>Ga0310827_100793_pt1 | contig 20378 bp, 16 predicted proteins | sample WT_ome_2_FD_201309 | JGI IMG/M metagenome (GOLD analysis project Ga0310827, IMG submission 201309) | Sorghum-adapted microbial communities enriched on wild type (WT) sorghum from Joint BioEnergy Institute, Emeryville, California, United... ... | reverse complement strand
ACCACAATGTTCCGGCGCTCGGAGCAGACCGGAAAAGCCCCCTCGCCTTCTTTCAGGCGGAATTTCTCAATCGTGGTAAAGATGATCTGGCCCGCCTCGTTGCGGAGCAGTTCCCTCAGTTCATCGGCGCTGTCCGCCTGGTGAACATGTCCGACAAGCGATGCGCCCTTGACAAATGTCTCATACAGTTGATTGTCCAGGTCGGTCCGGTCCACCTGGATGACGATGGTCGGGTTGTCCATCTCGGGGTGCCGAATGAGGATGCCCGCAAAAAAGAGCATGGACAGCGACTTGCCCGACCCCGTCGCATGCCAGATTACCCCGATCTTGCGGTCGCCGTCCGGACGGGTGGCGCGCACGGCGTGCTCGACGGCAAACCGGACGCCGAAGTACTGGTGATACTTTGCGCCGATCTTCACCGCATCCTTCTTGCCGTCTTTCATGAAGACAATGAAGTTGCGGATGTAGTCGAGCAGCCTCTCCTTGGGGAACAGCCCCTGGATGAGCGTCCGCATCGTATTGGTGAGGGTGTTGTCCACTTCCCTGCCGTCGATGGACTTCCACGCCGCGTAATACTCGAACGGCGCTCCCGGCATGCCGTGGAGTGTTTGCGTTCCGTCGGAAATGACCGCAAAAGCGTTAAAGGTGAACAGTTGCGGGATGTCATAGGTATAGTTGGTGATTTGCGTGTAAGCGTCCTCAATGGACGCCTGCTCGCTGTAGGGGCTTTTCAGTTCAAAGACAACGATCGGCAGCCCGTTCACAAATACGATAAGATCCGGGCGCCGCGCCATTCTTCCCTCGATGGGCAGTTGGTTCACAACGAGAAAATCGTTGGCATCCGGTTCGTCCCAATTGACGGGGTACACATGCTGAAACATCTGCTCCCCTTTTTCTTCCCAGGAGAAATCGATTCCCTTCGTCAGCATTTCATGGAACCGCTCGTTCCGCTGGAGAAGCGTCACGCCGTCCGGATCGATGAACCGGTCAACAAGCGCCGGAAGGTGCCGGGCGGGAATGCGGGGGTATGTTTTTCTCAGAAACGCTTCCAGGCGGTCGCGCAACACGATCTCGCCCAGCGACGAGCGGCCAAACAGGTTCATCGCATGCAGGTAATCATACCCGATGCTTTTCAGCCGCTCGATCGTCGTTTCTTCGAAATCCGATTCGTAAAGACCGTTAGGCATTTGCCAGCACCTCCTCGACCTGTTCTTGGGCTTCTGTTAATTCAATTTCCCCGGAAAGGAGAAGGGGAAGTAGATAATCACGTGTCTCGGCTAAATATTTATTTTCTTTTTCGTTACTTCTTATTTGTTCAAAAAAAGACACTATCTTATTGTTAAATTCCTTTCTAATCTCTGTTGGTGGAAGCACAAAAGGAATAGAATTGAGGTTTCCCTTTGAGAGTTTTGGTTGTACAGCCCCAGTTACGTATCGACTAATGTCAGTTGATTTCAGATGAAGCATGAGCCACTCAGTAGATACATCATTTGTTCCTTGAATAACATGGGCATGATTGTTGACCCAAAATTTACCCTCAACGTATTGGAGAAATGGTGTGCCATCGTCTTTCATTACCGACCCATCTTCACCAACTAGTAAAAACACACCATCATACAAATAATCATCGACGAAATCTATAATTCCAGCAGCACCATAGTAAGGATAACTCCCCTTGCGTTCTTGTCTCTGAATATTTGAAAGTGGGATTCGTCTTGAATTGAAATTTAGTGACACATCACCAAAATTACATATTTCCCAACCATTCGGAATACTCATCCCCAACTCTGTTTCCACAAACTCCCCATCCTGAAACGACCCAAAATCCACAAACCAATGCTTATACAACGCCATCGCCATCTGTTCCAGCGTTTCGTTCATGCGGCGATTGAGTTCGATTTTGTCGTCGAGGGAGCCGAGGATATTGGCAATTTTTCGTTGTATTTCGATTGGTGGTAATGGTATTTGATACGAGGTGATTTGATTCAGGCTTATATGTGGTACACCAGTACCCGTCTGAACATTCTTTACATAATTTGTGAATTGCTGATCCAAAAGTGTATAGTAAAGAAATCTAGTCTCCAATTTATGCGTTCCTCTTAACCTAGTCACACGTTGAACAAGAAGTGCTGGCAAATCTTTTTCCTTCACCATGGATAATTTTAGGCCCGCCTCTATCCATGGACGATCCATTGCAAGAACTATATCGCCATCTTGTAGAAGATATTTGCTGTAAGGTTCTAACTTAGTAACAGACCAGTATTCGGCCCCATCCCACCTTAGATACTGTTGAGCGATATTGTCCCCTCGCAACAGTCTTACATCATTCGGATTCGTTGAGTATTCGGAACTCTTAAATGGGAATCCGGTTAAGGCATCACAATACTCACCTAGTTTTACGAGAGGCCATTTGCTCACATTAATTCCTCCAAATTCTTCAAGATCCTTTCCTGTAACCTGTTCGACTCCGCAAACTGTTCCTGCAGCCGCCCTATCAGTTCGGCCATTTTCTCTTCAAACGGAATATCGTCGGTTTCGGATACTTCCGTTCCGACATAAATTCCCGGCGTCAATTTGTAATCATTCGCCCGGATCTCTTCGATGGTTGCCGTATTGCAGAAGCCTTCCACAGGCTCAAATTTCCCGTCTGCTTTCCGGAACGCCTGGTAAACCGCCGCAATTTCTTCAATGTCCTCCCGCGTGAGGGCTTTTTGCCGGCGGCTGACCATGACGCCTTTCTTCCGGGCATCGATGAAAAGCACTTCGTTTTTCCGCGGACGGAATCCCTTTTGGCCATCCCGGTTCTTGCTCAGGAAAAAGAGGCAGCACGGAATACCGGTAGTAAAGAACAACTTCTCCGGCAGTTGCACGATGCAGTCGATGTAGCCCTCGTCCACCAACTTCTGGCGGACTTCCTTCTCGCCGGTTACGTTCGTCGTCATCGCCCCGTTGGCCATGACGAAACCTGCCGTGCCGCCCTCTTTCAAGTGGTACAGGAAATGCTGCATCCACATGTAGTTGGCGTTGCTGTCGGTGACGGCCTTGTCATACTCCACGATGAGCCGCGGGTCGTTTTTCTGGATCTTGTCCGCCCCCCACAACTTCATGTTGAAGGGCGGATTGGAGAGGACAAAGTCAAACTTCTGGTCCTTGAACTTGTCATCGAGCAGCGAATCGCCCAGGCGAATGTCCGCGTTGATGCCGTGGATGAGGACGTTCATCTTCCCCAGGCGGACGGTCGTGTCCACGCTCTCCTGGCCATAGAACGAAAGGGCATGCTTGTTCTTGGCATAGCGCTGGGATTGAATGAACATGCCGCCGGAACCGCAGGCCGGGTCAAAGATCGTACCCGATTCCGGCTCCAGCATGGCCACGAGCAGTTCCACGATGGATTTGGGCGTAAAAAACTGGCCGCCGCGGTTCCCCTCGCTGGAAGCAAAGTTTCCGATGAAATACTCAAACACGCGCCCCAGTACGTCCACCGCATCATCGCTGTAGGCGCTGAACACGTCACGGGAAAAGATCTCGATCAGCGCCGCCAGGTTTTCGTTGGGTAGATTGGTCGTCCGGTAAATGCGCGGCAGTACCCCGGCCAGTTCCGGGTTCTCATCCTCGATCAGTTTCATGGCGTTGTCGAGGATTTCCTTGATGTTGGGCTGTTTGGCGTTCTTGACAATGTAGGACCAGCGCGCCTGCTCGGGGACCACGTACACGCGTTCGGCTATGTATGAATCACGGTCTTCCAGAATCAGATTGGCGTCTTCGGGATTTTCAAAGTAATACGGGCTCCCCGGATCGCGCACCATCTGCTCCAATTCATTGCGACGCTTATCATAGCGAATGGACAGGTAGCGCAGGAAAATCAGCGGGAGAACGATATGTTTGTAGTCCGCCGGCGCCACCGTCGCCCGCATCCGGTTGGCTGCTTCGAACAGTTCTTTTTCGAATGTGATGTCTGCTTGTGCTGAAGCCATACTGTTTGTTCCTCCTGATTGGATCTCACATGCCATTATAAAGCGTTGATCGTGACATCTGTACGTCATGAAACATATGTTTGGGTTAGGTACAAGGCACTATATACCCGTATTTACTTCTACGAAATGCGACATCATTCCTGCCAGGATCGCTCCATTTCAAAAACCCTTACGAACTTTAGCAAAACAAAAAAAGTGCGAAAACCCGCACTCAAAACCTCATTCGTCCGAATGCTCTTTGCACTTGATCCTTCTCTCCAACGATCTCAACAAACATCCCCATTCGACTGCATCGCGTTCCTCATCGCTGGAAAGTTCCCGTTTTGCGCCCAGCGTCTTCTCAAAAGGCCCGCCATATTTTTCTTCAAAGTAACGGATCTCATCTTTTAATATCTGAATTTCCTCTTCCAGGGTAATCGGTTTGTCCAAGCCCAGGCGCTTCAGTTGTCGTTGGTACATTTCCTCGATTTCGGCAATAGTTAACGTTTCTCCGTACGGCGACACGCACTTGGTATCCGGCCTGAACACCGGCTCTTCAAGGGTAACCCCGGGAAAACGGCCCAGCGAAATCCAATACAATATCAAAGGTTCACTGGCCCCCATCAATCTGCTGACTTCCGACAAGGTATAGATCTTGCTCATCCGAATCACCTCAACACCATTATACCGGTTTCTTCCGACTTGTGAAGTAATTCACAAAGTAACGATATTCAACTTAAATTCCGTTATTCAATTAAACCAAACAGGAACTGCACAGAAATCCAAATCCCGAATCCCTTGTGGGACGCGGCCATACAGTCATACAGAAAACTTTGCGTGTTCCCTTTTGCTGTAACCCAATGCTTCTTCTGCTGCTCCTGTCTGGTCGCCGGATTTAGAATTTGCCAGTTCCAAATGTGGAAAGTTTTTTGTATTCCTGTATGAACTCCGCATTCCCTTGCAGGATAAGGGATTTCTCATTCAGAAAACAAATTCACATTCATGAATCTGGCCCCCGCCCCGGCCCTTGCCTTCCGCAGAAGCAGGAGGAGCGACAGCGACGAAAAAAGAAGAAGCGCCCAGCATGGGGGCGCTCCTTATTCCTTGGGGGAGAAAGTGATGCCGTTCCAAAGTTCCGGTCCCATGTACTTTCGGACGATTCTGAGCCCCGAAATCTCCTCCAGCAAACGCTGGTTAAACTTCTTTTTGGTCGTCGGTTTCATGCCGTTTTCCTGGCACCATTCCGTGTATCGGAGAAACAATTCTTTCCTGGGATACGTAAGGCTCGGACCGACCTCGCAGCATTCGGCAAGAAACCCGGAAATATTGACGGCCTCTTGCTGATACTTCTTGTGCGCTTCCTGCAAGGACGGCCCCATGGTAAAGCCGTTTTTCTGCTCAAGCCGGCGCAAACCGTGCAGAGCACGGTTAAGGAGCCCGCTCAAATTTCCCGGAGTCGTAAGGCGTTCAAGCAGACGCGGGTCCTGGCGGCCCTCAAAGGAATTGGGGAAGGGGATGACGATCCAGCGGCGGAAAAATCCGTTTGAAACGTCGCTGCATGTCGGGGACACGTTCGCTGAGAAATTGAGCCGGGCGAAAGGCCGGAAATCGAAACGTCCTTCCCTTTGTACTCGGTGTTGATTCTTTCGCCGTCTGAACCGCGATCCCCACAACAAATTCACTTTTGTAAGTTCTTAAATATTTGACTTAAGGCGCTATCAGGAAAGGCCGGGCTCGAATCTCCTTTCAACAGCCCTGTGTCCGCGCGACTGAAAATTGAGGACAAAACAATCCCTCGTTCGGTTTCCTGAATTGCATTTTCATTTATCAGCGATAAATAGACGTAAGTCATTTGATAACGCTCTTTTGCATCGCGGGCTAGATGAAACGAACTAATCGCCAATTTTGTAAATAACGTGACAAGATAAACAGCGATGGATGTGATTAAGACAAAGATAAAAGTTCCTTTGAATGAATTAAATGTTAATTGCGATTCTTTCGGAAATAACGCATCAGGACTTGTATACAGGATAATCGTTAATCCGATAAGCAAGAAAATTGTTAAAACAACTACCCATGATACCCATAATTTTCCTCTTCCATTGTAATACTTATAAAGTGAGTCCCAATATTTAGCGGGACCTTCAAGACGTAACTTCTCCCTATATATCTCCTCCAGTTGTTCTAGATTTTGCTGTTTCTGCTGAAGAAACGTCTCGGTTTCATTCTTCACACTATCTGCCCAAGAAGATATTTCACTCTTAAAGGTTTCACTGTCCTGTTCAATCTGCTTCATCCTGGCATCGTACTGGAGATGCAATTCATTTAGTTCTTCAACATAAGTCGTCCGAAAATTGTCCAATTCTTTTTGGTTTGATGCTGCCACCTGATAAAAACTGGCTCCCAACTCCTGAGTTAGGTAGGCCTCAATAAAACCTCTCATGTACCAGAAATTATTTTGATTGTTGTATGTGCCTTGAAGATAGTGTGCAATTCCGGTAACTGCATAGTGGTTATTTTTATATTTTACAATTAGCCTTGCAATATCGGTATCGGCATAAATGGCAGGAAAAGTATTTATTTTCGCGATCGAAATTGCATTCTCTATATTTTGCTGTACTTGCTGTTCAACTGTTGCGTTCAAAGCATTGTTAATTTTCGCAATAATATTACTAAAATGACTAATAATTTGTTGTACGCTAGGCCCTGGGTTCTTAATTTCTTTCCAGAATTCATACTGCTTCGTCATAAATTCCCGGAACTTCTCAAAAGATGTAAACTTCCTAACTTGACCGGAAGGATACAAAGGAACAGTTATTGGACCGTTATCTTTAAAATACTGTTTAACAATCTCAATTTGTTCCATGGTTCACCTAAAATTTTGGCCTTGGCATAATGATATATTTTATTCATTTGACAATTTTCCTCTTTTTCCTCCTATGTTTGCGGATTCAAGAGGTCACAATGTAATTCTAAAAATATTTTTCTTTCTTATAGCCCGGGACACTTTTAGCACTCCAGACGTACTCGAAAAATAACAGCAATTAACAGGTTGTTGCAACTGACATTCGGGTTTGATAAGATAAGGCTGACTGCAGGAGCCGGCGCAATCTGTAGGTCATCCCGCAGGTCAATAATCCAGTCGTATCAAGGTTTCTCGGCGTTGCACCGTTAAGCGACAGTTTCCTAAACTGTGCGTCGTGGGTTCGAGTCCCACCGTGGCGCGCCAGTACATAAACCCATATCCCGCAAGGGTTTGCGGGATTTTTTTATCCGTTACCATATATCCAGAACGACCGCGAATCCTGCACAGCACCCTCATCCGGGCACAAGAATGCCGTGCCAATCGGCCACATTGCATTGTCCGTGCGAGTTATCTCCCACGGCAACGACCGTGCCGTCCGCCCTCAAACCTACGGTGTGGGCGCAACCGGCCGCAACGGCGACGATCCCCCGCCATTCGCGCACGTCACACTGACCATACCGATTCCAGCCCGTCGCCACCACGGTGCCGTCTTCCAGAAGCCCGACGGTATGCAGACTTCCCGCCGCAATCGCCGCGACGCGCCGCCAGCCATGCACCTCGCATTGCCCGAATTTGTTAGATCCTGCTGCCAGCACCGTACCGTCTGATCTCAACCCGACGGTGTGAAGGTAACCTGCCGCAACCGACGAAACGCCCCGCCAATCGCCCACCTCGCACTGCCGGTAACGATTGTTTCCGACAGCCATCACAGTTCCGTCCCGCCGCAGCCCGACGGTATGCCAATCGCCCGCGGCAACCTCCACCACATCATGCCACTCGCTCACGTTGCACTCGCCTTCAAGATTTCGTCCCGCGGCGATCACCGTCCCGTCCGATTTGACTCCGACGGTGCGGCACCAACCCGCGGCAACGGCCGCAATATCCCGCCAGTGGGACACGTCGCACTGCCCATGTTTATTCCAACCCCGGGCTATCACCGTGCCATCGGAACGAAGACCGACGGTGTGCGAATTTCCGGTGTTTACCGCCATATGGACATTGCCTGCCGCAACCGCCACGATGTCGCGCCATTCGCTCACCTCGCATTGACCGCATCGATTGTCCCCCGCGGCAACGACCGTGCCGTCCGCTTTGAGAGCAACGGTATGACGGCGCCCCGCCGCCAGGACATGCCTTTTGAACGCGAGCGAAACCATAACCTAAACTCCTCCAAAGAAACTTCACTTCAAACGTACAAACGTTGCGCCGATTTCAAATGTTGCACCAATATCAAACGCCGCACTCCCCGACAGGACAAACGAACCGAAGCTCAAAACGCCGTCAAATCCTCTCTGCCTGCAACATTTCCAGAAATGAAAATGCTCCCTTCATGATCGGCAGTGTCCGTCACTGTTTCTCATAAAGGGAGCATCTTCATGCAGCATTCATATGGATACCGTGAGCTTTCCGTCACGTCAAAACCGTACCGAACCGCAGGCTTTGGAACGGCCTCCGCCAGCCTCTATTCTTAGAACGACCTGATCCGGTTTACGCGATCGCCGTCAACCTCTTCCGAACGGCCAGCTCAGCTTACTATGAATCATTGCTGAATCCGGCATATAAAGGTATGGGCGGTCTTTGACTTATGATATCTGAAGCATATTCATCCTCAGCCTCTTCAACGCGACCTGTTCCCCCGTCATTCTCCTGTTCATCATAGAAGGTCTGGACATTTATGCGTCACCAGACGCTCCGGCCTTCGACGGATCGTAGGAACTTTTCAGCGATACGGTCAGATTGAACACAGGCTGACCCGGTTTCGAATACTTGCTGTCCACGTTAAAGTAGCCGTGCCGGTACATCTGGAACTTGTCGTGCGGCTTCGCATCCTTCAAGCCCGGTTCGATGAAGCCGTGGACGATCTCCAGAGAGTCCGGATTGATCCGATCAAGGAGCGACTCTTCTTCCCCCGTTTCCCCCTCGAAGAGAAGCGGCTTGTACAGACGGAATTCCGCCGGAACGGCGTGCGTCGCTTCCACCCAATGCAGCGTGCCCTTCACCTTGCGGGCATTGAACCCGCTTCCGCTCTTCGTCTCCGGATCATAGGTGCAATGCACTTCGACGATGTTGCCGTTCTCATCCTTGACCACATCGTGGCAGCGAATGAAATAAGCGTGCTTCAGACGGACTTCGTTCCCCGGATAGAGACGATGGTACTTCGGCGGCGGATTTTCCATGAAATCGTCCTGCTCGATATAGATTTCCCGCGAAAACGGAATCTTCCTCGTTCCCATTTCCGGATTATCGGGGTTGTTTTCCGCTTCGAGCCATTCGATCTGGTTTTCAGGATAGTTCGTGATGACGACCTTCAGCGGCCGCAGCACCGCCATCGTGCGCGGCGCCTTCAGCTTCAGATCCTCCCGCACAAAATGCTCCAGCATGCGCGGATCGACCACGCCGCCGCTTCTGGACACGCCCGTTTCGCGAATGAACGCAAGGATCGCCTCCGGCGTGAAGCCGCGTCTGCGCAATCCGCTCAGCGTATAAACGCGCGGATCGTCCCAGCCGTCGATGATGCCTTCGTCGACAAGCTGCTTGATGTATCGTTTGCCGATGATCGCGCCTTCGATCTGGAGCTTGGCGAATTCATACTGTCTGGGCTGATTTTCCATCTCGCACTCGCGGATGACCCAATCATAGAACGGTCTCTGATCTTCAAATTCCAGCGAACAGAGCGAATGCGTCACCCCTTCGATCGCGTCCTCCAGCGGGTGCGCGTACGTATACATCGGATAGATGCACCATTTGTCTCCGGTGTTGTGGTGTTTCGCGTGCAGGATACGGTAAATGACCGGATCGCGCATATTGATGTTCGGCGACTTCATATCGACCTTCGCCCGGAGCACTTTTTCTCCTTCTTTGAATTCGCCGTTTTTCATGCGCTCGAACAGATCCAGATTTTCCTCCACGCTGCGGTTGCGGTATGGGCTCTCGATTCCCGGCTCGGTGAGCGTGCCGCGCGTCGCGCGAATCTGCTCCTGCGTCTGATCGTCGACATACGCGAGCCCTTTCTTGATCAACAGCACCGCCCGCTCATACATCTCTTCAAAATAATCGGACGCAAAATACAGTTCATCCCATTGGAAGCCGAGCCATTTGATATCTTCCTTGATCGCTTCGACATACTCGGTGTCTTCCTTGAGCGGATTCGTATCATCGAACCGAAGATGCGTCCGGCCGCCGAACGCCGCTGCCGTATCGAAGTTGATGCAGATCGCTCGTGCATGTCCGATATGTAAATATCCGTTCGGTTCCGGTGGGAATCTCGTGACGATATTTTTGACACGACCTTCTTTAAGATCGGTTTCGATTATGGTTTTGATGAAATTCGAGTTTCCCGCATGTATATTGTCCATGAGAGTCCTTCCTTTATGCAAATTTATGGTTATATCTTAACGCAAGATCGTGAAAAAATTCAATGCGAACCCATAATCCTGACAAAGCAAAGAACCGATGGCGCCTGCATGCGTTCAACGCAGACCCAGCATGTCGCGCAACCTGTCCATCATGATCGTCATTTCTTCATCCGTGCCGATCGAGATGCGTAAATAATCCGAGATGCGGGGCTGCGCAAAATGGCGAACCAACACGCCCCGTTCCTTGAGCAGCCGCTGCAGTTCCGCGCCTGACCATCCTTCCCGCTTCGCGAACACGAAATTCGTCTTCGACGGCAGGACATCAAAGCCGAGCCGCTTCAGTTCTTCCGTAACGCGCTCTCTCGTGCGGATGATCTTGTTCGTCGTCTCCGCGAAATACGCCCTGTCTTCGAGCGCCGCGATCGCGGCAGCCTGCGCCAAGCGATCGAGCGGATAAGAGTTGAACGAATTTTTCACCCGGTTCAACCCCTCGATGAGCTCAGGGTGACCGAGCGCAAACCCGACGCGCATGCCGGCGAGCGAACGCGATTTGGAAAACGTCTGCACGACCAGCACATTCGGATAACGGCGAATCAGGCTGACCGCGCTTTTCCCGCCGAAATCGACGTACGCTTCATCAACAAGCACGACTTCGTCGGGATGATGACGGACGATCGACTCGAGCTGCTCCAACGGAACTTCCATGCCCGTCGGCGCATTCGGATTGGCGATGACGATCCCGCCGCACTCTGTCCGGCAAAACGCCTCCACATCCAGGCTGAAATCTTCCTGCAGCGGTATGATCGCCGCCTGCAGTTCATGAAATTGAACATATACCTTGTAAAAGCTGTATGTAATATCCGCAAACGCAACCGGACGCCGGCGATCGAAAAACGTTTTGAAGGCGAGCGCCAACACTTCGTCCGAGCCGTTGCCGACGAACACCTCATTCGCTTGCAGTCCGTATTCAGCCGCGATGCGTTCGCGCAAAACGGCGGATTCCGGATCGGGATACAGACGAAGCGCCTGACCGGCGTGTTCCTGAATCGCCTGCAAAACACGCGGCGAGGGCGGATAAGGATTTTCATTGGTATTCAGCTTGATATATTGCTGGTCTTTCGGTTGTTCTCCCGGCACATACGGTTCCAGCCGTTGCGTCGTTTCACTCCAATATTTGCTCATAAGAGTCTATCCTCCATCTCCTGCTCTCTGCTCTGCCGATAACCTGTTTCCAACAGCCTTGTTCGCCGTATTTCGAAACGGTATGATGCGTCGATCATTGCCGCGACCGCAACCGCGCGGACGTATCCGGTCACCTTGCCGATTGCGAATTTCATTCCCGGTGACGCTCCTTCAGCGAAATTCCGCGGTTACGATCATTTGGTCAATATTCTACCTATCCTGCGTGCCGACTTCAACGGTTCTGCTTAAAAAAACGGCATCCTGCCGCAGGCTTGCCTGTTTCCGATAAGCGATGAGCAGCCTTCGGCCGAACATCAAAAGAGCCGCCCCGGTCGGAGCGGCCCTTCGATTCATTCGCGATGACCGAATATCGGCATGTTCATGCCGGATATTTAAAATTCGCTGAATAAGAACAAGGTGATCAGTTCATTCAAGCTGATGACATCGGATGATTTCGGCTCTTTAATTTCGAAATCCTGTTCTTTATTGATATTCGTTTGCTTCATTTCCACGTTGAAGCGGAGCGAGCCCCGTTCGCCGTCCGATTCGAGATCGGCATCGAAATGAACGCCCGTATACGTGACGTAGCCGTCTTTATTGATTCCGACGATGTAGGCCGCTTCATTGATATCGACGTTTTTCTCGATCTCATCCAGCACCGAATCGATCTCGTCGGCGTTCGCTTCCAGTTCCTCGATCATCGTATCGATGTCTTCCTGTGCAATGGCGAATTCATCCAGCTCGGACAGTTTTTCCACCAGATCCGGCAAGATTTCGATCAATGTTTTGATGAACGGACGCAAGTTTTCGTTCGTCAGCTCGAACTTCACCACTTGCTTCACATCGAGGTCCTCGGGAAGACCGGCGTCTTTGGCTTTCATCTTTACAAAAAATTGTTTCTCATCAAACGCGCCGAAGAACAGTTCCATCAGTTCGGAACCGACTTCTTTGTACCGCTGCTGCAGTTTCTCGTCGAACGCCAAACCGATCTCTTCACCGGCCATTTCCGACAGTTGCTCGAAGTCGAGCTCGATATATTTGTTCTTCAGTTCATCCGGAATCGGCAACAGCGGAATGTTCGGAACCTTCACCCACAGCTTGCTTTCCGTCACCAGCAACGGCAGCGTAATGTCCATGCTCATATCGCCTTTAATGCGGGCGGTGATGAACAATTCCGCTTTCAACGGATCAATCTGGGATGTGCCGCGGAACGTCAGCTCCGCATTATTCAGCATATTCAACACCATCAAAGCATCGGGATCGCCTTCCAGCACACTGTCCGGCAGATCGAGTCCAATCTTCATCGTGCCTTCGAATTTGGCCGACGTGATGCCTGCCGACTTCTCATATGCTTCCTGAAGCACGTCATGGGCCGATTTCTGATTGGCGCAACCCGCCAACGTGAGACTGATCATCAACAGCAACATTAAGGCCAACGAACCAAGTTTTTTCAATGAACGATTTCCCCTCTCCGTTTTACAGCAATCACCATTTATTTTATCTCAGTTTATTGAAGAGGGGAAGAGTGTATTTCCTGGATGGTTGAATTCATTGCCACTGACGACGAATAAAAACTGACCTCAGCTGCCTTCGCCGTGGTTTTGCCGGGTATGGTTCCGGTTTTTCACCTTTTTGGAGCCGGACAGCGGTTCCTGCACGGTCGTATCGTCTTCCCGCGGCTGCTTCTGTTCATGCACAATGGGATACGATTTCGTTTTCGGCATAGACACATGATCCTCCCTTCGCTTCGCTGTTCTGTACTATGTTCTGAAGCGGAAGGATTTATGCGATGCAAAAAAAGCCGCATAACGCGTGAAGCGATATGCGGCGTGGCTCATAAGCTTATGTAATGGCGGAGAGGGTGGGATTCGAACCCACGGAAGAGTTGCCCCTTCGCTGGTTTTCAAGACCAGAGCCTTAAACCACTCGACCACCTCTCCGTGTGATGTGAAACCATCACAGTGAATAACATTTTATCACAAACAGCGCAAAAATGCCACGGCTATTTTCTGGCGCCGAGACTATTTGGCAATGACGGATACATTGCCCATGTAAGGACGGAGCGCTTCCGGAATGACGACGCTACCGTCAGCCTGCTGATAATTTTCCAGAATGGCGGCAACGGTTCGTCCGACGGCCAAACCCGAACCGTTCAATGTATGAACGAATTCCGGTTTCGCACCCGCTTCCCGGCGGAAGCGAATATTCGCGCGTCTCGCCTGGAAGTCCTCGAAATTGCTGCACGATGAAATCTCGCGATACGTGTTTTGCGACGGCAGCCACACTTCGATATCATACGTCTTCGCCGACGAGAATCCGAGATCTCCCGTGCAAAGCTCGACGACGCGGTACGGCAACCCCAGCAGCTGCAACACGTTCTCTGCATGCTGCGTCAATTTTTCCAACTCTTCATAGGAATGCTCGGGAGCAACCAGTTTGACGAGCTCCACCTTGTTAAACTGATGCTGGCGAATGATCCCGCGCGTATCCCGGCCGGCCGCGCCCGCTTCCGATCGGAAACACGGACTGTACGCCACGTAATTTTTCGGGAGTTCGTCGACGCTCAGAATCTCTTCGCGATGATAGTTGGTGACAGGCACTTCCGCCGTCGGAATCATGAAATAATCCGTACCGGATACCATGAAGACGTCCTCTTCAAATTTCGGCAACTGACCCGTGCCCGTAAGACTTGCGCGATTGACCATGTACGGCGGCAACATCTCCGTGTAACCGTGCCGGTCGCTGTGAAGATCCATCATGAACTGAATCAGCGCACGTTCCAGCCGCGCCCCCAGCCCTTTATAAAAGACGAATCTGGAACCCGTTACCTTGCCGGCCCGTTCAAAATCAAGAATATCCAGTTCCTTCGCGATATCCCAATGGGCCAACGGTTCCCAGTCGAACTGCCGCGGCACGCCCCATCTGCGTATTTCCACGTTATCTTCGTCCGACTTGCCGATCGGCACGGACTCGTGAGGAATGTTCGGGATCGTAAGGATAATTTGCTCCAGCTTCGTTTCGATGTCTCTGATCTCTTCATCCAGCAGTTTGATGCGATCCCCCACCTGCTTCATCTCGGCGATGATCTCGTCCGCGTTTTCTCCGGCTTTCTTGCGCCGCGCCACTTCCTGCGATACGACGTTTTTGCGGTTTTTCAGCGATTCGCTCTCTTGCAGCAGTTCGCGTCTTCTCGCATCAAGTTCCGCAAACCCTTCGATATCCTTCGTCGATGCATTCCGCTTCGCCAACGCTTGCTTCACTCGTTCGATATCATGTCTGAGCACCTTGATATCCAGCAAAATCATACCCCTCCCCAAAGGGAATTTCCGTGATAACTCTTCGCATAGACTGATAATGTATAATGTACTACAGCGTCAAGCCAGATTCAACTTTTTGCATGCGAAAGGCACCTAAACCGGCGCATCATCCGCGTGCGGTCTCGGTGCCCTTCATATCTTTCCGCCAAACCGGCGGTGTATAAACTTGTACAGATTAAGCCTTGCTTTCCCTGATCATATCGAGGAAGTATGCATGCATGCGATGGTCATCGGTTAACTCCGGATGGAACGACGTAGCCAGCAAATGCCCTTCTCTCGCGGCCACGACCTGTCCTTCAAACGTCGCCAGCACCTCCACACCCGCTCCCGTCTCGGTAATGAGAGGAGCCCGGATAAACACCGCGCGAACCTTATCGTCGATCCCGCGCACATCCAGATCGGTCTCGAAACTTTCGCGCTGTCTGCCGAACGCATTGCGCGATACGGTGATATCCATCAGGCCGAGATGCGGCTCTTGTCCGATGATCCGTTTGGCGATGACGATCAGCCCCGCGCAGGTGCCGAATATCGGCATCTTATTCGCGGAACGTTCTCTGATCGCTTCGATGAATCCGTACTCACGCATCAGTTTGCCGATCGTCGTGCTTTCCCCTCCGGGGATGATCAAACCATCGATCTCATCCAGTTGGTTCGTCTTCTTGATGGCTACGGCTTCCGCTCCACAAGCTCGGATGCTTCTGATATGTTCCGCCACTGCTCCTTGCAGTGCCAATACTCCGACTCTCACTGTCATTCCTTCTTTCCGAATAAGGACCTATCCTTAAAATCTACGCCAAAATATGCCCCGAAAATAGCTGGATACCTATACAGCCCAACCCATGCTAAAGATCTGCGCCGCAGCTTCGCTGAGCATCGTGCGCTCAGACCGCTCGTGACCGCGTCACCAGCCGCGATCCTGCATGCGCTCTTCTGCGGTGAGCTTCGAAATCTCGATGCCTTTCATCGGCGCCCCGAGGTTCTTCGACAAATGCACGATCAATTCATAATCTTCATAGTGCGTCGTCGCTTCCACGATCGCTCTCGCGTACTTCTCAGGATTTTCCGACTTGAAAATGCCGGAACCGACAAATACGCCGTCCGCGCCCAGATGCATCATGAGCGCCGCATCGGCCGGAGTCGCAACGCCGCCCGCCGCGAAGTTCACGACCGGCAATCTGCCCGTCTCATGCACCTGCAGCAGCAGTTCATAAGGTGCGCCGAGATTTTTGGCTTCCGCCATCAATTCGTCTTTGGACATGTTCTGAACCTTGCGGATTTGCGACATCATGAGACGCATATGGCGAACCGCCTCAACGATGTTGCCCGTTCCCGGTTCCCCTTTCGTGCGGATCATCGATGCGCCTTCGCCGATTCTGCGCAATGCTTCGCCCAGATCCCGAGCGCCGCACACGAAAGGCACCGTGAACGCATGCTTGTCGATATGGTACAATTCGTCCGCCGGCGTCAACACTTCGCTCTCATCGATGTAGTCGACACCCATCGCTTCAAGCAGTTTCGCTTCCACGAAGTGACCGATCCGCGCTTTTGCCATAACCGGGATCGATACGGCTTTCATAACTTCTTCTATAATGGCAGGATCCGCCATGCGGGCTACTCCGCCTGCCGCGCGAATGTCCGCCGGAACGCGTTCCAGCGCCATAACGGCAGATGCACCGGCAGCTTCAGCGATCCTTGCTTGTTCCGCATTCATGACGTCCATGATGACGCCGCCTTTTTGCATTTCCGCCATGCCTCGTTTAACTGTAGATGTGCCTCTTTCCATTTCGTCTCTTCCTCCCGAATCAGATCGATAAAAATCTAATTTATGATTTTACATGATGAAACGATAATATACAACCATTTTACTAGGAATTATTTTTGGTCAATTGCAGCCCGGAAATTCGGCTGACAGCAACCAGGGCAAGTCGTCAGAACAAGTTCAGAATGCTGTTCCATATATTGCTGAAAAAGTTGGCGATGGCTCTCCACAACAAGGTAAACCAACCGGCTTCCTTCACCTCATCGGTGGCGATCAGATTGATCGTATGCTTCACCGGTTCGACGCCGTTGTCATATTCGACGGTCAAGACGCCCAGCACATCGCCCTGTTTGATCGGCGCCACGAGCAAATCTTCGCTGACCGGCTCAGCCGTGATCTTCAAAGCATCGGCGGTATCCGCCTTCTTCATCACAATTTCCAGCCCGTTTTGCGTAACGAGCGACACTTGTTTCTCTTTGCCACGCTTGATGCTGACCGACGGCAGCTGTTCCATCTCGGTTTTCGCCGTAACGACCGTGCGAATCTCATAATTCGTAAAGCCGTAGTCCAGCAATTTCCGCGTTTCGCCAAAACGCATGTCCTCATTCTCGGTGCCCATGACGACGCTGATCAGCCGCATCCCGTTGCGCACCGCGGTGCCGGTAAAATTGTAGCCGGCCGTGTTCGTATGTCCCGTTTTCAGGCCGTCCAACCCTTCGTAAGCGTACAGTTTGGAGTACAGATTGTTCAGCGGAATCCAGCTTTCCAGCATGCGGTTCCAGTTCAACATCAATTCGGTGGACGTATCCCCTTCGCGGCGATATTCCTGCGGTTTGCTCGAAAACTCGAGAATTTCCGGATGATCGAACAGCAACCGGCGGGCGATGATCGCCGCATCATGGACGGTCATCCAGTTCACGCCCGACGTATTCGGAGCATACTCGCCGTAGTACTCATTCGGAAGCCCCGTTGCATTCGAAAAATGCGTATGCTCGGACAAGCCGAACTGCTTGGCCTTTTCATTCATCATGTCGACGAACAGCTCTTCGGTGCCGGCAACGGTCTCAGCCAGCGCTACCGCGGCATCATTTGCCGAATAAATGGACATGTGGTTGAACAAATCTTTCACCGTATATTTATGACCCGCAGCGAGCAGTTGCCCCGATCCGCCGACCGAGTCTTGACGCTTCGTGATCGTCACGACCGTATCCCAGTTTATTTTACCCTGCTGGATCGCTTCAAGCACAAGATACTCGGTCATCATCTTGACCATGCTGGCCGGTTCCCAGCCGTCACGCGCTTCTGGTGAAGCGTAATAATACAAAATCTGACCGGTGGATGCCTCCATCAAAAGCGCCGCTTTAACCTGTAATCCAAGGAAGTTGTCCCCTGAGCCGGAACGTAATATCTCATCCGATTGTTTCGTCTCGGTCTCCTCTGTCGTGTCTGATCCTTCTGCAGCGAACGTCATGGCAGGCTGTATAAGCGCAACGACCATGGAATATAGGATAAGTGCAACGAACAACGTTATGATCACAAATTTGCGCCAAACAAGCCGCAGAGAACCCGTGTAAACTCCTTTCCCAAACAAAGGTTTCACCTCTCCATGAATTACATTTGCTGAGGAAGCCAATCCTATAATATTTCAATTGTAACATATGAGGAACAGATTAAGAAACTCTTAGTTCGATCCAGTTAGACACATAAAGACAAGGTGTCAAACCTTGTCTTTATTGTTGTTTCATACACTTTTCGACTTGCGAAAGATATTCCGTTTATGGGTGAAACAAGCTGAGGTTCAGGTTCGTCCGCCAACTTGTCCGTTTTACAGAGAATAGTTCGGAGCTTCCTTCGTGATGATCACGTCATGAGGATGGCTTTCTCTGAGACCGGCATTGGTGATCCGGATAAACTGCGTATCGTTTTGTAAACTTTCAATGTCCGGCGCACCGCAGTATCCCATACCCGAACGCAATCCGCCCACAAGTTGGAAGATCGTATCGGACAGCGGCCCCTTGTAAGGAACACGTCCTTCGATTCCTTCAGGAACAAGTTTGGTTTCGTTATCCTGGAAGTAGCGATCCTTGCTTCCATCCTTCATCGCACCCAAAGAACCCATTCCACGATAAATCTTGTAACGCCGTCCTTGGAAAATTTCCGATTCGCCCGGGCTTTCCTCCGTACCTGCAAACAAGCTGCCGATCATGACCGCGCTCGCTCCAGCAGCCAGAGCCTTCACGCAATCCCCCGAATACTTGATGCCGCCGTCGGCGATGATCGGAACGCCGTATTTCCGCGCTTCAAGCGCACAGTCATAAATGGCCGTAATTTGCGGTACACCGATACCTGCAATCACGCGCGTCGTACATATCGAGCCGGGACCGATGCCGACTTTGATGATCGACGCTCCCGCCTCGATCAGATCGCGGGTGCCTTCCGCCGTCGCCACATTCCCCGCACAGATCGTTAAATCCGGATATTCCTTGCGAATGCGGCGAACGGTGTTCAATACATTGATGTGGTGTCCGTGTGCGGAATCGACGACGATCATGTCCACGCCGGCTTCCACAAGAGCGGCCACCCGATCCATCACGTCTTTGGAAACGCCGACCGCTGCGCCGGCCAGCAATCTTCCCTGCTCATCCTTGGCCGCGTTCGGGAACTGGATCGCCTTCTCAATATCCTTGATCGTGATAAGTCCTTTAAGATTGTTGTTCTCATCAACGAGTGGAAGCTTTTCTATCTTGTGACGCTGTAAGATAATTTCCGCTTCCCGCAGCGTCGTTCCCACAGGGGCGGTTACAAGATTTTCCTTCGTCATGACTTCCTTGATCTTGATCGAATAGTCATGCACGAATCTTAGGTCACGGTTCGTGATGATGCCGACCAATTTATTGTTTTCGTCAACGATCGGCACACCCGAAATGCGATACTTGCTCATCAGTTCCTCAGCATCATACACATGATGTTCCGGAGTCAGAGAGAAAGGATTCGTGATCACACCGCTTTCCGAACGTTTTACCCGATCGACCTCTTCTGCCTGCTGGGAGATGGACATATTCTTGTGAATAATTCCGATCCCACCTTCACGTGCGATCGCGATCGCCATTGCACTCTCTGTGACGGTATCCATCGCTGCGCTGATAAACGGGATATTCAGCTTAATATTTGGTGCTAATGTTGTAGCCACGCTGATTTCTTTACCGAACACTTCCGACTTGCGCGGTACCAACAAAACATCATCAAACGTAAGCCCTTCTTTGCCAAATTTGTCTGCCCTCACAAGAAAAGTCCTCCCTTTAAAAATTGCTCTTTTTTTATATGATTGACATCTTATCAAATGCCCATTTTTCATGTCAAGGGCGCTAAAACCCGCGAAAACACTTGATTTTTCAGGTAACCGCTTACAATCAATTTTCCTAATATTATGCCAAAAATGACGAGTCATCAGACCCTTTTCGAAAGTTATTTTCTTCCTTTTTATTGCGTTTAGGTTCCGTTTTTCTTTAACAATATCCCCAGGGAGATCACGTTGCCCTTCGCCTTACCGTTGAGAAGAACCGTGCTGCTGTCAGCACGGTCCTCTATGTAAGGCTTGGCAACGTCCTTCCGCACCGAGCTCCGCTTCCCTGCATCCACTCCGAGGTCGGCATCTGAATCCTCCGCTAAAAGCGGTCCGGCTTCTTCGTTTTGCTTCGATCTGAGATTCAGATACTCTCCCACAGGGAGAGCACGTTGCCCCAAAAGACAAAAAGAGACCCACACCAGCGAAAGGTGTGGGTCTCT
>Ga0310827_100779_pt1 | contig 20856 bp, 31 predicted proteins | sample WT_ome_2_FD_201309 | JGI IMG/M metagenome (GOLD analysis project Ga0310827, IMG submission 201309) | Sorghum-adapted microbial communities enriched on wild type (WT) sorghum from Joint BioEnergy Institute, Emeryville, California, United... ... | reverse complement strand
ACCAAATCCATAAAGTCGAATGGGTCTACTTTACCCTCATCTCCTAAAATATCTTCCATAACCTGCAATACTTTAAACACAACTCCTGCACCGCTTAGGAATTTGTTAGGGTATTCGTCACCTTCTTGTTGGGGATTTACTAATAAAACGTGAGGATTTTCAACTTCAATAGCATGATGGTCAATAATAACGATTTCAATTCCAAAATCGTCAATTAACTTTTTGCAGGCTTCTACATCATTTGAAGATGAATCAATGATAATTAGAAGGTCTGCTTGACTGATTTTCTCTAAATTCCTTTTATTCATTTCATAACGATACTTCTTTTCTTCATTAATTATTTCTCCATTTTCATCAACATCATCTTCATAAATAAAATCTAATCTTGTCTGTTCATGAATACCATGACCATGATTCCGTTCGTTATAAATATAATCTACATTATCTGTATAATTTTTTAAATATCGATACATAATACTAGTAGAAGTTAGTCCATCAGCATCAGCGTCATATGATAATACGATACGTTTACCATCTTTTACATATTGTAAGATTTTTTCACTTGCTTCAACAATATTCTTAATTAAATATGAGTCAAACATTTCATCTTTGGTTGGATTTAAGAATCTGTTTACATCTTCAATCCCTCTAATTTTAGCAATCTTATCCAAAATAGAATCTGTCGGATTCGGCATTACCTTCGGTGTCCTCTGTAACCATTTCATTATATACATCTCCTAACTTTATCATAGCTTCGTTTTCATATTTGAAATCGGCATGTGATATTGCCAGATTAATAGCACCCATCTCCTTATAACCTATAGCTATTTGTTTTATAATACCAAAACGTTTCATGTCATTTTCTCCTCTCAAATAATTATTTTTTGCGTTTAACAAAGCTGAAAATAAAATACGATTATTTTTTGTTTTAGTATCATAATATTCAACTTTGCTGAACATGTTACAGATGAATGAGGTAGAATTTTTTCTATGTTTCTATTGTGTTATTATTATATCATAATTATTTATGCTTGTCAACAAATTTTGGTAAATTCCTTACAATTTAATTTCATAAATATTATTTTCCACTAATTTATTCCAAATTTCAAAACCTTTATCTACAGGAGAGTCTTTACCTTCAAGCAAATTGTCTGTATCAATCATTCCATAAACTTTTCTTCCTTCAAAAACTTTTGCATATCTCTTTACATCTTTTGGTGTCTTATCTTTATCATAGCATAAAACAATCTCAATATCTAGTCCTAATTTTTTAATCATATCTGCCTGCACTTCTGAAATGTCAGACGCACCAATAGCTACTGTATTGTAAATCCCCCAATCAAAAGCTTTCATACAGCTTTTCTCCGCTTCATATATGTAAACCCTTTTTTCCATTAAGATATAAGGGTGAGCATTATGGAAATTAAACAATTCATAACTATTATTACAAGGATATAAATATAGATATTTGCGCTCTGGGTCATCATCTGTTTTCATTATTCGACCTTTAACGCCAACTATCTGTCCAAATCTATTCCTCAAAGGAAATACTACACGCTTAGATTCTAAATCAAATCCCACACAGTAAAATTGTTGTGTCTTATATGATATACCTTCATCAATCCAATCTTGGAAAGGGAGCGGTTTACCAAATGGGTAGTACTGTTGCATTATTTCTTCTGGTAGTACAGGATTAGGCTTTATCTCTCTTTTACGATTTTTATTCCCAATTATCTCTTTTAATGATGCTGTATAGTCCTTTACTACGATAGTTCCTTTAGTTTTTGACCAAAACTCATTCCAACCAAACAACTTACATATATATTCTTTAGCTTTAGGCAAGTCTTTCTGTATTTCTTCTCCACGTTTTTCATGATGGATATAAGATACTAAAGAAAATATATCTCCTTTAAAGTCCGCCCTATTTCTTATGTAACAAGACAATGATTCGTTTAACCGTACTTGCGTTGCACGTTTATTATTACTGTAAAACCTCTCTGGTAATTGAGCTGTTATTAATTTTCCATGTTGTTCCTCTTTTACATATTCACAGCCAATTGCTTCTAGTAATCTTATGATTTTGTCTGGGTCTCTTAGTTTATCTTTAATTTTCTTTAAGTCTGACATTCATCGAATCACCCCTTACTTTTACTATAATTATACCATTATTTATAGTAAAAGTCAAAAGCGGAATCTTACCTTCCGCTCTTATATTTCTCTACTTCCTCATCTGTTGCATATCTAAATGTCCAACCTTTGTGTGATTTTTGCACACCTCTTAAACAATGAGATATTAAGCTTTTAGTTAAATTATGTTCTTTTGCAAAATCTTTAATTACATTATGAATAAATTTATCTCCTTTAGGATTTATCGCTATAAAATACTTATTTGTAGTTCTATTCCTAAACTGTTTCTTCCATGTAGTCCACCGACAATTAGATGGCTCATACCTTTTGTTATTCTCGATTCTGTCTAAACTAGTATTATCTTCTCCAAATATGCTAGAGTGCATAACAAATGATTCATACATATCATTATAGAAGTTGTCAAATGAATGCCACCTATCACAAACTTTTACTCCTTTAGCACCATAGTCTTTATATGATGTGTGAGATTTTCTGTAACATCTACCAATCATTGATTCCCATATTTTGTAAAATCTAGTTCTTGACATATTGTGTGTTGTCATTCTTTCCTTATTTATTTCTCTCTTATGACAACCGCAACTAACTATTTTACCTCTATATATGTCGCTACCCCAAAATAGCAAATCTTTATTCCCACAATCACAATCACATAGCCAATATCCTATGTTTTTACCATTTTTATTTATATATCCAAATTCTCTTAGAGTTAACTTGCCTAACTTCTCACCTTGATAGTGAATACTCTTTTAGGTATCTCACTAATCTTTCTCCATTCTCTTAATCTATCTTCCTGATTTGTCATTGGCAACGAAGCACCACCCTATTTCTTTGAATGCGTTAAAATTAAATAATGGCTCAATAACTAGTACAGGTTGACCGTTATCATTTGTAGCACCAAATCGATTTTTAGGAGTAAACCACAAGTAGTAAGTCTTACCTTTTTCTAGTGTAAAATATTCTTTATCATAGCCACCTTTATTATTTTTAATCAATCTATAACATTGTAATTCTCTCTTTTCACCCTCATATTCATCTGCCCAAACACTTCTAAACATATACATGATTGAAGCTTCGTTTTTAGCTTTTTTACCTTCGCCAATAGCTTCATAGTCAAGGTATCGATGTTTGATAGCGTTATCTGCTAACTGGAAAGTTACAACAGTTCTCAAATTCATTCCACCTGCATTTTTACGTGTCCATCTATAAATCTCTTTCATATCTTCTGTAAACGTTTCCCAACGTGTGTCGTGCATCGATTCATCGGAAGGTTTATGTGTGTCAATTAGCAAATTATAATATCCACGATTTGCCCAAAATCTAACGATTTTTTCTAAATCTTTCATTACATATCTTTCCATAAAAATAACCTTAATTAAAGCTTCTTCTCCATCCATTAATTCCTTCATTTTGTCAAACGCTTCTCTAATTTTATTTTTATCAATATCTTGCAACCTACCATTGACTAGTCTCTTTCTATCAATTCCTGTATGTAACTCATGATATAAAATTGATAAAACCACTTTTTGACGTAATGCTTGTGCATCTTCCTCATTTAATACTACAATAGCACGTTCTTTGTTGGATATACATGACATAATGAATTTTTCAGTTATAATACTGCTCTTTCCTGCCCCTCCAAAACCACCTATCATTGTAACATGACCTCTAGGAATACCTTGTGATATACTATTCAATAATCCGCTCTTATAATATGGCAACATATCAGCCGATTCCTCTTCTAGTTTTCTAATAAACTCATCAGCATCTATATAGAGATTTTCGGCTTCATAGTTGCTTACGTTATCCATTGAAATCTTATTTAGTTTATCGCTCCAATATTTAGTCAACTGTTCACGATTCATTTTATGCCAATCATACTTTCCTTTTGGCACTAATACTTTAGCACCAAATAACTCATAAAGCTGTCTAATGACATAATTTTTCTTGATTACCTCATAATAATACTCAATATTATCAGCATTCTCTGCAACGATATTAACGGCATCCTCAATAGTTGTCATTTTGCCATATTGAGCAAAATCATCTTCAATTCCATATTCTTTTACCTTAGTATGTACTGTAATATCATCAAACTTCTGCACACCATCGTCATACATTCTTCCACCTAGTTCATAAAAGAATCCCCAAACATCATGTATAAATTCATCCTGTGATATAATATCTCTATACTCACCATAGTTATTGACTGGGTCTGCCCAAAGCAAGCCCACAAAGTATGCTTCATAAATTTCAGCATTCTTATTGATTTTTTCAACTTCTTTTCTAGCAATCTCTTTAGTTGTATCTTTCGCCATCTTACCACCTCATTAGTCATCTAAGAAATCTAGTATATCATCATTTTTTCTAGATTTTTTCTTGTAGTTGCTTTCAAACATTACATCTGTAGTTTCAACACGCTCAATATATTTATCAACCATAAACCGCTCTCTTTCACGTTTCTTTGCTCTCTGTTCAACGTAATAAATCTTATCAATAACTATCGATAATGCATATTTGAAAGCTCCCATAAAGCCATTGAAACTCTTAACGCTCAACCAATATTGAATTATGTCCTCACAATATCTAAAAGTTTCCTCTATTAAGCTATATGTATAACCCTCTTTATAGCGTTTACCCATGTTCTGCTTACCGAAAACCTGCTCACCATTTCTTAATTTTTGTAAGAGTGGATATGCTTGATTAGGTAGTTGCTTGATTCCAAAAATATCTTCTATTGTTGTTTTGAGTTTATCAAGCTCTTCTGCTTCTTTTTCTTTAAACCTTTTATCTTCTAAAAACTTTTGATAACAAGTTTGATGATAATACTTTCTCACAGGCTTAGTTTTACCAACTAGCTCAAACTCCATTTCATCTTTTGGTGTATCAGTTATGCCACAATATTGACATTTAACCTTTCTTCCCATATAAATCACTCCCCAAATTTATGTTCTGTATATATTATATCATTAATTTTTGCTTTTGTCAATAGGTGTATTTACGAACAAAGGATACTCTTTCGAGTATCCTTTTTAAATAATCATTTCCTTCACCATGTTTGCTATTTCATTGGAGCTATATATTCCAGTATCAAACTCTAATATTGTAATATCATTTTTATATTCGTCAATTTTTTCTTTATATCTACTCAATATTTCACCAATATCATTAATATTTATATAATCATCACTGCGATTAATCATTCTGTCTCGTATAATATCTTCATCAGCAAATAGGTATATAGTAATAGATTTTCTTTTTATCTCATTGATTATGGATTTTATATGACTTTCTTTAAGCATATTAGCATTATACATTGGTGCGTACACAAGATTAGATATAAAGTATCTATCTAATATCACAGATTCATTTAATCTGCTTAATGATAACATAAATTCATACATTTTTTCCGCACCTTGTTCTGCTATATTAAAATCGCTACCTTTTAAAACCTTAAATCCAGTTACCCTAGACAATTCATTGATTAATGTTGTCTTACCTGTGCAATCACAACCATCAACTATTATCATTATCGGATTTATATCTTTCCATACTTCCATATTTAACCACCCCCTTCTCTCAATACGGTAACTTTAATATCTCTTACACCGAAACCATATGCTTTTGACTCGTTTTCTACTAATATATCTATTCTATTGCCTTTTATAGCACCGCCTACATCTGACGATATAGCTACAAATGGTTCAAATGAATCATTTACGGATTCTATGTATAGTAAAGAATCCATAGGTATAACATTTTTATCAGTTGATACAACTCTGTAACCGTCTTTATAAACTGTATTTCTAACATCATATCCTGTTGCTGTTATACCTGTGCAACCATCACATTTTGATGTGTAAGCTGTGGCAACCATATTCAGTTTTCGAAGGCTGTCATATTTTTCTAATTCCTTTTTTAATTTTTCGTTCTCGTTTTCAACCTTTTTTAATTTTTCTTCAAATTCTAAAATCGAATTTTCTTTTTCGGATAACTTTTCGTAAACCGATTCGATTTCTAATTCTAATTCTGAAATTTTATCCTCTTTTATTTTTTTTGATTCTTTTAGAATTTCGATTTCTTTTTCGGCTTCCGATATTTGACCCTTATAATAAACATTTATAACAATAGTGAATAGTGTTATAAACATAAGAGCCAATGATAACGCAAGCGTATCATTTCTCTTATATAACAAAAAAACCACTCCTAATAATTTTTAACAATTTTACTATCAAAAACGATAGGTTGGTAATATTAAACTACCAACCTATTTTTGTTTTTATGTATTAATTATAGACTTTTAACGTATTCTAACGCTTTAGTCAATGCTTCAACATCATCAGATTTACGTGGGTCTGCACTTCCTAGATGTTCTTTAAAGTATTTTGCAACCTCAACTTTAACATCTTGTTCCATGCCTGTTATAATCTCTAAGATTTCACTTTGTAACTCTTCTGGTGTCTTAGCATTTTTAACTTTACTTACAAACTCTTGTGCTTCTTTCTCTTTCTGTGCATTCTGCTCTTTTCTGGCTTCTTCTACAGCTTTCTTATCTCCACCATATTCAGCTTCAATAGCTTGTTCAACTGTATCAATAAATCCTTTGTAAGAGTATTCAATACGGTTAGGTACATGCTTGAATCGGCTACCTGCTTCAAGTCCAGAATCACCTCTGAAGTAGATGTAGCGTTTATCAACCATTACACCTTTCTCTAATTCTTTACCCAACTCAACGAATACGATAAAGTCAACTTGGTTAAGAATTAAATCACGTACACGACCACTTAATGATAATGTAGTTTTATCGTATTTTAACCCTTCACGAGTTTCAAATTGACGGTCTTTATCATGTGTAATGTAGATAAGTGAGAATCCTGCTTTATCTAACTTTTGAAGCTGTTCTGAAATTGTATTGTCTAGCAACTCATAACCTTTACCATAGGCTAAATCGTTGATAGCTTCAAATTTCTTACCTTGTTTTCGGCTCTGTACTTTTAATACATGCTGTGTAGCCATTTTAGCCATTTCATCAACTGTATCTAATGCTAAGATACGGAATGGAATATCATCTTTCTCTTCAATTAAGTCGTCAACCAACTCTACGAAATCAGTCCATTCGTTAATATCTTCTGCATAAATACCGTTCAATGCGTTATATCCTTTTTCAAATGCGATTAGTAAGAGTTTTGATAAATCTCCATCATATTTCTCTTTAACGATTCCATGCACAAGCGATGTTTTACCTGCTTTTGGACGACCTGCGATAACATACTTGTAATTGAATGCGTCAGCTACTACACGATGAGGTTTTAAATTTTTAAATCTTGACATAAATACATTTCCCCTTTTTCACATTTTTTTTATTATGTGAAGGGGAGCTTTCCTTCTTGATTGTCTTAGCTCCTACGTTTCTGCGACTTTGTAAAATTTTTGTCTACGAATCTTAAATGTTATCGTTCAAAAATTCTATCGCAATTTTCGTGTTATTTTTCATAAAAATCGTTAGCAACTTTTCAGCGTGGTTGTTATTGTATATTTTAGCAATATTTCACCTTCTCTGTTATTGTTAAATTATTAGCAATATTTAGTCGTTGCTGTTATCGTGAATTTTTACGATTTTGTAATTGAGATTGGTGTGCAACCCTCCTTACACACCATTATTATATCATTATTTATTACTCTTGTCAAGCATAAATACTATAAACTCATTTTAAATTCTTAAAATGGCAACGAATCTTCGTCAATTTCGATATTCGAATCATCGTCTAAATCAAATGGATTTTTAGTATTAGGTTTTTTCTTACCACCCAATTCAGCTAAATCTTCATCGCCATCAATTAAACTATCTTTCTCGAAATCATCTTCTGTGTAAACCCCTTTCTTCCAAGCGTCTACACCGTTAATTCTCATTTCAGTAATATATGTACGTGATACATAGTTTTGTGCATGTTTAGGTTTACTACGCCCACCTAATTCTGCTAATAAATCGTCATCGTCATCTTCTTCCTCTTCAACTTCTTCAACGACTACACGATTAATAGTATCACCGAATACGTTAATAACATCACCAAAATTCATTTTTTTTGTAAACGCCTGTGCTAATTTAAGCATAGCAGGGTCGGATTCACCTTTCTCATCTGCAAAGTTAACAACAAATTGAGTATCTTCAAAGTTACCGTTAAAGTCAATGATGCGACCTGTAACATATGCTTTTTTCTCTTTTTTATCTAAATCAGCGTCAACAAACACCATTTCTTGTTCGAAATATGATACTTCTTCGAATTTCTCATCTTCAAAATCAACATCTTTAATTCGAAAAACTTTTTCAATTATATAGTTCTTTTGCTCCACAATCTCATCGTTACGGTTTTTGTATTTTGAATAGCGAATACTTCCTTCAACTACTACACTATCACCATTATTAAGATTTTCATAGATTTCTTTTGAAGCAACGAATCGTGGCAATCCTTTAGTTTTTAGTTTACCTTTTTCGTCATAATCTAAACCGATACGTGATTGTAATACTACATAACCTTGTTCACGCAATTCATCTTGCTGTTCTTCCCAAGTTCCAAAAGGAATGCGGTCTCCTTTATAATTAGGGTCTGCTTCACGTTTTTTACTGCTCCACAAAAACACTTCTTGTGGCTCGTAATCAAATGTTTGTACTGTGATTTCATTTGTTGGAGATGTTTTAACCCCAAATCGTAAGCTACGATATAAGCGACCATGATTTCTGTTGTCTGGCTTATTCATAACCTCTTCTCTAAAAGCACCATCTTTGTCGATACGTGTTACTTTACCGATGACTTTGAAAGTGCCTTTTGTTTCTTGTAGTTTTGTTTTTTCGTCTGCCATAACTATCAATTCCTCCTAAAATGATTATTTTTTGTATTTATGGTGAAGGAATAGAGTTTTAAAACTCTTTTCCTTAGTAACATATTCAATTATATCATAAATAAACTATGTTGTCAACCCTTCATAACACATTTTTCATAACATTTTCATCTGGGTTTCTAACGAATGAGGAATAAATCTCTTCTAATGATGTTTTATCTGTAAGAATCATAAATTCCACTAATTTAATAGCTTGTGTGCTAAAATGATATAGAAACACATTTTCAAACGCTTCCTTCATACCTATGTTATTACACATTTCAGCGAATTTGTCAAACGACAAATTCGACATATCGATTTTTGACTTTCGATAATCTAATAAATCATTAATAATATAATGGTTGTTACCAAAATGTTTTATGTAAAACTCTATGCAATCATCCTGTGTCCTTAATAATACTTTTGCAAAACCTTTGAGCTCGCCCTTTAATTCTAAAGAATCGATAAATTTATCAACAAAACTCACAGGCATTCTCTCCCTTTATCTAATTGTTTTTTATGTTAATGTAATTATAATACAAAATGATTAACTCGTCTATACATTTTTACATGAATATTACATTTATGTAATAAAGAGGGCAAATACCTCCTATTTATACTTCTGGTATTTGCGTTTCCACTCCTCTTTTTCTTTAGCTTTCTTATCTATATCAACATCAATCACATCAAAAATATCTTTGATTCCGATATTTAATACGTCAGTAATAGCGTATGCATATAACAATTTCCATGACGACCTATTGTCTAAAAGGCTCATGAAACCTTTATATGATAAATCTAATCCATAAGCATCGATTACTTTAGCATGAAAATCAATATAACTCAACCCTTTTTTATTTAAAATATTTTTTAATTTATTCTTATTTAAAATAATATCCTTTTCATGTAAAGAAACTTCTCTTGCCATATTTAATCACAACTCCTTGAATATATTTTGCGAATATTTTGAGTGGTAATCAACCCTTTAAGGTTATGATACGATTTTACATTGAATTGGTCTGCAACAATTTTTATGTCAACAAGTGATACTTCGTCATTTTCCATAATTTTATTTGCAAGATATAGCATACCACTCTGTTGTATAAATTTTGCATTAAATCTGTCTAAACCTAAAACTTCCTCTAACATGGATAATCTTCTATATATTACAAACTTGTCAACAGGCGTATTATAATTCTCTGTCTTAGTTATTGATGACCTTACAACATAGTCATTATCGACTAAATCTGTAAAAGGTTTAATATTATCATGCTCTGTTTGTGCTATTTCCCCGTTTCTTTTTAGATACATTTTTTGCTTAATAGCACCCTCGATTAAATATAAAGTCCTATCGTCAACATTGATAAACCGTTCAGTATATTTTAGAGGTAAACCTTTTTCATCTTCTTCTAATGTCTCTGTTAATTTTAACCTTTTGTTTTCAAAATCAACATCTGAAATCTTTAAGTTTCTTATCTCACTTAATTTCTTTCCACCTACGCCAATAAATAATAATCGTATAATTACTGCGTCTTGATAATTATTGCACATATCCTCTATTCTTCTCAGCTGTTTTTCGGATATATATTTCGAATCATCATGAATAAATTTTTCAAAATCATCTGGCTTCATATCTTCCATTACATTTTTTGAAATCAATCCAGTTTTGACGCACCAGTTTAAATAACTGGAAATGATTCTTCCGTATGATTCGATTGTATTTCTCGTTTTCGATTTAAAGCTCCAGAGCACTTTTTCAATCTCTTTTAGGGTAAACTGATTAATATCTTTATTCAATATTAATTCGTGTTTAAATGTGATTGTGAAAATTCTTCTATAATTATGTCTCGTTTTTTCTCTTATTGTATTTAAAAATTCATTTTTAACTTCTTCATTAAATATAGGATTATTTTTAATATTTGTCATATATTATCACTCCTAATATTTGTGTTTGTTTTCTACTATTATTTATATCCATTTGCACAACTTTTATACATGATTATTATAACTTTTTTAAAAAACTTAGTAAAGTGTGCTCTATTGACAATATTGTCAATATATGGTAATAGTAGATAAAACACAACTTTTATCAAAATATTGAGAGTGATAAAAAGCTCTTAATAGAGAGCCTTTTTAGCATATATAAAAACTGGGTGTTTTTGTATATGCGCTTTATCAATGATTGTGGCGTATTCAACATCATAAGAATAACATTAATAGACAAGGATATTACCATTAATTTTATAGAAATAATCGCAGTACCCTTGTTTATACTCATAATTCATTAATTCAATGCACTTTATTTCATCTTTTATTACATCCTCTATATATTTTCTTTCGCTCGCCTCTAATTAACTATATTATAACATACAATTTGTCTTTTGTAAAGAGAAATTTATCATTATTTTTGACTTTTTTCCTCAATAATTTCAATAACTTCATTCATTGAATTTTCACTCTTTTTCATTAATTCAACGCCCTCATTATATTTTTCAGTATTCATATCATCTTTAATTGCTTCAACTAATGTTTTACCTGCTTTATCCATTAAAGATAATGACTCCTTTACTTTAAAGTGAATATCAAGCATATTATTTGGCACATTACCATCCTCCTCCATTTTCACCATCAAATCAACTAACAAAGAGATAGGAAGATATGTGAATGCATAATCATTTATCCATGCTTCATTTTTCAATAATAAAGGGTTGTCAATAGCTTTCTTTATATATGTGTTAGCGTTCTCTACTGTTGTTGTAGATGTTTTAATTATGCTCTGAATTATGTTTAGATATTCAAATTCAGTTAAAGCTTTATCTAAATCTTCGGAATCAAAATAATATTCGAGCTCTTGTTCCAACTTAAAATTTTTATCTAATTCCGCATCATCTTTGTTTTCAGAAAATTCTTCTGATTTTTCAACCTTATCTACCTCATCTACCTCTTTCACCTTTTCTTCTCTTTTCTCAATTTCCTGCTCTTTAACCGATTCTTCATTGCTACAACCCACAAAGGTAAAAAGTAAAACGGTTATGGCAAAAAGGGTCTTGCCCCACATTCTCATTTTAATCATCTCCTTTTATGCATTTGATTAGCAACTTTTTGACGTTGCTGTTATCGTAAAAAATCGACATTCACCAATTTATATTCAAATCTAAAAGTTATTAATACATTATGCCATCTTCTGTAAATTCATACTCATTAGCTATTAATGTTTCTACAATATATTCATCAGATGAATAATATTCTATATCTCTATAACCTTCTCTTTCTAACTCTTTTGACACATTTTTAATATCGCTATGAATACAGTCTTTAAGGTTTAAAAGAAAATTGTGTATCTCATTATACTTATCAACATACTCATCTGTATCGCTATCTAAATCTTCATAAAGATACTCCATCATTGTTTCAATACTGTCTCCATCTACATATACTTCCATCGTATTATAATGGCTATAATGATAACCAAAAGAATTGCGATATATCCTAGCTATAATAGTTAAATTTTCACTGTCTATAGCTCTATATAAGTCATAATTTAAATCATAACCTTTATGCTCTAGTCTCTTCATAACCTTATCTATATCCACTTCTCCATAAAACGCTACGCCATCTCCTTGTGAATAGTTTAAACGCCATTCTAAACTATCTGTAGGATAACCCATATCTGACAACTTTTCTGCAAATTTTTCAGTAATAAACTTCGATTTAATTTGCCAATCCATTGATTTACGATAATTTTCGATTGCGTTTTTTTGGCATCATCACTCAATTCTTCAAATTTATATAAATTAATAACTTCTTTTCTCATGCTATTCTCCTCCTTATTTGCATTAAATCAATCATTTCAATAGAAATAGGATAATTTCAGCTATCCACATCACATTTTTGCATTACTGTCACCACTAAAAACGATAAACTTATCCTTTAAATTATTGTAATCATCTTTATTAATAGTAGACATCATACAATAGCTATTATCAGCTTCCCAATATCCAAAAAATACATTTATCCTTGTACCTTGCATAACCATATCATTAATAATACTTTCTAATTCATATGTGAAACTATCTAGTTCGTCAATAACTTCATCAAGGTTATATTTATCGATATTATCTGTATCAATGCCTTCATAGTCAAAATATTGTAATGCAAAAAATGGTATATAATGACCATTTGTACCGCCAACAATATCATGCACTAATCCTAAATAATTTTCGTCATCATAATCTGTACTATCGTTCTGCACTGCTTCATCTATTGCATTAATAACATCTTTCAACAACTTCTCTTTATTGACATAGGTATTAAACCATTCTCTAGGCGTTAATGTTCTTTTCATAATCGATACACTCCTTATTTTATTTTTTACTTCTCCATTCTTCATACATCTTCTCCCTATTTTATTATCATGGGGAAATCGGCATTATTACTTGATTTCCCCACGTACAAACACAATAAAGTTAATTCTGAATTGTTCGACATTATTTACATAGAATAATACTTCTTTAAAATCTTTAGATAATTCTTCATAGATTGTTTCTGGATTATCGTCTATATAATACCAACCAGATTCATATTCACCATCTAGCCTTTTAAATCCCAACTTTTCAATCTGTCCTTCTGTCATCAATCCATTTACAGCCTGTTTAGGATTATTAATTCTGTCTGCTAAATATTCTTCTTGATAGTCTTCGTTATCATTAAAACATTTATTGCATACAATGAAGCCATCTCCTACATAAAAGTTTGGTTGCCAATGGTAACTGTCTGGCGATGTGCGAATAATATTGCCACAATCATCACAAATTGTATATTCATCACTAAAACCCCATTCACAACCTAATGCCGATTTTACAACATCATACCATTTAATATCATGCTCATCAAACGCATGTTTAACGATTTCTGGCACTTCATTATCAATTATAACACCTTCTAAGACCTTTCCATGCCCCCATCTACGCTCTTTAACTAATCCTGCCTGTTCATATAGTTCTAACGCTTCTGGCACTATTTTTTCGATTACAGCATAATTCACTGCGTATACGTCATCCCAATCTTCAAAGATTGCGAAAGGTGCTCCATCCTCGAATTTACTAATTATTACATTCTCAATATATCCATTCTCATAAAGATATGATGGTGTAACTATCATTAAATCATCTCCATTCTGTTTATTTATATTCATTATACACTATATACAATCATTTGTCAACAGAATTTTATAAATCTTTTGAAATTTTTATTCTTAAGCAGGAGCGTTACCCCTTGCTTAAGAATAAATACATCTTTGTAAATCAAACAATTTTATCTATTTAGATTCATATTCTTCAGCACAATCGACACAAATGAAATCATATTCAGCAGGAATCTCATATTCCTCATAAACTTCAAAACTATAAGCATTTTCATTTTTACAGCATTTTTCACATAACATATATGTCACTCCTTAATCCAGTCAATTGTGGGCTCTCCCTTATAGCCATGTTCCCATACAAACCAAGCAAAACACATCATTGTACTATTCTTTTGTTGTACACCATTTTTATATATTTTAAGCCTTTGAGAAAATACATATACCTTTTTTAATGGTGTTGTTTTAAATAATTCATATCTTTTTACGCCTTCAAGAAACTGAATCTTTAATAACATTGCCACTTTTTTATTCGCTTGTGTTAGAGCATGTTGCACAAATTCTGTTGCATATTTATATGGTGGATTTGTTATGATATTATCGACTTTCTTATATGTACTTAAAAAATCTATACCTACATCTCCGTATCCTCTGTCTATCAAATCAGAAGAATAAACTTCTAAACCATATTCTTCTAACACTTTACTAATCGCACCATCACCACAAGCACATTCCCATATTAATCCTTCAAATTTTTCTCGTTTTAATAATTCGTGAATTGCATTTGATGGTGTAGGGTAAAAATCATTTTCTTCACGATTTTTACTAACACCTTGTATCGAATGAGCTTTACTGATTTTCAATATATCATCTCCTCTTATATTTTGTTTAAAATTATCATTTTACATGTCTCTTAAAACTTTTCCAAGAACAATTATCAAACAAACTAATCTCAGCATTATAAAAACATTTATAAAAATAATTAAATGACATTGTATCAATAACATAATTTATATATTTTATTATTTTATTTATGTATTTTAATATTCGCATTTTATACCACCCTTACCCCCTACTTTTAACAATCTTTTCTATATCTTTTCATACTTCTTTTTGTTTAATTTGTTTATGTGAACTACCCTCCACTTACCACCCTTTCGGGCTGCTTGAAGTGGGGGCTTCTTTCGGAAATAATGTTAAAATGTTAGTTTTATTTAATTTATAATTTCAATTTTTCTTTTTTCTTTGCAGCAATCTTTGCTAAATGTATCTGTATTATGGTTACTCAAACCTTGATGATATTCCTTATAAAAGGGCGACCAATGATAAGAATGACCGTTTTCACAAGTTACATCACCACGAAAACATTTGCATTGACTAATGATTTTTCCGCCACAAATTATACAATTCATTTTAACCCTCCTTTTCAATAAACTCAATTTTATTTATAATACAATAAGATTCCTATCATTTCCTGTAATACTTCTTTCTCTTTCTTTAATCGCAGTCTTTTCTTTTTATATTTTTTAGCTTTATTATATTTCTTCTTAATCAAATCAACAATAACCTGATTAATATTCATATGTTCTGACAAAACAAGAAAGAAATTATAAAACATCTCACTTTCCATCCATATATATTCTTTACCATTACGATTTATTTTTTTAATAGGAAATTCATATTGCATTATCATTCACCATCCGATAAAAAGCTAAATTTATTAACATTATTGATTTCAATATTTAACATTTCTAATAGCCTAAGAATACCTATATACATACCACCAGCAAAAAGTGCAGTATCACGATTAGGATTATATAGACTTTCATTTATCAATTCATTACATAATTCTTCAATCCTTTTACGTGTTAATTCATCTAATTTCATTATAAACACCCCTTATAATTTATTTCTTAAATATCGTATGGTTATATATTTTCCCACTCTTTGTATATCGATAACAATACATAAATAACAAGCAACCATAATCTAAGTATTCAATTTCATCATCTATGTAAAAGATAATTTTCCCAATATGTCTTAACGCTAACTGTTTCAAATTAACGATTTTCTTTTTCTTACCCTTATTCGCATAAATCTGCTTTGGTCGCTTCAAATTATACTTATCCAAATATTCTTCAATTGCTTCTAAATTCGGGTTCGCACTATTGATAACTATATGGTAATCATCAATTATGTAATTGTATAAAGAGTGAAATTTCTTATTGGTGATTGTTTTATCAAAATCAAGGATAATAATCGGCTTCAAATCCTTATATAATTCTAGTGTCTTAAAGAAGCTATTCCGTTTCCGTTTTATAATATCATCAGCATTCTCAACTTGATATTCCCTCGGCAATTTATAGATTGCTCGCAACTTATCTGTAACAAAAGTAAAATATTGAAATAATGATTTAAATTGCATCATGTCTAATTTCTCTTTTAACTCATCCTCTGTTCCATACATAAATACATTTTTCAGTACATGTTTCAGATAAATTGTTTCTCTTCTGGTTAGAAGAACTTTACTTAACCCATATTGATTAACAATATCAGTCGGCATATTGGTTAAGTAACTATTTATATAATTTTCTTGAATAGCTTGCATCAACATCACCTCTGTTTAAAAAATCAATTTTATTTGGTTTGTTTGAATAATTTATAGTCTTCTTTTATCCATTTCTTTATTCTATTTAATCTTTCTCCGTCAAACACTGGATTATTTTCGTTATACCATTCTTCAAATTTAAACATCCATTTTTTACTATTACAACGTTTACATGCTGGTACACAATTACTTAAGTCATTTGCTCCTTCATGATAAACATGCTCCTTATGTAGTCTTTGACCATATTTCTTTTTCGCCTCTTCTTCAGATACACCGCAATATGCACAAGAATAATTAAAATATTGTTTACAAAATTCCCATTCTTCATCGGTAATTTCATGCGTTCTATGCATAGTCTTATAAAATGCATACATTCTCAATTTGTCTTTATTTTTTCTTTCCCATTCTTTTCGTTTACCACGTTCTTTATATAATTTTTGATTTCTTCTTACTTTAGGTATATTTTTTGGTTTTTTAACCCATTCACGATCTCGTTCTCTTTTTCTTTCTATATTTTCTTTTACCCATTTGATATATTTTCTACTAGTACATTTTTTGCAATAAGGATGTAGTCCATCTGTTTTATTTGATTTGTTTTTATAGAAATATTCCTCATTACACGGAATTACACGGAAACCATTCTTCGCAAATTTTACACTGTTTATGTAATACTCCTTCAATTTCTTTATATTTTTTATGTTTAATACCTTTTCCTATAAAAACCACCCCTCATTTTATTTTTTTATTTTCGTTCAATCTTCAATACTCCAATTACCCTCAATTAGTTCTCTTAAACTATAACTACTCAATCTATTTTCATCTAAACTGTCATCAAAATGTTCAATTGTATGTACCACACCATTATCAGTATGAAAATTAATAGTTTTACCTTGTTTACCTGCTTTATACGCCTCCTCAAAACTGACATAATAAGGTAGAATACGCCATTTAGGACTTTTGTCACTAATCCAAATGGTAAAAGGTTTTTTCTCGCCAGTTAATTTACTTTCAACAATCAATTGACAATTATCATAATAAGCTCTTTGATTTTTACTTTCTGCCACCTCCCCGATTTTCAATTTATCTATCATTTGTCCAGTTGTTAATAATTCACTCATCACACATTTCTCCTTTCATTAATTATATTTTTATATTTTATTTTACATTCAAACGAACAAAATCTACCTTGCACATAGAATACACGCAGTTTATTTCCGCAATATTTGCATGTTTTATGCTTTAACATATCAACCATCCCTTTTACGCATTCTTTCAACTTCAGATAAAGCTTTCTTTATTTTTTCTATAGATTCCCAAAATTTTTCTTCTTATTCTTGTTTTATTTTTTCAATTTCTTCTTTGGAATAAATACCAATTAAAACCACATCATTACCTTCTTCATCCTTATAAATCTTTTCTGAATCCATATTTTCACCTCATTTATTTTTATTGTTGCAAGCATCTAAAAAATTCTCAATTGATTCTGTTGAATAATCTGCATCATACGATACGTTTGCTGGTACAAATTCCACTGCATACCTTCCTTGAAATTCAGCTTCGCCGTTTGCCCAACAATCAACACAAACATAATCACCAAAATCATCAAATGCTCCATCGACATTTCCTTGACCACAAATTGCACATCTCATATTTTGTTTCTCCTTTCTCAATAAAATCTTCGTTTTATTGGTGTTTGATGTTTAATCGTTAACACCAAACACCTTCATATTTGGATCATATAAAGACCAATCTAAAGTATCATGAAAATCGTTGATATGGTTTAGCCATACCGTAATAACCTTATCACTATGAAGATTGTAAACCACATTTAAATTGTATTCACCGTTAGTTACTGCTTTGCTTCGTACTACAACTCTCTCTTCACATCTGTTGATTTTTGCGTTGTAGTCAATTTTGTATTCGATAATGTCACAATGATAGACTGTTGAAGCAATATCATCATATGTTGCATTAATACCTTTTTCTTCAATTCTATCAAATACATGACCGATTAACTCCCATTTTTCAACACTTCTTAATCTACTATACAATGAATCTAGCTCTTGTTTTGTCATTTGCGAACTATGTTTTCTCTTTCCCACATATTTTGACATTTCTAATTGTCTCTGCACCCATTTAGGTGTTCTAGGCTTTGTTTTTACAGACATTTTTTGATTTCCCCTTTCCTCCTTCATCTTTATATCCATTATACCATTATTTTTTGCTTTTGTCAATAAAGAATTGCAAATATTTTAATCAATATTTGCAATTTCCTCTGACAAATCAATGCTCTTAACAACTTTATGTACCGCTTGCCAAAAATCAACCCCTAGCTCTTCTTTGAGCTTTTCTGCTTTCATTGTATATTCTCTATTTAATTTGCACGTACAGACGTTGTATTGAGTTTTTTGCTCATACAAAACTACTATAATACCTTTATATTCAATTTCATAAGAGAAGGCAAATTTGCCCTCTCTCCACTCACCATTATTAACAACAGTCTGTATGATAGCTTTAGACATTCCTCTTTTAGCCATTTTTTTAACTGATGATTGGTGAAGAATAACGGTTTATATCTCTTCTTCATGAAGCCATAACTACCTTTCCTTTATCTATTAATCTGCCATTACAGCTACCGCAACGATGATATTTACCACCATGTGCCAACGCTCTTTTTCTTCTGTATTTATATCCACAATCCTCACACTCATAAACCCTAATATTTACAGGTTTAGATTTAATATTGTATTTATCAACTGTGCTTTGACTTACAATTCCTAAACGCTTCAATTCATTTTCAAATACAGGGTGTCCATCTCGATGAGGTTTTCCCTGCATGAATAAAGCGTAATGCACCAATTCATGACGCAAAACATCTAACACAACATCAGGCTCGTTATTTTCTAAGAAGTATCTGTTTAATTCTACAACTTTAGGTACGCTAGGCTTACCGCTCTTAAATCGAGTGTAAACAAATCGACCACATGCTGTTCTTAATCGACCATTAATCTTTAATGGAACTAACAGCTCCATATTGTAGTTATCTTTTAAGAATTTTTTAGCGTATTTTTCTAATTGATATTGTGTTAGCATAATATCATCTCCTTTATATCTATCGTTAATTATATTATACTACACACTCTATCTTTTGTCAACAGATTTCCTAAAAAGATTTAAATTTATTTTGTCGAATAATCGCTTGTATTCATCAACCATTTCTTGAAACTTTTCTGGCTCTGTTTCAAACATACGATTATCTAATGCTTCATCAATTTTCTTTCGATAAAACTCTAATCTTGAATTATCCATAACAAGCTCAACATCGAGCTCATAATCCCTTTTAGCTAATTCATTAGGATATTCTAACATTTCTTCTGTATATGTGTGTATAGGGTCAATATCTAGTTTATAACCTACATGACCAACTTCAATAACCTTCCCTTCTTTACCACAATTTTTTCTCATTCTAGATGTGAATATATCACTTTGACCATTATACGAATGATAAATCTTGCCGACCTCCAAATCATTCCTAACTCTGACTATATCACCAACGTTAAATCTTCTCTTCATTGGCTACATCTCCTTTTGTTTTTATATATTATACCATTAGTCTGAAACGACCTCAAACACTCTCCAAACGCCTTTCTTTCCTCTTTTTAATCTTTTCCTACCTAGACATCATAATTACCTCTTTTAAGCCTTTCTTTAGCTTTATGACGGTCATTTTCAACCATGATACCCCCATCTTCTTTAATCTCATTACTAAGAATTGTTCAAAGGTTATAACTGCGCTATGTTGATGTGTTACAATCCCTTTTACAGCTAAAAATTCATCTGCAATCTTATCTAACAAAGCGTCATCTACTCTCATTTTCTCCACCTCCGAAAACTAATACAAATGCTGTAATAAGCAATATATTAGTCGATGTTGTTAAAAACATATACATCTTCCAACCATTGAAGATTTTCTTCATACGATTCCTCATAATTATGTATTACAGTAAACATTATATCATTATTTTATACACCTGTAAAGAAAAAAATAATCAATGCAACCGTTAATACAAATACACAATCGATTTAC
>Ga0310827_100777_pt1 | contig 20888 bp, 20 predicted proteins | sample WT_ome_2_FD_201309 | JGI IMG/M metagenome (GOLD analysis project Ga0310827, IMG submission 201309) | Sorghum-adapted microbial communities enriched on wild type (WT) sorghum from Joint BioEnergy Institute, Emeryville, California, United... ... | reverse complement strand
CAGGAGCTTCCTCCTTCTTGGTGTGTTGTTGGCAAACTCACTTTACCAAGGGAGAAGCTCTTTTTCTATATCCGCTGTTTCCAATTTCTACACCCACGGAGATTTTACACTAACGAGCGGGTTCCATGCATTGTTTTGCTTCAGGAACTTCCCTAAGCAGGGGATCGGGTTTGCGTCATTGATTCCGCTGGGGGAACATGCAATTTACCCGGGCGCACACAAAAAACTCCCCGGCTGTACAGCCGGGGAGCTTCCGGTTTGCTGCCCGCAAACCATCATTATTTTGCCACCAGATGCTTGTCTCCGGGTTTCCAGTTCATCGGGCACAGCCCGCCGGATTGCAGGGCCTGCAGCACGCGAAGCGTTTCGTCGACGCTGCGGCCCACATCGTTGTGGTTGACTACCTGGTACTTGATTTCGCCTTCCGGATCGATGATGAACAAACCGCGAAGAGCGACCCCTTCTTCTTCAATCAAAACGCCGTAGTCGCTTGCCACTTTCTTGGTGATGTCGGAGGCCAGCGGGAAGTTCAGTTGTCCCAGGCCGTTCTCGCTCACCGGCGTATTGATCCATGCGCGGTGGGAATGGATGCTGTCCGTGCTTACGCCAAGGATTTCCGTATTCAATTTTCTGAATTCTTCTGCGGCTTGGCTGAGGCCGGTAATTTCCGTCGGGCAAACAAAAGTAAAGTCAAGCGGATAGAAAAACAGCACCAGCCATTTTCCTTTGTAATCAGACAAGGAGACTTTGCCGAAATCCTTCCCATTGCCCAGAGCGGTTTCCATCGTAAAATCGGGTGCTTTCTTTGCTACCAAACGTTCTGCCATTTCCCAAATTCCTCCTTAGCATGGTTTATCGATTAAAATGTATCACTCCAATATCTGAAAGTCAATAATTAGAGTGATTACTTAATAATAATTATTATAAATAAATTTCGGGTGTTTTCAAGCCAATTCCCTTGGTAAAATAAGGAACCCGCCCTTTCCCGCAACAGCACCCGGAAGAAAACCCCCAAACGCTTCTGAGCGCTCGGGGGCCTGAAATTCGGCAAGCTCCGCGGTATCCGCCTCAGCCGGATTCACCCTCTCTTGGCCGCGCCACTCCCGGCGCGCGGTTTGCTTCGGCAGACGTCGACCGATGCCCGGTCCGGTTAGATTGGGATGTTACTTCGTCATGGCAGCGAGGATCCGCTCGCCCATTTCCTTCGTCCCGATCGCTTTGCTCTTGTCGACCGCGATATCGCCCGTCCGATGCCCGGCGTCGAGCACGTTCTTCACGGCGCGCTCAATGGAATCGGCGGCATCGTGGTAACCGAAGGTGAGCCGGAACATGAGCGCCACTGACAGGATCGTGGCGATCGGATTGGCCACGCCTTGTCCGGCAATGTCCGGCGCGGACCCGTGCACCGGCTCATACAGGCCGAAAGCTCCTTCGCCCAGGGAAGCGGAGGACAGCATGCCGATCGAACCGGTCAGCATGGCCGCTTCGTCGCTCAGGATGTCGCCGAACATGTTCTCGGTGACGATGACGTCAAAGCTCGATGGACGGCGCAGCAACTGCATGGCACAGTTGTCGACGAGAACATGCTCCAGCTCGACATCCGGGTAATCCGCAGCCAGGCGGTTGACCGTTTCCCTCCACAGGCGGGAGGTTTCCAGCACGTTGGCCTTATCCACGGAAGCCAGCTTCCTGCGGCGGGTGCGAGCGATCTCGAACGCCTGGCGGACGATGCGCTCCACTTCCTTGACGTTGTAGACGCAAGTGTCGACGGCTTCCTGTCCGTTCTCCGTATCGCGGCGGAACTTCTCGCCGAAATAAATGCCGCCCGTCAATTCCCGCACGACGATCAGGTCGGTGCCTTCCAGCACTTCCGGCTTCAGGGTGGAGGCCTCCTTCAGGCAGTCGAAGACGACCGCCGGGCGAATGTTGGAGAAGAGCCCGAGCGCTTTGCGAATGCCGAGCAATCCCGTCTCCGGCCGCAGCTCCTTCGGGTTGTTGTCCCACTTCGGACCGCCGACGGCACCGAGGAGCACGGCATCGGCCTGCCGGCACATGTCCAGCGTTTCCTGCGGCAACGGCGTTCCCTTCTCGTCGATGGCGATTCCGCCAAACAGTCCGTGTTCTGTTTCAAACCGGTAACCGAACAATTCCTCCGTCCGCTTGAGTACTTTCTCCGCTTCCGCCACCACTTCCGGTCCAATTCCATCCCCGGCGATGACGGCAATTTTCTTCACCTCAGCCATTGCGATCACTCCTTATGTAAAATCAGGCTATTTCTTTTGTATCATATTTGCCGCAATATGACAAAGATATAAAATCTATCGGCTTCATAGATTCCGGCTATAACGCCCTCCGGCCGGCGACAGGAGAACTGCTTCTATTGCCGCTTCCGGTCCTCAGCGGTCCGCGATATCTTAAAGCTGCCCAAGGGCAACGGATGTCTGCAGTACAGGCTGACGGAAGGATCCCCCCGGCGCGTGGGAAGCTTTGCGAACGCATGAGCCGCAAAGGGATCGCCGAAAGCCCCCGATTACAGGATCCGGGCTGATCGTCGGGAGCTCCGCTGCGCTCTCCGCGGCGACGAGAGTCCGCGGCCGGTTCCCGAGCGGGGATACCGCAGACCGACAAAAAGCCTCCCGTTCTGCCAGGAGGGCGGAAATGGAGGCTTCTTTTTACCGGCAAACCGAGGGCTCATCGGCAGTTTGGCGAGAACAGCCCTTACTTGTTGATCCAGTGCATCATTTCGCGCAGACGCGCCCCAACTTGTTCAATCGGATGCTCCGCCTCCCTGCGGCGAGTTGCCGTAAAGAAGGCGCCGTTGGTTTGTTCGAGAATAAAGTTGCGGGCAAAGATGCCGCGTTGAATATCTTCAAGCACTTTCTTCATTTCTTTCTTGGTGTCGTCGTTCACAATGCGCGGACCGGTAACGTAGTCACCGTATTCCGCCGTATTGCTGATGGAGTAGCGCATACGGGACAGGCCGCCTTCGTACATCAGGTCAACGATCAGCTTCAGCTCGTGCAAGCATTCGAAATAAGCGATTTCCGGCTGGTAACCGGCTTCGACCAACGTTTCGAACCCGGCTTTCACCAGATGGCTCACCCCGCCGCAAAGCACGGCCTGCTCGCCGAACAAGTCGGTTTCGGTTTCTTCGCGGAAGGTCGTTTCAATCACGCCGGCGCGGGTCGAACCGATCCCTTTGGCGTATGCGAGGCCGATGTCATGAGCCTTGCCGCTGGCATCCTGTTCAACGGCAATCAGGGCCGGCACGCCGAAGCCTTCCACGTACGTGCGGCGAACGAGGTGGCCCGGGGATTTCGGGGCGATCATAAGCACGTCTACGTCCGGGGAAGGAACAATTTGGCCGAAGTGAATATTGAAGCCGTGGGAGAACATGATGGCAGCGCCTTTTTTCAGATTCGGCTCAATGGCTTCCCTGTAGATTTTCGCCTGCGTTTCGTCCGGCATCAGGATCTGCACCAGATCGGCGCGGCGGACGGCTTCATCCACCGTATAGACTTCGAAACCGTCGTTTTTGGCGCTTTCCCAGGACTTGCCTTGGCGAAGACCGATGATGACATGAAGCCCGCTGTCGCGAAGATTTTGCGCCTGGGCATGTCCCTGGCTGCCGTAACCGATGACGGCGATCGTTTTTCCTTGCAGTACGCTGAGATCTGCATCGTTTTCATAATACATTTTTACTGCCATGTGATCCTTTTCCTCCTTTGTATATCAACCATTTTCTACCCTCATGAACGGGGGTTTGAAGGGACAAGCCGGACCGGCGGGGCGGGGCTTGTCCGCTCAAACCCCCGCTCAAAGCGCAGGGGCGGGGGGACCCGGGCAATGCTTATTTCGAAAGTCCGCGGGTCATCGCGGTAACACCGGTACGGGTCAGCTCCCGCAGGCCGTATGGCTTCAGCAGTTCAACCATCGCATCGATCTTCTCCGAGTCGCCAACGACCTGGGCAATCAGCGTAGACGGGCTGATGTCGACGACGGAGGCGCGAAATGTCTCGATGATGCCGAGAATTTCCGGCCTTTGGGCCGGTTCCGCATTTACCTTGATCAGGGCAAGCTCGCGGGCAACCATCGGGCTGGCGCTCAGATCGACGACCTTGATCACGTCAATCAGTTTGTACAGCTGCTTCTGCACCTGCTCCAGTGTCCGGTCGTCCCCGGACGTCACGATGATCATCCGCGACAGGCCAGGCTCCTCGCTCTCCCCGACCGTGATGCTGTCGATATTGAAGCCGCGGCGCCCGAACAGGCCGGAGACGCGCTGCAGAACGCCGGGCTGGTTGTTCACCAAAATGGAGATGGCGTGTTTTGTTATCATTCCGAATCCCCCAATACCATCTGATCTAGGGTGCTTCCCTGCATGACCATCGGGAACACATTCTCTTCCTTGCGGACGACAAAATCGATCAATACGGGGCCGGGCGTCTCCAGCGCCTCTTTCCAGACGCGCCGCGCTTCTTCCTTGTTGGTCGCGCGCAGGCCCTTGACGCCATAGGCTTCGGCCAGCTTGACGAAATCCGGGCTTCCGGACAGGTCAATATGGCTGTAGCGGTTTTCGTAGATAAGTTCCTGCCACTGCCGAACCATGCCGAGCACCTGGTTATTGATGACGACGATTTTGACCGGAATATTGTTGATTGCACAAATCGCCAGCTCCTGGGAGCACATCTGCATGCCGCCGTCGCCGTTGATCGAAACGACCAACCGTCCGGGGTTGCCCATCTGGGCGCCGATCGCGGACGGGAAGCCGAATCCCATCGTCCCCAGCCCGCCGGAAGTGATCAGGGAACGCGGATGGTTGAATTTGTAGAACTGGGCCGCCCACATCTGGTGCTGCCCGACATCGGTGGTGATGATGGCTTCCCCGTTCGTGGTTTCATGAATCATCTCGATCACGAACTGCGGCTTCAGCTCTTTGTCGTCATCCTTGTATCGGAGCGGGTACTGCTTTAAGCTTTCCGCAATTTTGCCGATCCACGCGGCCGACTTCGCGGGTCTTGCCTTCTCGTTCGCGAGGGACAGCACCATCTTCACATCGCCGACACAAGGAATATCCGTTTCAACATTCTTGCCAATTTCCGCCGGATCCACATCGATATGGGCGATTTTCGCATGCGGAGCGAACCCGTCCAGCTTGCCGGTGACGCGGTCGTCAAAGCGGGCGCCGATACTGATCAGCAGATCACACTCCTGCAGCGCCCGGTTCGCAGTGACCGTGCCGTGCATGCCGGGCATTCCCATCCAGAGGGGATGGGAGCTCGGAAATCCGCCCAGACCAAGCAATGTCGTCGTGATCGGAATCTGCGTCTTGTTGACGAATTCGATCAGCTCCTCATGCGCTCCGGAATAGACAACGCCTCCTCCGGCCAGAATGACCGGCCGCTCCGACTCCTCGATCGCCTTCAGCAGTTTCTCTACCTGCAGCCGATTCGGGTTCACTGTCGGGTTGTAGCCGCGGATGTTGATGGTTTCCGGATAGCGGAATACCGTCTTCTGCGCCGATACGTCCTTCGGGATATCAATCAGCACCGGTCCTTTGCGTCCGGTTGAAGCAATGTGGAACGCTTCGCGGATCACACGGGGCAGATCCTCCACATTGCGTACCAGATAGCTGTGCTTCGTGATCGGCATCGTAATGCCGGTAATATCCGCCTCCTGGAAAGCGTCCGTCCCGATTAATGTCGTTGCCACGTTGCCGGTAATAACGACGAGCGGCACCGAATCCATATACGCCGTGGCAATCCCGGTCACCAGGTTCGTGGCCCCCGGTCCCGATGTGGCAATGCAGACGCCAACTTTCCCGGTGGAACGGGCGTAGCCGTCCGCCGCGTGAATGGCCCCCTGCTCATGCCGGGTTAGAAGGTGGCGGAAGTCCTCATTCCCGTGCATGGCGTCATAAATATAAAGCACCGCGCCGCCCGGGTAGCCGAAGACGCAGTCGACACCTTCCAGCAGCAGCGATCTGAGCAAAATTTCCGATCCCGAAATCAAATCGGGCTTCAGCAGCTTCTCGCGAAATCCTTCCTTCGATAAAACAGTTGCACTTTGGGCACTCATCGTAATCCTCCTCTCGAAAAATGAATGGTTTCATGCGCGCACATGAAAATTGAAAAACCCCTCTCGCCCCGAATGCCGGAAACGGCATTCTGCGGGACGAAAGGGGTTGAGATCTCTTCCGTGGTACCACCCAAATTTGCTGCCTGCCTCACGGCAGACAACCTTCACGGGTCGCAAGCAATGCTTGGACCAACCGGCACGATAACGTGTGCCCTTCCGATTCTCCCTACTGAGCCGTGGAATGCTGTCAGGACGGCTTCCGCGCTTTTCAGGAAAACAGCTCCGAGGTGAGCTCGTCGTCAAGGGGTTATGGCTGTGGTTTCAGCTGATCCACCGCTCTCTGGTCATAAGAGCCCTTGACACTTCGTCCTCATCATAGCCGATCGCTGTTGTAACGATGTAATGCAATTATTATATGCAGGAAGGCGAATTTCGTCAAGCCCCCGCATGCCGGCAAGGCCGAATGAATCCTCGAAACCGGAAAAGGCCGCCATATTCATGACAGCCTTGAAGCGGTTCAGGCATTGATTTTTTGCTTGGCGGCCGCGGCCAGATCGGCAAAGGCCTTGGAATCGTTGACCGCAAGGTCGGCCAGAATTTTCCGGTTGATGTTCACGCCGGCCAGCTTGAGACCATGCATCATTTTATTATAGGAAAGGCCGTTCTGACGGGCGGCGGCATTAATCCGCACAATCCACAGCTTGCGGAAGTCACGCTTCCGCTGACGGCGGTCGCGATAGGCATACAGCAGGGATTTCATGACCTGGGCATTGGCGGTCTTGAACAGACGATGCTTCGAACCGAAATACCCTTTGGCCAGCTTCAGAATTTTCTTATGACGACGACGGGTGACAAACCCGCCCTTGACTCTTGCCATAACGTTCTACCTCCTAGATATGTGGGGAAATGTTAGGTCGGATTATACCTTAGGTAATGATCCTATTTCAATTGGGACAGGCCTTGCTTCAGGCGGCTGACATCGCCGGGCGCCATAACCGGATGGCCGGCAAGAACGCGTTTTTGTCTGCCGGATTTCCCGAAGAGCAGATGGTTGCGGAAAGCTTTATAGCGTTTGATTTTGCCCGTTCCCGTTACTTTGAAGCGGTTTTTCAGGCTGCTGTGTGTTTTCATTTTCGGCATAAGATTTTCCTCCTGGTCGGTAATTGGCTTCGATCACTTGGGGGACAGAATCATGATCATGCTGCGTCCCTCTAGTTTGGGCTTGCGTTCCACGACGCAGAGCTCACTGGTTTCCTGAGCGACGCGTTCCAGTACCCTCTGGCCGATATCGGCATGGGTAATCTCCCGGCCGCGGAACCGGACGGACAATTTGACTTTATCCCCGTCGTTCAGAAATTTGATCACATTACGAAGCTTTGTTTGGAAGTCGTGCTCGTCAATCGTCGCGCTGAAGCGGATCTCCTTGATATCGACAATCTTCTGGTTCTTCCGGGCTTCCTTTTCCTTCTTCTGCATCTCGTAACGATACTTGCCGTAATCCATAATCCGGCAAACCGGCGGTTTGGCGGCAGGAGCCACGTTGACCAGATCCAGATTCGCATCGGCAGCGATCTGCAGCGCTTCGCGAATCGGTTTAATGCCAAGCTGCTCCCCGTTGGAGCCGATCAGGCGAACTTCCCGGGCACGAATCTGTTCGTTCACTAAATGCTCCGTGCTAATAATTCTCCACCTCCAAGAATGGGTTCGTGTGAAAGCAAAAAAGGATGCAGGCTTGCGCCCACATCCGTCCGATTCGTCGTTGTGCCAAATCATCGTCGATTCTGAACCAGCCGACCTGCGGTCGTCAGGTGAGAAGCGGGCGCTTCTACTTTCACGAGGGCTTAAAACAGGCCCATGACTGTATTAATATATCACGATATGCAGGTATTGTCAACTATCGATTCATTGCCGATTCCAGAGAGTCCAAACCGGGGGCGTTCAGACCTGCTTGCTCTGCATGTCTTCCAGACGCAGAACGCGTGTATGTTCCGTATGGCTCCACTGCTTGTTGTTCTGGGTAAAGAAGGCGTACAGAATGATCGGCGACCAGGTCAGAAGGTAAATCGGGAACGTGATCAGCGTAGGATAGATCCGGGCGGGAACTCTCTCCACGATCAGCGACAAAATCAATTGGCCGTAAATCACAATGGGCAGATAGGTCACCCAGATGGACATGGAGCCGTATGCGTACAGGGAATGCAAACGGGGCATGCCCGGCATGAGGCTGTCAAACCAATAAATCAGCGTCAGCAGCGAACCGACGAACATTGTGTAAACATTCAGGCTGTATATGGCCGTATCGAATTTGGCCCAATTGCGTTCTTTGATGCCCTGCCAGAACAGGGGAAAGAAATAGCGGCGGCACACATCAAAATGCCCCTGCATCCAGCGGACCCTCTGCCTGACCGAGGCCCTGAACGTCAGCGGTTTTTCATCATACAATTTGGCGTAATAATTAAAGGTCGGGTAGATTCCCCGCTTGACGCAGCGCATTGTAAATTCCAGGTCCTCCACCAGGCTTGTCGCGCCCCAGCCCACCTCACGGAGCAGGGCGGCATCGAAGCACATTCCGGTTCCGCCCAGAAAGGCGGCCAGCTTGAGATTATAGCGGGACATCTGGGTCAGGCGGTTTACATTCCAATAACTGACGGCATAGGCGGCGGTAATCCAGGAATCGTACGGATTCTTCGTATCCAGATACCCCTGGATGACCTTGGAGCCGTTGCACAGATCCGTGTTCATATATTGCAGAAAATCGGCATCCACCAGATTATCCGCATCAAACATAACCACCGCATCGTAATTGCGGGGCAGCTTCCATAATTCCTTGAGCATCCATTCGATGGCATAGCCCTTCCCCCGCTGGTGGGGGTTGCGGCGCTCGAAGGCGTAAACCCCGTGGTCGCGGGCAATGTCAGCCGTGCGGTCGGTGCAGTTGTCGCAAATCACAAACACGTCGTACAATTCTTTGGGATAATTGAGGCGGTTCAAATTGTCGAGCAGCGGTCCCACTACTTGTTCCTCGTTATGCGCGGCCACAAGAATGGCGAAAGATTTTTCAGGCGTCCGGAAAGGTTCCGGTTTGCGCTTGTACCAGCCGAAAAACGTCATGAACAGCTGATACGCGCCGATGGCGATAAGGATGACTTGGAAAACAAGCAGGACCCCGTCCAGCATGCAAAATCCCCCTTCAGTATGTACCCTGACTCGTAACTCATTTTATCTTATTTCTCTACTGGCATGCAAAAGGGAATAGAAGTACGGCGATTTGATTTTCGCCTCTTCCCCGTCATTTGTCAAAATCGCTGGTTAGTCTGTTTTCGGCGGATTGATGACAATTGGGGGTACTATATCGCAAGCGCGCGAATTCCATTCCGATAGTTCTTATTTTCAGCGATTTGCTTTCTTTTTACTCAACATTGCCTAACATAACCTTTTTCGGGTCGGGGGATAATAACCGGAAAAGCCTGCGCATACGGCTTCAGTATGCCAGGCGTTTCTGTTATGATAGCATTGGATAAAAATCATCGCGATGAACAAGGCCAGGTGAACCGCAATGCCCAGGAAAAGAATTTTGCTTTTGTCGGAAGGATTCGGGGCAGGCCATACCCAGGCCGCTCACGCCCTGTCTGTCAGTCTGCGGCAATATTCGCCGGAGGTGCAGACCCGGGTCATGGAACTGGGCGCATTCCTGCATCCCACCCTTGCTCCGATGGTGTTCACCGTTTACCGTAAAACCGTCGTCTCCCAGCCCAGGCTTTATGGAATGGTCTATCGTTCCCAGTATAAAAAATCGCTGAACAAGCTGGCCCAATTGGCGCTTCATCGCCTGTTCTACTCCCACACGGCGGAAATCATCAGCCAGTTGAAGCCGAGTATGATCGTCTGCACGCATCCATTTCCGAGCGTCGTTGTCTCGCGGCTGAAGAGGACCGGACTTCAGATTCCCCTCTGCACTGTCATCACCGATTACGATGCGCACGGAACGTGGATCAGTCCCGGTGTGGACAAATATCTCGTCTCCACCCCGAATGTCAAGCACAAGCTGATGGAACGCGGGATCCCCCGGGAGCATGTCGAAGTGACCGGAATCCCCGTTCACCCGGATTTTTGGACAGAATACAACCGCGACGAACTGAGAAAACAATTGCAGTTGAACGATCTGCCCACCGTTCTGGTCATGGGCGGGGGATGGGGGCTGTTTGAAGCCGACGATGTTCTCAGCTATATCGCCACCTGGCGCGAACATATCCAGATTCTCCTGTGCCTCGGCAACAATGAGCGGGCGCTGGCCCACTTCCGGGCGCATCCTCTCTTCAACCATCCCAATATCCGCCTGTTCGGCTTTACCAGGGAAGTCAACAAGCTGATGGAAGTTTCCGATCTGCTGATCACCAAACCGGGCGGGATGACCTGCACGGAAGGACTGGCCAAAGGCATCCCGATGCTGTTTTACAAGCCGATTCCCGGACAGGAGGAAGAAAATCTGCAGTATTTTACCCGCCACGGCTACGGGGAAGCGATTGACAGCGTGGAAACGGCTCACCGCTGGCTGACGTATCTGGCCGGTCATTTGCAGGAGTTGCGCCGCAAAAGGGCCTCCCTTGCCCCGTCCTTCCGCCATTACAGCCCGGCGGAATGCTCCCGTGTCCTTATTGAAATTCTCAACGAATAGACAGAAAAAACAGCAGATTATCCGCGAATCTGCTGTTTTTGTTGCTGTTGCTGCCGATGCCTCCGCAGCGCTTCTTCCCCGACGATCACTTCGCAGCGGTAAATGTTCATTCCCTGCTGCACAAACTTGGTTTCGTATTCGGTCATGACGTGGTCGGGATGCGTTCCCTCCCTGTGGAGATCGAGCGAAATGTTGGCGAGCGCCAGGCCGGCATCGGCGAAGGAATTCAGCGAGTATTCGAATAAATCCCGGTTGTCCGTCTTGAAATGAATTTCCCCGCGCGAATTCAGAATCCGCACATATTTGTCCAGAAAGCGCGGATGCGTCAGCCGGCGGCGGACATGACGCTTTTTCGGCCAGGGATCGCTGAAATTCAGATAGATTCGCTCAAGCTCCCCTTCGGCGAAAATCTCTTCCAGGTACTCGATGTTGAAGAGCACCAGCGCCAGGTTCCGCGGCTCCGCCGGCCCTTCCTCTTCCCAAAGCTTTCGCGCTTTGAGGCTGGCCCGGCGGATCAGCTCGTCGTACATGTCCAGGCCGATGAAGTTGACTTCCGGATGTTTTCTGCTCATGCGGCTGACAAACTGGCCTTTGCCCATGCCGAGTTCGGCATGAATCGGCTTGTCGTTGCCGAAAAACTCCCGCCACCGGCCCTTGTATTCCCGGGGTTGCAGCACCACCAGATCCGGCTGCCGCTCCAAATCTTCCCTGATTCCTTTTCTGCCCCTTAGTCGCATAATCGGCCTTGCCTCCACCCTCTTTATTATCATCATGAATATAGACGATCGGCCGGAAAAATGCAAAAAACCCGCCCGGCCATCGGCCATGCGGGATTTTGAAAACGATGCGGCAGCGTTTACATTTCCAGGGAAGAATAATGGATTCGGTCGTATCCGGGGATCAGCTGCCTGGCCAGTTCGCGGCGGATCTTTCTGCGCGCGCGCGTAGCCAGCTCGCGGTCTCCGTAAAATTGAACCCCTTCCCCCAGAGCCATTGCTTCCCTCAGAGTCAGCTCGATCGTAACCTTCTGTTCGCCTTGCGGAAAATGGAATCCGGAATGCATGAGACTCACCTCACAATGGATTTGTCTTCAGTATGTCCCCGCGAGCAAGAAGCAAAACAAAAGCCGGGAAGAATTTTGGTGGAAATTATTGATTTTGCTCACTTTTAATTTAACACAATATGTAAGGTTTTTCAAGGGGGGAGCGGCCATTTTCCGCAAAAAAAACCGTTGCTTTCCCGTCTGCCCTGTCCTATATTCAAGAGTAAGGTTTAGCCGCTGCAATACCAGAGGAAATGGGGGCATTATTTTTGGAAACCGGCATCCAGAGGCCAGCGGACCGCTTCTATTCTGCGTTCCAGCAGATTCAGAACCGATTGCGCGGAGAGCTTCAGACCCAGCTGACCGCTTCTTCCCCTGCCCTGACGCGAAGCCAGTTCTATCTGCTCCGCCAGCTGTCCCGGCAAGGCCGGATGACCATATCGGATCTGTCGGCCTGGATGAATGTCCGTCAGCCGACTTTGACGCCCATGATCAACCGTTTGGAAGACAGCGGACTTGTGATCCGCCTGAAGGATGATAAAGACCGCCGAATGGTGCGGATCAGTCTTACCGAGAAAGGCCGGCAGATTACCGAGTCCGCCGAAGAATCCTGGCGCGAACTGATTAACCGGCATTTAAGCGAGCTGTCTGCGGAAGATCGCGGCGCTCTGATCGTATTATTGGAACGTTTCGCCGGGCTGATCGGATAGCCCGACTTCCGCATCCGGGGAAAGGGCCCGGCAGGCCTGGAGCGGCACCCCGTCAAGCAGACAGGACTAAAAATAACAGTTAAGCGGTCTCGGTTCCGAATTCCAAGGGGCTGAGGCCGTTTAGCTTAGCCCGCAATCGCTCGTAATGATCAAAACGGAATTCATCCGCGGCTTTTTGGAGTTTCCTCCAAGGCTGCTCTCCCGCGCCGCAATGCGCCGAATGAGAAATGGGCCACCGATATAACCGAATTGTAATACGTCAGCGGCCAGACTTTGGACAGAAAAACCCCCCTTCAGCAGCGGGTTTTGTTATTTCACCTGTCTGCCAAAAGGGGAGCATATATCACGACCCGCCTGCCTTTTTCTTTGTGGGGAGCGCGCTAATCGTTGGCGTGCTTGCGGTCGTTGCTGCGAAGACCGAACAGGCCGGCGAGACCGATCAGCCCCAGCCACCCCCAGCTGCCATTGTTGGTATTGGTCGCAGCGTAGGTCCGGTAGTTGCCGTAACGGGTGGTCATGCCGTCTGCCGTATTGCCGTAACCCCGGAATTGATCCGTGACCCCATACCCCGTACGAGTTCCGTAGGTCGTCGTGCCGGTGGTTCCATAAGCGCCGGTCGTGCCCGGAGCGGTGTAAGTTCCGGTCGTTGTGGTGGTTGTTCCGGGAGCGGTGTAGGTCCCGGTCGTCGTACCGGTGGTTCCCGTCGTCGTGCCGGTGGTCGTCGTCGTTGCACCCGCAGCAGTCCCCATAGCGTCCGCTCCGGTGGCGCCGGCCAGCATGGCGAACAAGGCGATTGCGGGGATGGACCATTTTTTCATTGGGCTATTCTCCTTTTTAAAAAAATGATGTTGAGGAATTGGTGCAATCTTATCTTGCTTCCCGCCCCGCCTTTTTATAATGGAATGTCGATGGTACTTTTGGCAGACGATTCGCATTCCGGCCGGTTCTCGGTTACAATAGAACAGGCGGATCCTTGTCCGCAAACGATTTCGAAGGAGTTTTTGCGCCATGACGACGCCGGAAGAACAACCGCTCTTGTGGGCGGACAAACGATTTCATACATGGAATTACGAAATGCGCCGGCAGTTTCAGACGAAGGTGTTCAAAGTGATGCTGGACGCCGGGTTTACCTGTCCCAACCGGGACGGGCGCATCGCCATTGGCGGATGCACCTTCTGCAGCGCCAGAGGCTCCGGGGATTTTGCCGGCAGGCGCCGCGACGATCTCGTTATCCAATTTGCGCAAATCCGCGACCGCCAGCATAGAAAATGGCCGGATGCGAAATATATCGGTTATTTCCAGGCCTATACCAATACCTACGCGCCAGTGGAGCGGTTGCGCGAATGCTACGAAGTCATTCTGGAGCAGCCCAACGTGGTGGGATTGTCCATCGCCACCCGGCCGGACTGTCTGCCAGACGATGTAGTCGACTATCTGGCCGAGCTGAACGAAAGAACCTACCTGTGGCTTGAACTGGGGCTGCAGACGGTGCATGAATCGACCTCGCGCCTGATCAACCGGGCCCACGATACCCAGTGCTTCCTGGACGCTGTCGGAAAATTGCGTAAGCACAAGATCCGCACCTGCGCCCACATCATTTACGGGCTGCCCGGGGAAACCCGTGAAATGATGATGGAAACCGGAAAAGCCGTCGCCGGCATGGATGTGCAGGGCATCAAGATCCACCTGCTCCACCTGATGAAAAAAACGCCGATGGTCAAGCAGTATGAGGCTGGACTTCTCCGGTTTCTGGAGCGGGACGAATATGTAAATCTTGTCGTCGATACGCTGGAGCTCCTTCCGCCGGACATGATCGTCCACCGGCTGACGGGAGACGCTCCCCGCGATCTGCTGATCGGGCCGATGTGGAGTCTGAAAAAATGGGAAGTGCTCAACGCGATTGACCGGGAATTGGAAAGACGCAATACGTGGCAGGGCAAACGGTGGAGGCATCCGGCACCGGCCCTCCCTGTCCGCGGCTGATTATAACCGGTAAATATCCGGTTTCGCTGTTCAGGAGGCTTTTATGGGATTTGTTTCTGTTCTGGGCTTTGCCCATCAATTGGCCGCAGCCAGGATCCGGCCGGGAGACCTGGCTATTGACGCGACGGCCGGGAGCGGCGTGGATACGCTGTTTCTTGCCCGATGCGTAGGAGCCGGCGGCCGGGTTTACAGTATAGACGTTCAGGAGGAGGCGCTCGCCCGAACCCGCAGCCGGCTCGACCGCGAGCTTCCGGGCGCGGAATGGGTCAAGCTTCACCTCAGCAGCCATGCCCGGTTGGGCGAAATCGTCCCCGGGCCGCTTCACGGCACCGCCGCGGCAGTCATGTTCAACCTGGGATACCTGCCCGGTTCCGATCAAAAGGTGATAACCCGCGCCGAATCAACCCTTCCGGCACTGGATGCCGCACTTGGCATGCTCCGCAGCGGAGGGATCGTAACCGCCGTGCTGTACAGCGGGCATCCGGGCGGCGCCGAGGAAGCGGCGGCGGTGCTGGATTGGGCGAGGAGCCTGGACCCGGAGCGGTATCAGGTTCTTCGCTATGATTTCCTTAATCAGAAAAACTATCCGCCTTATCTGATCGCGGCGGAAAAAAAGCAATCATGCGATTAAAGGAGAGATCAGCTATGCAGCCTTATCCGATAAAGTTTAATCCGGTCATGAAAAATAACGTCTGGGGCGGGCGGGCGCTGGAACGCTTCGGCTACAAGCTTCCGGAGGGGCCGGTCGGCGAAGGCTGGATGATCGGGGATCATCCGAGCGGCGTAACGACGGCGGCCAACGGAGAATGCGCCGGAATGGGGCTCGACCGGATCCGTGAAAAGTACGGAGCCGAGGTGCTGGGCACGAAGGGATGCTCCGCGAAAAACGGGCGTTTTCCGCTGCTGCTGAAGCTTCTGGACTGCAATGACGACCTGTCGGTGCAGGTTCACCCAAGCGACGATTATGCAGGACTTCCGGAAGGCGAGCTTGGCAAGACCGAGATGTGGTACATTCTCGATGCCAAGCCCGGAGCGAAAATCGTCTACGGCCTAAAGCCGGGCGTAACGCGCGAGCGGCTGGAGCAGGCGATTGCCGCCGGTACGATCATGGACTGTCTGGAGCAGGTGCCGGTCCGGGCGGGAGATTCCTTCTACATTCCGGCGGGAACCGTTCATGCCCTCGGGGCCGGAGTCCTCGTCGCCGAGGTTCAACAGAACTCCGATACGGTCTACCGGCTGTACGACTACAACCGGCCCGGCCTGGACGGCAAACCGCGCGATCTGCATATTGCCGATTCGCTCAATGTCATCGCGTATGAAAACTCCGGGGCCGCCCGCATGAAGACGGACGGCGCCCGGCCGGGAGAATGGCTGAAACTGGCGCAGTCCCCCTACTTTATCGTAGAGAAAGGCCTGGTGGATGGAGAATGGGCGCTGGAAACCGTCCCGGAAACCTTCACCATGCTCGTCGTTTGCGAAGGGAGCGGCTCGCTCCGCTGGGGCGGAGGCGAGACAGGGCTGCGGCCCGGCGAATGCTGGCTTCTGCCTGCCGCTCTCGGCGAATACGCCCTGGACGGCCGAATGACCGTTCTCCGCAGCTATCTGCCGTAAACCCGCTCGCCGCAACCGCGCTGAACCCCCTACTGCGGCAACAAAAACCCGGTATCCGCGACCCGATTCACGGATACCGGGTTTTGCTTTCCGATGCGTCAGGCAATGGAGACGGCGCCGGTCTTCTCCAGGGGCGCGGCAAACCAGCGCGCGCCCGCCCCCTCGTCCGGGGAGAAATAAACCGCAAGCAGCGTCGGCTGTTCGCGGATCTCCCCCGCTTCCAGGTAAGCCGCCAGATCGAACGGCAGCACCTCGATCGCGGCATGCTTGTGCAATTCCTTCTCGGTAACCCCAAGCCGGGCGAAATCGCCGGACAGCTCTTCCGGGTGGGCAGCCGCCCAGGCGAACAGACGGCTCAGGGCCGACTTGTCCAGCGAGAACGTCCACCAGATTTTGCGCGGCTTGTATTTATGGTTAAGGAAATAGTCAAATTTCATCAGCCCTTCGACAATGTCCATCCGCTTCGTATTCCTGTGCCGGAGGAATGCGTGCAGGCGCGTAAACAGATCCTCCAGCTGATGCCCGATCTTCTGCCAGCCCTGTTCTTCCCAATAGTCGCCGAATTCCTGAAAAAAATCGAAGGCGGTGGCGAATTCGCCGCCGATCAGATAATTCAGCGTCCGGTCCATGCGGTGGGCGTTCCAGTATTTCTCCAGTACGTCCTCCACCCGCTTGATGCGGACCAGGTCGGAGAAGGGCAGCTTGTCATTGCCGAGGATTTCATACGGAGCGTGATCCGTAAACACATATCCGTATTGATCCGCGGAATGACGCAGCCCGGTGCCGCGGAGCATTTTCAGAAACCCGAGCTGAAGCTCTTCGGGGCGCAGGGCGAACACATCATTGAAGGTATTGCGGAAGGAGCGGTAATCCTCCTCCGGGAGGCCGGCAATGAGATCCAAATGCTGGGCGATTTTGCCGCTGTCCCGGATCATCGAGACCGTCCGCGACAGCTTGGCGAAATTTTGCCGCCGCTTGATCAGCTCGTTGGTCAGGTCGTTCGTGGACTGCACGCCGATTTCAAAGCGGAAAATGCCGGGCGGCGCTTCCCTGGTCAAATATTCCAGCACCTCCGGCTTCATGATATCGGCCGTAATCTCGAACTGGAAGACGCAGCCGCCGTGGTTTTCGATCAGAAAGCGGAAAATCTCCATTGCATATTCTTTTCTGAGATTAAACGTCCGGTCGACGAACTTGATCAGCTTCGCACCGGAACGGATCAGATACAGGAGATCGTCCTTTACCCTGCCCATATCGAAATAACGAACCCCTGATTCGATGCTGGACAGGCAAAATTGGCAGCTGAAGGGACAGCCCCGGCTCGTCTCAAAATATACCACGCGGTTGGGCAGGGAAGGAACATCTTCCGGCAGCCGATGCGGCGAAGGGATGTCTTCCAGATTCAGCTTGGGGCGCCCCGGATTGAGGCGGATTTCCCCCTGCTTCCGGTAAGCCAGACCGTACACGAAATGAAATTTCCGGTCTCCCTTCAGTTCCGTGAGGAGATGGTGAAACGTCTCCTCCCCCTCCCCCATCACAATGAAATCGGCCTCGGGAACGGTTTTCATCCAATACTCCGTATCATAGGAGACTTCCGGCCCTCCCAGGACCACAATCAGCTCCGGCAGGACCTTCTTCAGTATGCGGATAATCTCCACGGTCTCCCTGATATTCCAGATATAACAGGAGAACCCGATGACATCCGGTTTTTTCTGAAACAGATCGGAAACGACGTTCATGTACGGGTCCTTGATCGTATATTCGGCAATTTCCGCGTCGAAATCTTTGGCACAGAAAGCCTTTAAATAACGAAGCGCCAGCGAGGTATGAATATATTTCGCATTCAAGGTGGACAGGACAATTTTCATGACAGGCTCCCTCTAATCTTTCCTGTTTATTTTCCCTAATCCTAACATCATACCCGAAAACAAACGAAAGACCAAGGCGGCAAGGCCCGTTTGGCGTAATTTCCCGTCTGCAAAAAACAAACGAACCTTCACTCCGGTCCGTTTGTTCGCGTCACTCTCTATCCATGGATAAGCATGCTGTTGCTTCATTTCGTTACAAGCTCGCCTGCTGTCCGGGTTCCGTCAGCACGTCGATCGGAGTCAGTTCCGGCAGGACATCTCCCTGGGCAGCGGGCAAAGACGGTGCCATCTGGAGCCAACGGGAAGCCTCGACCCAAAGTTCCTCCTCCAGACGCTCTTTCTTCTGCTGCAAAAAGCTGACGTCCCCTTCGGACTGCCGGATCGAGCCCTGCAGCCGGGCGCGTTCCTCCATGCCTTTGGCCAACCGGTAAAAAATCATGGGAAGATTCTCCTTTCCTTTCCTTTCTCGCTTTCATTGTACGACGGAAATATGAAGGGAAAATGATGCAAACGTTATAGAACCGTGAAATTCCGGTGACAGATTGGTGACAAATAGAGCGCTTACTGCCGCATCTGTTCTCATCTTTCCACTCTGCCCGCAAGCTTATGCACAAGCGGGCAAGAAAATGGCGGGGGATCGTCTGCCTCGGCCGTAAAAAAGCGATTCCCGCTCCCGGCCCGATGATAAGGCCGATAACCCTATAGGCCGGCCGCCAAACGGCGCGATCAGAAGCGGGAGCAGAGAAGCAGCCGGATTCCCTGTATGGAAAATCCTCCACGGATTTTTGTTCCCGCTCCCGGCATGCTATAGTAAAGTCATCGATTAAGGGAAACGGAGAGAGAGCAATGAGCGAGCATAACCGAGCTGCCGCCGGCACGGCCGGCAATCGGCGTTCCGGCGCCGCAGCGGATTCGTCAAAGAGAAACCGCCCCGGGACGGCCGCGGGAAAACCGGTCCCGTCCGGACGTAGTCAGGCCAAATCCGGCGCCGAGGAGGCAAAGGAAGGTGACCGGATCGTCGTCACCATCAAACGCATCGGCATTAACGGGGAAGGCGTCGGGTACTACCGACGCAAGGCCGTGTTTATCCCCGGGGCGATTGCGGGAGAGGTCGTCAAAGCCCGGGTGACGAAGGTGGAGCCTTCGTACCTGCAGGCGGAGCTTACGGAAGTGGAGAAGCGTTCCCCCCTGAGGCAGACTCCTCCCTGCCCCGTCTATGAGGAATGCGGCGGCTGCCAGCTGCAGCACATCCGTTACGAAGGCCAGCTGGAGGCCAAGGAGGAGCTGGTGCGCGAAGCGTTCCGGCGGTATTGCGGACGGGATGCCATTCCGCTGCGCCCCATTCTGGGCATGGATGAGCCCTGGGGTTACCGGAACAAGGCGCAGCTGCAGGCCGGTCTGCAGCGGGGAAAGCCGGTGACCGGGCTCTACCGGGCAGGATCTCGCGAGCTTGTGGACATTACCGGCTGTCCGGTGCAGCATCCCGTTATCAACGAGACGGTGCGGGAGGTTCGGGACATTCTGCACGAGCTGAACATTCCGATAGCTTCCGGCGAAGGCGCCGTCCGAACGATCGTCGCGCGCACCGCCACGGCATCGGATGAAGTGCAGGTGACACTGATCACGACGTCGGACCGCCTGCCGCGAAAGGAGCAGCTTGTGGCCGCCGTCCGCGAACGCCTGCCCCGGGTTATCACCCTCGCGCAAAATGTGAATCCCGGCTCCTCCCCCCTCGTCTTCGGCGAGAAGACGACGGTCCTCTGGGGCCGGCCCCAGCTGCGCGAGACGCTCGGGGCGCTGCGGTTCGGCCTGTCGCCGCGCGCCTTCTTCCAGCTGAACCCGGCACAGACGGTGAAGCTGTACGATGCGGTGGCGGAAGCGGCCGCGCTGAGCGGGCGGGAAATCGTCGTCGACGCCTACTGCGGCACAGGGACGATCGGGCTGTGGCTCGCCCCGCGGGCCCGCGAGGTGCGGGGCATCGAGCTCGTCCCCGAGGCGGTCGACGACGCCCGCCGCAACGCGCGGGAGAACGGCATCGCGAATGCGCGTTTTTACCTCGGCCGCGCGGAGAAGCTCCTGCCGCAGTGGGTGCGCGCAGGAATCCGGCCCGACGTCGTGGTGGCCGATCCCCCGCGCACCGGCTGCGGGGACGAGCTTCTGCGGGCGATTCTGCACGCGCGGCCGCGGCGCTTCGTCTACGTCTCCTGCAATCCGGCCACTCTGGCAAAGGACTGCAGGGTGCTGCTTGACGGCGGCTACCGCCTGAAGTGGCTTCAGCCGGTGGACATGTTCCCGCAGACGGCACATGTGGAGTGTGTAGTGTTGCTAAAATGGCGGGGGCAGGATTAAATTCTACGCCCCCATTTTTGCTACTGGATTGATGAAATTGAAATGAATTTTAATCTTTCCACCCTCGAATACTTCGATTTTATGGATGAGTTTGTGAATGACCTGTTTTAATACCTTCTCATCCTCGATGTTCAGGTGGATTAATTTAGAGACTTGTTTTTCAAAGGCATGGATTTGGCTGTCCATGTCTTTCTCTTTGCCTATGAGGGATTGAAGCTCCAATTTTCTAGCCGATAACTGGGTTACCTCTTCGCGAATAAGCTCATTTTGGGTTCTCCACTCGTCCTTAGTCAGGTCACCCTCATTGAGAAGGTCTAACAAATTGCTTTGCTTCTTCGTTAGCTGTTGGATTCGCTTTTCAATTTGCTTTAGCTCCGTATCATGAGTAGCTACATGCTTTCCCGCTTCTTTTTTGGCAACTTCAATCAGTTTTTTCTTTTTCACGCCTTCTTCTGTCAGTTCCTTCAGTACAGTTAAAACTTCGGACAAGAGTTTATCCGCTCTTATCAGGTGATGGCTACAAAACGTCTTTCCGTATTTTTGGTATCTCCCGCACAGGTAAGCTTTTCTAT
>Ga0310827_100773_pt1 | contig 20939 bp, 19 predicted proteins | sample WT_ome_2_FD_201309 | JGI IMG/M metagenome (GOLD analysis project Ga0310827, IMG submission 201309) | Sorghum-adapted microbial communities enriched on wild type (WT) sorghum from Joint BioEnergy Institute, Emeryville, California, United... ... | reverse complement strand
GAGGACCTCGGATTTTTTTGCGTCGATAATCTTCCTCCGGTCCTGATCCCGAAGTTTGCGGAATTGATCGAGCAATCGCGGGGGAATATCGAGAAGGTTGCGCTCGTGATCGACTTGCGCGGGCGCGAGTTTTTTACCGCGTTGAATGAAGCGCTGAACGAACTGCGAAACAACACGGCGATTCATTATGAGATTTTATTTTTGGACGCGACGGATTCGGTGCTCGTGCAGCGGTACAAAGAAAGCCGCAGACGCCATCCGCTTGCGGCGGGCGGTTCGCCGCTCGACGGCATTCAGCTCGAGCGCAGGATGCTGGAGGAACTGAAAGGGATGGCCACGCAGGTGATCGATACGAGCAGCATGAAGCCGGCTCAGCTGAAGGCGTCGATCATCGCGCGGTTCAGCCAGCTGGAACGCAACAAAATGCAAGTGAATATCATGTCATTCGGATTCAAGTACGGCATACCGATCGACGCGGATCTCATCTTCGACGTGCGGTTTTTGCCCAATCCTCATTATATCGACCATCTCCGCCCGAAGACGGGACTCGATCAAGAGGTGTACGATTATGTGATGAAATGGTCAGATACGAACACGTTTCTGACCAAGCTGCTCGATCTGCTGCAATTTCTTATTCCGCAGTACAGCAAGGAGGGCAAGAGCCAGGTCGTGATCGGCATCGGATGCACGGGCGGCAGACACCGTTCGGTCGCGATCGCCGAATATCTCCGCAAGATGCTTGGCAGCGATGAGCTGGTCGTCGCGCAGGTGACGCACCGCGATGCTGCGCGCGATCAGCGATAAGAGGTGATGTTTGAGTGGGCAAAGGTCACGGGAGAAGTGATCTGCCGCGTGTGGCGGTCATTGGAGGAGGAACCGGCTTGTCGGTCATGTTGCGCGGGCTGAAGGAATTGCCGCTCGATCTGACGGCGATCGTCACCGTGGCCGACGACGGCGGGAGTTCCGGCGTGTTGCGTTCGGAGATGCACATTCCGCCGCCGGGCGATATCCGCAACGTGCTGCTCGCCCTGGCGGATGTGGAACCGATGCTTTCCAAGGTGTTCGAACACCGTTTTCAGCCGGGGTCGAGCCTGGCCGGACACAGTCTGGGCAATCTCATTCTCGCCGCGATGAAGGAGATCACGGGCGATTTTGTCACCGGGGTGAAGGAACTGAGCAAGGTGCTGGCGGTGCGGGGACGCGTGCTGCCGGCGAGCGCCCGGCCGATCGTGCTGATCGCGCAATATGAAGACGGCAGCGAAGTCGTCGGCGAATCGCAGATTCCGAAGTCCGGGAAACCGATCAAGCGCGTGCGGATCGAACCCGCTGACGCCGTGCCGCTTGAAGAAGCGGTGCAGGCGGTGGAGGAGGCGGACGCGATCATCCTGGGGCCGGGAAGTTTGTACACGAGCATTATTCCGAACCTGATGGTGCCCGGCATCGCATCCGCGGTCGTGCGGTCGCGCGCGGTGAAAATTTTCGTCTGCAACGTCATGACGCAGCCCGGCGAGACGGATCATTACAGCGTCGGGGATCATGTGCGCGCCATTTTGCGGCATGTGCCCGAATTGTCCTTCGATTATATTCTGGTCAACAACGGCCCGATTTCCGATGAGGTGCTGGCGAAATACGCGGAGAAAGGCGCCGAACCCGTCCGGCTGGACGAGTCGGAGCTGAGCGGGTCGGGGGCCGAACTGATCGCGGACCGGCTTGTGTTATATCGGACTTATTTGCGGCATGATACGGAACGATTGAGTCAACACATCATGCAGATCGTGCAATCCCGGCTGACGAGGAAGGAGTGATTGTGGCATGTCATTTGCGGCACAGACGAAAAAGGAACTCACATTGATCGAGACGGGTCAGGCGTGCTGCGAGCGGGCGGAACTGGCGGCGCTCATCCGCATGATCGGGACGGTGCAGTTGTCGGGCAAGCGCGTCGTGCTCGACGTGTCCACGGAGAACGCGGCGATCGCCCGGCGCATCTTCACATTGATCAAGCGGCAGTTCGGCATTCAGGCGGAGCTTCTGGTGCGCAAGAAAATGCGCCTGAAGAAAAACAACATTTATATCGTCCGCGTGCCCAGAGGCGTTCAGGAGATGCTGTTGTCACTCAAGATCGTCTCCGAGGGATTCGTGTTCCAATCCGGTATCGACGAGTCGCTGATCCGCAAGGAATGCGACCGGAGGGCGTATTTGCGCGGCGCGTTTCTGGCGGGCGGTTCGGTGAACAATCCGGAAGGGTCTTCCTATCATCTGGAAATCTCTTCGATGTACGAGGAACATTGCGAAGCGCTGTGCGAATTGATCAACCGCTACGGGCTGAACGCGAGATGCATTGAGCGCAAGAAAGGGTATGTCCTGTATTTGAAGGAAGGCGAGAAGATCATCGATTTTCTCAGCCTGATCGGCGCGCACCAGGCGCTGCTCAAGTTTGAAGACGTGCGCATCATGCGCGATATGCGCAATTCCGTCAACCGCATCGTCAACTGCGAGACGGCCAATCTGAACAAAACGATCGGGGCGGCCATGCGGCAGATTGAAAATATTAAACTGCTGGAGAGAGAGATCGGTCTGGATCAGCTGCCGGAAAAATTGCGCGAAGTGGCGCTTGTCCGGCTGCAGCATCCTGATCTGAATCTGAAAGAAGTCGGCGAAATGTTGAAGGGCAACGTCAGCAAATCGGGGGTCAATCACCGGCTTCGCAAGCTGGATGAACTTGCAAACAAGGTGCGTAATGGACTAAAATAGGCATGAATGGGGATATATTCTATGGAATTGGCCGAATGCTTCTAGTGCAGTTTCCCGATTAATGATATAATATCAGTACGATTGCGGCAAAATGTCTGACAAACCTCGCATTCGTTTTCTTGTTACCGTTTGCGATATGTCGGTAAGGAAAGTAGATGATATATATCCCGAATTCAAATCAAGCGTCTAGGAGGAAGGTTGATATGGCAAAGTGCCCTGTCGTGGTGAAGTTGAAAACGGGTCTCCATGCGCGACCAGCTGCACTGTTCGTTCAAGAAGCGAATAGATTTTCTTCCGAAATATTTGTCGAAAAAGACGAGAAGAAAGTGAATGCCAAGAGCATCATGGGCATTATGAGCCTGGCGATCAGTTCCGGCACGGAAGTGAACATCATCGCCGAAGGCCCCGATGCCGAGCAGGCTGTGAGCGCGTTGGTCGCTTTGGTAAGCAAGGAAGAGATCGAGAATCATTAATCCGGTTTTATTAGTTACGCTCACGAATGAAAGCGCCATCTTCCCGTAACTGGACAGATGGCGCTTTTTTCAGCGTTTATTTTTAAACGGTGCCGTGCATGGCCGGCGGCTCTCAAACGCGCTCGATCACTTTGTCAATGAGGCCGTACTCCATCGCTTCATGGGCGCTCATGAAGTAATCGCGGTCGGTATCTTTTTCGATCCGTTCCAGCGGTTGTCCCGTGCGCTGCGCCAGGATGCGGTTCAGTTGATCGCGCATTCTGAGAATCCGCTTGGCGCGGATCTCGATGTCGCTCGCCTGTCCTTCGGCGCCGCCGAGCGGCTGGTGGATCATCACTTCACTGTTCGGAAGCGCGTAACGTTTGCCCTTGGCGCCTGCCGCCAAAAGGAAAGCGCCCATCGACGCGGCCATTCCGACGCAAATCGTCGCCACATCCGGCTTGATGTACTGCATCGTGTCGTAGATCGCCATGCCGGCAGTGATCGATCCGCCGGGGCTGTTGATGTACAGGCTGATGTCTTTATCCGGATCTTCAGCGGCCAGGAACAATAGCTGGGCGATGATCGAGTTGGCGACGGCGTCGTTGATCGCGGAACCGAGGAAGATGATGCGGTCTTTCAACAGGCGCGAATAAATGTCGTACGCCCGTTCGCCGCGGTTTGTCTGCTCCACCACCATAGGAATGATTCCTGTCATCGTGTGTAACCTCCTTTATTTGCATCGTTCATATTTTTCCGATCACATCATTCACCATTCAGCACGTCTGCACGACAATCAACACATCGTCAAGGTTCGCGAACCTTTCTGATCTTATCATACCGAATGACAACCACAAAGGTCAAGAAAGGTCAAACGCTGGATAAAAAAATAATGAATGCGGGAAGTGAAAAAAGCGCGCTCGCGAGGAATTGAACCTCGATCTCAGGCTCCGGAGGCCTGCGTCGTATCCATTGGACCACGAGCGCATGACGCGATTCGGATACGAACCGGAATCAAACATGAATGACGAAACAAAAGTAATTATATGCGATCGCACATGAAAATGCAAGTGTCATGATCTGGGGGGGGACGCTTGCCGGTATATGCGCAGGATTCACATTCCGGAACGATGCCGGTATGGGTAACATCGAACCCTGTTGGCGTAACGCGGACCGCCTGTCCGACGGCAACGGCAGCCATGCCGGCGGGCGCAAACCGCTCCTCGGGGATGATCGGATTTTACACAAGCTGCCGTCAGCCAAGGCGAACGGAATGAGCCGCAGGCGAAGCAGGCGGTTTTGAACCGGATGGAGACGGAAGCAGATTGAAATGTCTTCTTTTTGCTTGTAATGTTATAATTTATGATTGAAAATGGATTCATACACAAAATATGCACGATAAGGTTGTCTTTGCGGTTGCCGGGTGCGATCCGCAAGCCGGCGGTGTGAGGAAGGGACGGCTCCTTCTTCTCATCCAGAGGCGAAAGGCGGCGAAAGGTGTCAAAAACCTCAGGGCAGTTCGGCGCCATAGCCGCATTTTGAACAGACAGCCGGGTGTGGAGGTATTATGCTCAAATTCTTTCGTCCTGTAAATCGTAAATTTCTGTTGCCGGCAGGAATAATGATCGTGGTTATAGGCATGGCAGCATATGTTTATTTTCCCCGAAATCTATTAAGTGCGGCTAAATTGAACGATGTAAAGGTTGATGAGATTAAAAGTGTCACGATCACGGTGGCCGCCGGTTCCGAATTAAATGAAGAAGACATACATAGGCATGTTACGTTATACGATAGCCATTCCATTAAGAAAGTGTTGTCGCTGCTGGAAGACAAATATGCAAGGAAAAAACTCAACCAATCGTACAGCCATGACCCGTTTATCGGGATGTTTATCAGTATTCATTATGTCGATTCCAGAACGTCGGAAAACAAGATAACGACCATTGATATGATTACATCCAGTCAAATCATGATGAACTCTTCTCATTATGTGTTATATGGAAAGGGAATCGATCTGCCGCATGTTCGCGACGTATTGAAAGAATTTCAATAAAGGGGTGCGGGAAAATGAACCGCAGGTTACGAAGTCTTGCGCTAGCGTGGTTGAGTCTGGCATTGATCATGCTGCCCGCCTGTTCGGATGAGGGCGATGAGAACTTTCCGATCGACGACAATCAGATGAAGCGGGTGTTGACGGTCGAGCTGGTTGCGCTGTTAGGAGCTGAAAACAACCGGTTGATCCATCAATTCGCCGCTGAAAATCCGGATATCGAAGTCGTCATGCGCGTGAGCAACAATCACTACAGAGAGCTGTCTCCATGGATTATCGGCAAGGAAGGGAGAGGCGATCCGCCGGATATCGTGGAACTGACCCCGAATCAGATGAACTTATGGTATCACCACGGCAAGCTGGAACCGCTGAATTTGCATGAATCCGAACTCAAGCCGCTTGTCGTCACGGCGCCGGACGGCAATATTCTGGGGCTGAAAAGCAAGGTGAACCCGCTGATCGTCTATTACAGCCAGGATGCATTTCGCCTCTTGGGGATCGATCCGCCGGACGAACATTGGGATTGGGACATGCTCGATGCGAGCATCGCCGCGCTGAAAAGGGCGGGGTTCAATGTGTATATCAAATTGTCTCCCGCCACTCTTGAATGGTTGGCGGTGAACCGGTTCGGCGGCCGCATCGTCGATAGGAGCGGAACCGTATTCAGCGGCTATCTGGACAGCGAAGCAGCCGTACAGGCGGCGGAATGGATCGCGTGGGTCGGAACGAGAGATGAAGATTACAGGCAGAGAACCGGGCCGAATAACGTTCCATACTATGATCCGATGCCGTTTGATCTTGTCGACGGAAATATGGCGCTGGCGATCGACTTCGCTTACGGATTACAACCCACCGGAACGACCAGCTATGAACGGATCGCTCAGCGGAATGAAGATATCGGCATCGCTCCGGTACCCGGAGGCATGTACGCGGGGAATGTCGCCAATATGTCCGGACTCGCCATCCCGACCTACGCGAAGAATAAGGAGGACGCAATGCGCTTGTTGCGTTATATGGCGAAATCGGGCGAACGGTATTTCGAAGATATCGCCGATTATACCTTGAGATCGGAGTCGTCTGTAGAAATTCAAAGCCCGGAAAGACTGGCGACCGTGATCGGTGAAATGAAGCGCGCGCATCCGGCGGCGCTGTTCATGTATGAGGATCAGCATCATGGAGACAACCGGATGTTTTTCCCTCCGCGGCGCGCGATTGAGCAGGGACAGCCCGTCAGGGAAGCGCTGCAGCAATATGCGGAAGAGGTAGATTCGGAATTCGACCTTTTTAAGAGAGACCTGGAGAATCTGGCTTCGTGCATCCGGCAAGCGACGGGCGTGTGCAGATATTAGTGAACCGTATTTGTGGACCGCACCGGGAAAGAAAAACGGTTCATGACGGGCTTGATGATATGGGCATCTTGTTAAAGTCCGTTTCTGTGTGCGTTCGTCATCATGCGGCACTTTCCGATCGCGTCTTTCGTCATGCTGTTGCAAACGATTGCAAGAATCCAGTCCGATCTGGAGGGGTGGGTGGAAGATTGGCGTCCGATTTACAGTTTTTTTCGAATCGGAAGGTCCGCACCATCGTATCCCGATGACGTCATGATCGGAAATCATGCCGTTCGCGACAATTTATAGGCGGTGATGGTTTGAAAAACAGGCATCAATTATTTATCATGCTGATGATTTTCATGGTGTTATTGCTGATTCCGATTTCATACGCATACATGTCCGAACATTCCAGAGTCTTTCATGAGTACAAGGATAAAAGCGTTTATCGGCAAATGGTAGAGAAAATGTCGGCCGCGAACATCAGAAAAATCGACTTTTCGATTGGTGCCGTTGCTGTTTATGGTGCCGGTGCTTTACATGTATGGACCACCGAAAGAGAAGGATACCCTGATATCGCGGAGAACATGGAATTTCATAGAACCTTATGGAAAGACGAAACGTTTCAAGAAGGCGACATGCGTATTACAGTGGCTCTCTCTCTGCAGACGAAATTCATTTGACTGAACATGCGGATCCCGATTCCGATCTGTATCGCGTGCGGTATCATGAGCGGGTATTTACGGTGAAGATGCCGGCGTTGAAATCGTTGGCCGAACTGATAAGACCGGGGCTTTTGAACTATATAGAAAAACAGAGACAGAAACTGTAACGCCCCGCATGCCTTCGTACAGAGCGGAATACAGTGCAGCATATGCGACAGCCGGCATTTCCCTTCCGGTTGCGCCGTGACGCAGGTTACATCCTGGACATATTTGACTTGCAACGATGAACAGATTGGCATACAATATAAGTGTAACGACCAACCACCTTCTTTTTTTTATCCAGTGTGGGACTGTTTTTGATATGCAGGGACGTTATGCGTCCCTGTGCGGGATGATCTTTCATCCTGCAGAGCATACTGATGTTGTCAGGGATTGGAGATGCGTGCCTGGTCAAGCGGTTTCCAGTCTGTATCGAGCGGCGGAAGCCCGGCGGACTCTTCGTCCGGGAGCCGTGATCTTGTCCGATCGCCTGCGACAGCGCAGCGGGAATACGGGCAGCTCATAACGATCCTGATGAAAAGTGAGGAGACCAATGAGACGGATAATCGACATTCAGAAGCAACTGTTGCCCGACCTTACGGATGTCTTGAAGAAACGGTACACCGTGCTGAAGTCGATCATGGTGTCCGGGATAGTGGGCAGACGTACGCTTGCTGCGTCTCTCGGTTTGACGGAACGGGTGCTGCGCTCTGAGGTTGATTTTCTGAAAAGTCATGGGCTCGTCTCCATCACGCCTGCGGGCATGCAGGTTACTTCTGCCGGCATCCGGCTCCTGGAGGAGATCGAACCGTACATCAAAGATTTGTTCGGATTGACCGAAATGGAGGAACAGATTTGCCGCACGTACGGTTTGAAGCAGGTGGTCATCGTGCCGGGAGACAGCGACCAGTCTCCTCATACGAAGCGCGAACTCGGGCTGGCCGGCGCGCAGGTGCTGCGCAAAGTCGTCAAGGATCACGACGTGATCGGCGTAACCGGCGGTTCGACTTTGGCTGAAGTCGCCAATCTGCTGACATTCTCTTCGAGCGATCCGACCTGCATGTTTGTTCCCGCCCGGGGCGGCCTGGGGGAGAACGTCGAACTGCAAGCCAATACGATCGCTTCGATCATGGCGAAGCGAACGGGAGGACAGTACCGCCTGCTCCACGTTCCCGACAACCTGGGGGATGAGGCGTACCAGTCGCTCATGTCGGACCCGAATATTCAGGAGATCGTCAACGTGATCAGGAGGGCCCGCATCGTCATTCACGGGATCGGAAACGCGATGGTCATGGCGCAAAGGAGAAAGTCGGACCAGAAGACGATCGAACTGTTGAAGCAGGAAGGGGCGCTTGCCGAGGCGTTCGGGTATTATTTTGACCGCGACGGAAACGTCGTCCACAAGATGCCCACGGTCGGGCTGAAACTCGAAGATATCATGCAGATGGAGATTGTGATCGGCGTGGCCGGCGGAAGCAGCAAAGCCGAAGCGATCAGGGCGATTTTGAAGTTCGGGCACGAGGACATCCTCGTAACGGACGAAGCGGCCGCGCAAATCATCATCGGCGGCAGTTAATTCCGATATTGATTGGCAAAGCTGTATAAATGGGCAGCTTTGTCATTCAAGATATAAACTTATAGTAACGATAGGAGGACACATCTATGGTAAAAGTAGGTATCAATGGATTTGGACGTATCGGCCGCAACGTATTCCGTGCAGCGCTGAACAATCCGGATGTAGAAGTCGTAGCGATCAACGACCTGACGGACGTGAAGACGCTGGCGCACCTGCTGAAATATGACTCCACGCACGACCGTCTGGACGCTACCGTTGAAGTCGGCGACGGTGCTCTCATCGTCAACGGCAAGACCGTAAAGGTATTCGCAGAACGCGATCCGGGCGCTCTTCCCTGGGCTGAGTACGGCGTGGAAATCGTCGTAGAATCGACGGGTATCTTCACCGCGAAGGAGAAGGCTGAACTTCACCTGAAAGGCGGCGCGAAGAAAGTCATCATCTCCGCTCCGGCAACGAACGAGGACATCACGATCGTTATGGGCGTCAACGAAGACAAATACGATCCGGCGAAGCACACGATCATTTCCAACGCTTCCTGCACGACGAACTGTCTCGCTCCGTTTGCGAAAGTTCTGCATGAGAAGTTCGGCATCGTAAAAGGCATGATGTCGACGATCCACTCCTACACGAACGACCAAAACGTGCTCGACCTGCCGCACAAGGATCTTCGCCGTGCGCGCGCAGCTGCGGAAAACATCATTCCGTCCACGACGGGCGCTGCAAAGGCCGTGTCTCTCGTACTGCCTGAACTGAAAGGCAAGCTGAACGGCATGGCGTTCCGCGTTCCGACTCCGAACGTTTCCGTAACGGACCTCGTTGTGGAACTGGCGAGAAACGTAACGGTTGAAGAAGTGAACGCTGCGCTGCGCGAAGCTGCCAACGGTCCGCTAAAAGGCATTCTGAACTACTCCGAAGAGCCGCTTGTTTCGAGCGACTACAACGGCGACCCGGCATCCTCGACGATCGACGCGCTGTCGACGATGGTTGTCGGCGACAATCTGGTGAAAGTCGTATCCTGGTACGATAACGAGTGGGGTTACTCCAACCGTGTCGTGGATCTCGTGAAGTACATCGCGAGCAAAGGTCTGTAATCCGGAAATACAGCAGCAAATCATTCGGTGAGCGGTGAAATAGAGGGGGATATCTCCTCTATTTCCCTCGTTTACCGCACCATATGAAAGGGGTACGCAAAGATGAACAAGAAGAGTGTACGGGACATTGATGTAGCGGGGAAAAAAGTATTTGTTCGCGTCGATTTTAATGTGCCGCTTCAAGACGGGGTGATCACGGACGATACGCGCATTCGTGAGACGCTGCCGACGATTCGGTACCTGATCGAGCAAGGCGCAAAGATCATTCTGGCCAGCCATCTCGGGCGTCCGAAGGGAAAAGTTGCGGATGAATTCAGACTGACGCCGGTGGCGAAGCGTTTGTCCGAACTGCTCGGCAAACCGGTCGTAAAAGTGGATGAAGCGATCGGGGAAGCGGTTCAGGCTGAGGTTGACAAGCTGTCCGACGGCGATGTTTTGTTGCTCGAAAATGTTCGTTTCTACCCAGGTGAAGAAAAGAACGATCCGGAATTCGCAAAGGCGCTTGCCAGCCTGGCGGATATCTACGTGAACGATGCTTTTGGTGCGGCTCACCGTGCGCATGCGTCGACGGAGGGAATCGCGCATTATCTGCCTGCTGTATCCGGTCTGCTGATGGAGAAGGAGATCAGCATCCTGAGCAAAGTGCTGCAAGATCCGGAACGTCCGTTCACCGCGATCATCGGCGGCGCGAAGGTGAAGGACAAGATCGCCGTCATCGAGAACCTGATGAACCTGGCGGACACGATTTTGCTCGGCGGCGGGATTTCGTACACGTTCTTCAAAGCCCAGGGCTATGAGATCGGCAAGTCGCTCGTGGATGATGAGAAACTGGATCTCGCACTCAACTTCATCGAAAAGGCGAAGCAAAAAGGCGTGAAATTGCTTCTGCCGGTTGACATCGTCATTGCGGATGATTTCAGCCCGAACGCGAACATGCAAGTGGTCGGCGTGGATCAAATCCCGCCGGAATGGGAAGGCGTGGACATCGGTCCGAAGACGCGCGAGATTTATGCGGACATTATCAAGAACTCGAAGATGATCGTCTGGAACGGTCCGATGGGCGTGTTTGAAATAGACAAGTTCGCGGAAGGAACGAAGGCAATCGCGCTTGCTTGCGCGGAAACGGAAGGATTCACGGTGCTCGGCGGCGGCGATTCTGCGGCAGCGGCGGAAAAATTCCATCTCGCGGACCGGATGAACCATATTTCGACCGGCGGCGGCGCTTCGCTCGAATTCCTGGAAGGCAAGGCGTTGCCGGGCGTTGTCGCGCTCAACGACAAATAAACGATCCAAGAGGATGCTTCACGCAGACAGATCATGAACGTTAAATCTCGTTGAAAAACGATGATGCCAATCATGAACCGGGCGATTATTTCATGTGCCGAATGAAGAACGCGCGGAACATGCGGCATGCGGCGAATGATTGCTGTCATGAATAGTTGCAATGGATTGAGAAGTGGAAAGGGAGTGGAAGTGTGCGTACGCCGATCATCGCAGGGAACTGGAAAATGTTCAAGACGGTTGCCCAAGCGGTATCCTTCGTGAACGACGTCAAAGGAAAAGCGGAAATCGACGGGGTCGAAAGCGTCATCTGCGCTCCGTTCACGGCGCTGCCCGCCCTGGCGGATGCTGTGAAAGGGACAAAGCTGAAAATAGGCGCGCAAAACATGCATTGGGAAGACAGCGGCGCCTTCACCGGGGAGATCAGCGGCGAAATGTTGAAGGATCTCGGTGTGGAATACGTCATCATCGGACATTCGGAACGCCGCGCATATTTTGCGGAGACGGACGAAACGGTGAACAAGAAAGTGCATGCGGCGTTCAAGTACGGCATCACGCCGATCATCTGCGTGGGCGAAAATCTGAATGAACGGGAAGCGGGCAAGACGAAAGAAGTTTGCCGCGTGCAGACGGAAGCGGCGCTTCGCGGGTTGAGCCGCGAGCAGGTCGCCCGGGCGGTCATCGCTTATGAGCCGATCTGGGCGATCGGAACAGGCAAGTCGTCGACGGCGGAAGACGCGAACGAAGTGATCCGCTACATTCGCGAGCGGGTTGCTGCGAACTTTGGCGAAGAAGCCGCGGGAAAGATTCGCATTCAATACGGCGGCAGCGTAAAGCCGGGCAACATTCGCGAATTTATGAGTCAACCGGAGATCGACGGGGCGCTTGTCGGCGGAGCCAGCCTTGAGCCGGCCTCGTATATCCAGCTCGTAGAGGGGGCTAAGTGAGATGGCTGCACCAAAACCTACGGCCTTGATCATCCTGGACGGGTTCGGGCTGCGCGAGGAAACCGACCATAATGCCGTGGCGCTGGCCCGCAAGCCGAATTTCGACCGTTACTGGAATGAATACCCGCACACGACGCTGAAGGCGGACGGCGAAGCGGTGGGCTTGCCAGACGGGCAGATGGGCAATTCCGAAGTCGGCCATCTGAACATCGGCGCGGGCCGGATCGTGTACCAGGACTTGACGCGCATTACGAAGTCGATCCGCGACGGGGAATTTGAACAGAACGAGACACTGCTGGCCGCGATTCACCACGCGAAGTCGAAAGGCAAAAAGCTGCATCTCTACGGTCTTCTGTCCGACGGCGGCGTTCACAGCCATGTCAGCCACCTGTACGCGCTTCTCGATCTGTGCAAGAAGCAGGATTTCTACGATGTGTATATCCATGCCTTTTTGGACGGACGCGATGTGGCGCCGGATTCGGCGAAATATTTCATGGAACAGCTGTTGGACTACATCCGGGAAAAAGGCGTCGGCCGCGTCGCGACGGTGCAGGGCCGCTACTATGCGATGGACCGCGACAAACGCTGGGACCGCGTCGAGAAGTCGTATCGCGCGATGGTGTACGGGGAAGGCCCGAAGTCGACCGATCCGGTGAAGGCGATCGAGCAATCTTACGCACAGTCGGTATATGATGAATTTGTGATCCCGACGGTCATCGTGAAGGAAGACGGCACGCCCGTCGCCACGGTGGAGTCGGAAGATGCGGTTATTTTCTACAATTTCCGTCCCGACCGCGCGATTCAGCTTTCGCTCGTGTTCACGAACGAGGACTTCCGCGAGTTCGACCGCGGACCGGGCCGCCCGAAAAATCTGCACTTCGTCTGCATGACGCTGTTCAGCGAGACGGTCGGCGGATATGTTGCATACAAGCCGAAAAATCTGGATAATACATTAGGGGAAGTCATCGCCCAGCAAGGGTTGAAGCAGCTCCGCATCGCCGAGACGGAGAAGTATCCGCACGTGACGTTCTTCTTCAGCGGCGGGCGCGATGTGGAACTGCCGGGCGAAACGCGCATTTTGATCAACAGCCCCAAGGTGGCGACGTATGACCTCAAGCCGGAGATGAGCGCATACGAAGTGGCTGAGGCATGCGTGAAGGAAATCGAGGCGGACCGCCATGACGTGATCATCCTGAACTTCGCGAATCCGGACATGGTCGGGCATTCCGGCAAGCTGGAGCCGACGATCAAGGCGGTGGAAGCGACGGACGCTTGTCTCGGGAAGGTCGTCGACGCGGTGCTGGCCAAAGGCGGCGTTGCGGTCATCATCGCTGACCACGGCAATGCGGAGACGATGCTGGATGAGCACGGCCGTCCGCATACCGCGCATACGACGAACCGGGTGCCGTTCATCGTCACGGACAAACGCGCGAAGCTGCGGGACGACGGCATTCTGGCGGATGTCGCGCCGACGATTCTCAAGATTATGGGAATCCCGCAGCCTGTGGAAATGACGGGCCGGCCGATCATCGTCGACTGACGGCGAGCGATAGATGCGGCTTTGATGGGCGAACTTGTTTGACGAACGCGCCGTTTGATCGGCGAGTTCGTCATCGCATGTCTTGTTATGCATGAGTTTTGTACTTGCGGCACACTTCGCGGAGTAGCAGTACAATTCATGGATAGATATGAAGCAGAGGAATAGGAGTGATTTTGAACATGACGATCATTTCTGATATTTACGCGCGCGAGGTGCTCGATTCCCGCGGCAATCCGACCGTCGAGGTGGAAGTGCTGCTGGAATCCGGCGCACAAGGACGCGCAATCGTGCCTTCCGGCGCATCCACCGGCGCGTATGAGGCCGTTGAGCTTCGCGACGGTGACAAGAGCCGCTATCTGGGCAAAGGCGTACTGCAGGCGGTTCGCAATGTGAACGAGATCATCGCTCCGGAGATCATCGGCTGGGATGCGCTCGATCAAGTGGGCATCGACAAGCGGATGATCGAACTGGACGGCACGCCGAACAAGGGCAAGCTCGGCGCCAACGCGATTCTCGCGGTGTCGATGGCGGTTGCCCGCGCCGCGGCTGAAGCGGTGGGCGTTCCGCTTTACGTGTATCTCGGCGGATTCAATGCGAAGACGTTGCCGGTGCCGATGATGAATATCCTGAACGGCGGCGCACACGCCGACAACAACGTGGATATTCAGGAGTTCATGGTGCTGCCGGTCGGCGCTCCGAGCTTTAAGGAAGCGCTGCGCACGGGCGCGGAAATCTTCCACAGCCTGAAATCCGTGCTGAAGTCCAAAGGCCTGAACACGGCGGTCGGCGACGAAGGCGGATTTGCGCCTAACCTCGCTTCGAACGAAGAGGCGCTCGCTACGATTATCGAAGCGATCGAGAAGGCGGGCTATAAACCGGGCGTTGACGTCATGCTCGGCATGGACGTCGCTTCGACCGAGTTCTTCAAGGACGGCAAGTATCATCTGGAAGGCGAAGGAAGATCGTTCACTTCGGCAGAATTCGTCGATTTCCTGGCCGGACTTGTCGAAAAATATCCGATCATCTCCATCGAGGACGGATGCGCGGAAGACGACTGGGAAGGCTGGAAGCTGCTGACGGACCGTCTGGGCGGCAAAGTGCAGCTCGTCGGCGACGACCTGTTCGTGACCAACACGGCCCGTCTGTCCGAAGGCATCAAGAAGGGCGTGGGCAACTCGATTCTCGTGAAGGTGAATCAGATCGGTACGCTGACGGAAACGTTCGACGCGATCGAGATGGCGAAGCGTGCCGGCTACACGGCCATCATCTCGCACCGTTCCGGCGAGAGCGAGGACAGCACGATCGCCGACATCGCGGTGGCGACGAACGCGGGTCAGATCAAGACCGGTGCTCCTTCCCGCACGGACCGCGTTGCGAAGTATAACCAGCTGCTCCGCATCGAGGATGAACTGGGCAGCGTAGCTCAATACGGCGGACGTGCCGCATTTTATAACCTGAAATAAGAATGCCGCGTTGAGCCGGTGGGTTGAAGAGTAAGTTCATTTCGAAGACTGGAATCCTGGCGAGAGAACTGCGAGAACACATAAACGATACAGCAGAGTAACTTATCATAAGCATGAACGATGAGATAAGCGTAAACTTATCGGTATTGAACGAATATCGCGAACCGATATGCCGTTCATGAGCGGATGAAGCCCGCGTACAGCTGCATAAGGCCTGTGCGCGGGTTTTAACATATATATCTTGGGAAGATGTTGCCGGGTAAGGTGTCATATCATATATAAACGGTGGACCGCGCAGTCATGGTTATATAGTTGCGCTTGTCAGGCAGGATATGCTACAATACCTTTGTTGTCTGTATCGATGGTTTGGGAGGTTTTTTCAGTGGATATCGCAGTGAAGATCCTGCTTGTGATCGTTTCCTTGGCTTTGATACTCGTGGTACTGTTGCAAAAAGGGAAGAGCGCCGGTTTGTCAGGGGCGATCAGCGGCGGAGCGGAGCACCTGTTCGGAAAGCAGAAAGCCCGCGGGCTCGATCTGTTGCTGTCGCGTGCGACGATCGTACTGAGCACGCTGTTCATCATTTTGTGCCTGATTACATCTCTGGTTCTTGGTTAAGGCAGATTCGCTGAACCTTTTTTGTCAACGGCTTTTTATGAGCGGAATCGGATGATCTTAGTTAAATGAACGGATCGTTTTGATCCCGGGATGCCCGGCAGAACGGAAACGTGATACGGCATTCCCGAGTGACGGTTCCTTGATTGGATTGCTTCGGAATGGTTCATACTAAGCGGCAGGATAGTTCCTGTCGTTTTTTTGTACTTATACGGGTTGGAAGAAGGTGCCATGAATGATGAACACATCGAGGATGGATTCATCATGGCCGGCGGACACATCATGGATGAAGGGTACGACCATTCCGGATGAAGCAACGGCCGACGCAACCATTGCGGATACAATCGAAACGGACGCGGTTTGGTGGAAGTCGGCGGAGCCGTTCCATTATGAGGGAACCGGTGTGCGGAACCGCGTCTGCGTCATGCTGATCCATGGATTCACGGGCAATCCCGGCGACTGCCTCAGGATCGGGCGATACTTGAATCAGGCGGGTTATGCGGTGCATGCGATCCGCCTTCCCGGGCATGGCTCCACGCCGGAGGAGATGAGCGCGACGAGATGGGAGGATTGGTGGCGGCATACGCTTGCATGCTATGACGCGATCGTTTCGACGGAGGGGATACCGGATGCGGCGGTTCCGCCTCGTCTGAACGCGGCCGATTGCATCGCGGCGCATGGTGGTTCCGCGTCGCGGCCATCTTATGCCGCCGCGCCGCGGATCGTCATCCCGGCCGGCTTCTCGATGGGGGGATTGCTTGCGCTCAAGCTGTCGCTGGTCAGGCCGGTTCCGGCAGTCGTGTCGCTCGCCGCACCTGTTTTTCTCCGGGACCGTCGCGCCTGGCTGGCCGGACTGGCCCGGTATGTGAAGCCGTATGTTCACAAACAACCCGTGATCGCAGAATATATGGCCATGGAGCGGTGTGCGTACGCAAGGATGCCGCTGGCCTGTGTGGCGAGCCTGTACAAGCATATCCGCCTGATGAAGCGGCAACTGAAGGATGTGCGCGTTCCGCTGTTCATCGGGCAAGGGACGGCTGACCGGACGGTGCGTCCGGAAAGCGCATCCTATATTTATGAGGCGGTGTCGTCCCCCATAAAGGTGTTGCGGTTTTATCCAGGCATGTCACACGCTGTCCTTGCGGATGCGGGACGAGATCAGGTGTTTTGGGATGTGCTGAGGTTTGTGGGGGAAGTGACGGAGAAGATATGCGGCCTGTCCGTTGAGGAGCGTGCGGAAGTGCTCGGTTATGGCCGGGAGGCTGGGGTTGGGCCCGATGCAGGGTACGCATCGGATAACGGGTGCGTGTCGGGTGTGTGATGATCGTTAGTTGCCGGGTACGCGATTAGTGCGGGTACGTATCAGATCGGGTGTTCGGCAGATACCGTGAATGCTCGGAACCTGGCATAGCCTGTGCAGGAGTATGACGAAGGCCGGGTATGAAGGAGAGGCGGATGCGTTCGGATGCCGGATACGTGTCAGATGATGATCGTGTCAAACTATGACGCAGGTGTGCGAACCGGACGCATGCTGATATCGATCGGTGCAAACAGGGAAATTTAATGGATGATAGATGAATTTTCAGCTGACGATGAGAAAGAACAGAGGGGTGATCAAGATCGTTACAGCACAACAAGTGTTGGAATTTATGCGGGAAAAGGCGTACAAGCCCATGACGCTGCAGGAGTTGGAGAAACATTTTGAAATCACGGGAGCCGCGGAGTTTAAGGAATTTGTCAAGCTTCTGAACGACCTGGAGCAGCGGGGGGAAATATTGCGGACGAGATCGGGCGACCGGTACGGCGTTCCGGAACGGATGAATTTATTGCGCGGCAGGCTGCAGACGCATCCGAAGGGGTTCGGGTTTCTGATACCGGACGACCGCGAGCATCCGGATGTGTACATTCATGCGAATGATATGCTGAGCGCGATGAACGGCGATACGGTGCTCGTGCGCATTACGTCGAAGAGCGCGGCCGGGGGCCGGCTGGAAGGCGAAGTCGTGCGCATTTTGACGCGGGCGAACACGGAACTGGTCGGGACGTTCGAAAGCTACGAAAGCTACGGGTTTGTGATCGTCGACGACAAGCGGATCGTGAAGGATATTTTCGTGCCGAAGGAAGCGATGAACGGCGCGGTCGACGGCCAGAAGGTCGTCGTGAGGATCGTGAAGTATCCGGAGGGCCGGGCGCTCGCGCAAGGTGAGATTATCGAGATTCTCGGACATAAAAATGATCCGGGCGTCGATATTTTGTCGATCATCCGCAAGCACCGGCTGCCGGAAGCTTTTCCGCCGGATGTGATGGAGGAAGCGCTGCAGGTGCCGGATACGATCACGGAGGAAGATCTGAAGGGGCGGCGCGATCTGCGCGGCTTGCGGATTGTGACGATCGACGGCGAGGACGCCAAGGACCTGGACGACGCCGTGCATGTCGAGCGGTTGCCGAACGGCGGATACCGGTTGGGCGTGCACATCGCCGACGTCGGCTATTATGTGAAGGAAAATTCGAAGCTCGATCAGGAAGCATACAATCGCGGATGCAGCGTGTATCTCGTCGACCGGGTTATTCCGATGCTGCCGCACCGGCTGTCGAACGGGATATGCAGCCTGAATCCAAAGGTCGACCGGTTGACGCTTTCCTGCGTAATGGAATTTGACGACAAGGCGCGGCTTGTGAACCACGACATCTTCCCTAGCGTCATCCGGACCGTCGAACGTATGACGTATACGAATGTCCGTAAAATTTTGACGGAGGATGATCCGGATCACGAACAGGTGATGGAGCGGTACAAAGATTTGGTCGACGATTTCCGTCTGATGGAAGAATTGGCGATGAAACTGCGGGCGGCGAGAATGCAGCGCGGCGCGATCGACTTTGATTTTCCGGAAACGAAGATTTATGTCGATGAGAACGGCAAGCCGCTGCAAATTGTGAAAAAAGAGCGCAGCGTGGCGGAACAGATCATTGAGGAGTTCATGCTGGCGGCGAATGAGACGGTGGCGGAGCATTTCTTCTGGCTGAAGGTGCCGTTCCTGTACCGGATCCACGAGGACCCGGACAGCGAGAAAATGATGCATTTCATGCAGTTTATCAGCAACTTGGGATACGTCGTGCGCGGCAAGGGCAACCGCATTCACCCGCGCGCCCTGCAGACGCTGCTGGAGGAGATCAAGGATACGCGCGAGGAGACGGTCATCAGCACGATGATGCTGCGGTCGATGAAGCAGGCGAAGTACGATTCGGAAAGCCGCGGGCATTTCGGTCTGGCGACGGAGTTTTATACGCATTTCACATCGCCGATCCGCCGTTATCCGGACCTGGTCATCCATCGCATCATCCGCGAAGTGCTGGAGGGAGGCGGCCAGCTGAGCGAAGCGCGCGAGGAATATTTGGCGGGCCGCATGCAGGAGATCGCGGATCATTCCAGCGAGCGCGAGCGGATCGCGGTGGAGGCGGAAAGGGATACGGAGGCGCTGAAAAAAGCGGAGTTCATGCTGGACAAAATCGGCGAGGAGTTCGACGGCATCATCAGCGGCGTGACCAGCTTCGGCATGTTCGTCGAATTGGATAACACGGTCGAAGGGCTGATCCGGTTAAGCTATCTGACCGATGATTATTACCATTTCCATGAGATGCATATGGCGCTGATCGGGGAACGGACGTCGAAGGTGTACCGGATCGGCGATGCGGTGCGCGTCCGCGTGGCGCGGGTGAACATGGATGAACATACGGTTGAATTCGACCTGGTGGAAGCGAAGCGCCGGCCCGATGTGCCGCATGTGATCACGGCGAGATCGTCCCGTCCCGCGGCGAACGGGAAAGGAAAGAAGTCCGGCGGCAAAGGAAACGGCGAGAGACGGGAGAAGTCCGGCAAGGGTAAGAAAGCAAGGAAGTAGAACGATGCTTGGTTCTTGATTTCCAGCCTTGAAGTTGATACAATACAGGTTGCTCAGTGTGCTTGGGCACCGGCGATGGGAACGCGGGAGGATGCTTCGTATCCGGCGGATGCGGCACGGATCAGGCGGCTGCCGTCCGGTTTTAGATTCTATGGTGATCCCGGAGTTCCTGATGATGAAGATTGATTTCTATGGTGACGGATCTTACGGAGGGATGCCCTGCGGGGTGATATCCCTCCTTCCGCAAGTGAATTTTGTCTGTGTTCGACGGCCGCTGGGGCAGTTCGGAAACGGTGCATCTGTGGGAAGGGAGTGATGGTGAAGTGGGGAAGAAGCATGACGGGAAAGTGCTGGCGCAGAACAAGAAAGCGGGATTCGATTATTATATCGAGGACACCTATGAAGCGGGAATCGTCCTGACCGGCACGGAGATCAAGTCGTTGCGCAACGGCAAAGCGAACATGACGGACAGCTTCGCCACGATCCGCAACGGGGAAGCCTTCCTGCACAATATGCACATCAGTCCGTTTGAACAAGGGAATCGGTTCAATCCGTCGGACCCGAGAAGGCCGCGAAAGCTGCTGTTAAAAAAAGAGGAAATCCGCAAGCTCATCGGTGCGTCGAAGCAGGACGGGTACACGTTGGTGCCGATCAAGGTGTACCTGCGGAACGGTTTCGCCAAGGTGCTTATCGGGCTGGGCCGAGGCAAGAAAAAGTACGACAAGCGCGAAGTCATGGCGAAACGGGATGCGGAACGTCAGATTCAGCGCGCGCTCCGGGAGAGACAGAAGATCCCGAGATGACGGACCGAGTCGAATCATCGGTTCGGGTCCGCTGTTGCTTCGCAGAACTGATCTGCCGGGCAGTGGGACGTGTCGTTTCGAACGTCATGACGTCATATGAGGCGGATCGGTGTTAGTTGCTGGACGTTGGACTGAACATAGACGATTTATGCATTGAGACCGTGTCTTCTCTTGAGGCATTCCAGTTCGCGACTAGGCTGCCATGAATGTCACGAGCATATGATGCGTCAAATATGCTATACTATACGTATAGCGGAGACGATGCGATGTCCGCGGCATCGGAGCTGAAAATCAAATAGTAGCGTTCATGTTCGCAACCTGATCCATCGTTTCATGCGGCGGTCCGTAATGAAGCGGGCGGTTCGTCTGAAATGTGGATGTTCCAATATCCCCTGCATGCAATGGTTTTTGCATCATCAATCAATCATATATGTTTTTTAA
>Ga0310827_100766_pt1 | contig 21076 bp, 20 predicted proteins | sample WT_ome_2_FD_201309 | JGI IMG/M metagenome (GOLD analysis project Ga0310827, IMG submission 201309) | Sorghum-adapted microbial communities enriched on wild type (WT) sorghum from Joint BioEnergy Institute, Emeryville, California, United... ... | reverse complement strand
AGGCAGCGCACCGTGACCTTGTCCGTAAACTGCGTGTCCCCCAGACGGATTCCGCGGTTTCTCAGCTCATTGTCAAGCTTGCCGTACCAGGTGTAGTCCACGGTGGCGGTCACCTCGCGATGCAGCACCCGGCGGACCATGCCGGCGGCCGCGATTCCGGCGGCGGCGGCGTCGGTATAGGCGCGGATCAAGCCGCCCGCCCCCAGCAGAATCCCGCCGAAATAGCGGGTGACAACAATTGCCGTATTCTTCAGTTCCTTATGCCGGATAACCTCCAGAATCGGTTTGCCGGCGGTGCCGCTCGGCTCCCCGTCGTCGGATTGTTTCTGATGCTCGTCCCGCTCCCCGACGACATAGGCTGAACAGTTGTGCGTCGCATCCGCATGTTTTCTTTTGATCTCTTCAATAAAGCTTACGGCCTCCGCTTCCGAAGCCACCGGCATGACATGCCCGATAAAACGCGATTTGCGGATCACAATCTCGGCTTCGGCCCGGCATTTTACGGTGCGGAATTCCTCCAGCATAAGCTTCCCCAGCCTTCCCGAATGGCTTCCGTACAGGGCGTCAGCTCGAACGGAGCGCAGCCGGGGTCAACCCGGCCCCGGCCCGGCTTTCGCGCCTGTCCGGGCTGTCTCCGCGGTTTTTCAGGAGTTCAGCCTCGCTTCCAGCTTCGCTTTCTCCTCTTCGTAGCCCGGTTTGCCAAGCAAAGCGAACATATTTTTCTTGTACGCCTCCACACCCGGCTGGTCGAACGGGTTCACTCCCAGCAGATAGCCGCTTACGCCGCAGGCCTTCTCGAAGAAATACACCATATATCCGAACGTATAGGCCGTCATGTCGGGCAGGGTGACGATCAGATTGGGGACGCCCCCGTCCGTGTGGGCGAGCATCGTCCCTTCGAACGCTTTTTTGTTGACAAAATCCATCGTCCTGCCGCTCAGGAAGTTCAGACCGTCCAGATTGTCCTTGTCCTCGCCGATGACGATTTCCCGGGGCGGCTTCTCCACCTGGATGACCGTTTCAAAAAGGTGCCGCGAGCCTTCCTGGATAAATTGGCCCATCGAGTGCAAGTCGGTGGAGAAATCGACGGAAGCCGGATAGATGCCTTTGTTATCCTTGCCTTCGCTTTCCCCGAACAGCTGCTTCCACCATTCCGACACGTAGTGCAGCGAAGGCTCGTAGTTGACGAGAATTTCCGTCAGCTTGCCCTTGCGGTAAAGCGCGTTGCGCACCGCGGCATATTGATAGCATTCGTTATCGCCCAGGCTCGGGTTGGCGTATTCGCGCATCGCATCGGCCGCCCCCTGCATCATGGCCTCGATATCAATCCCCGCCGCGGCGATGGGCAGCAGCCCCACAGCCGTCAGCACCGAATAGCGCCCGCCGACATCGTCGGGAATGACGAAGGACTCGTAGCCTTCCGCGTCCGCCAGCTTTTTCAGCGCCCCCCGGGCCCGGTCGGTGGTGGCATAAATGCGTTTGCGGGCGGCTTCTTTGCCGTATTTTTGCTCCAACGCCTCGCGGAAAATGCGGAACGCGATTGCCGGCTCGGTCGTCGTCCCCGACTTGGAGATGACGTTTACCGAGTAGTCCTTGCCCTCCAGCACCTCGAACAGCTGGGCCATATACGTGGAGCTTATACTGTTGCCGACAAAGTAGATCTCCGGCGTCCGGCGCTTGTCCTTCGGCAGCACATTGTAGAACGAATGCGTCAGCATTTCGATCGCGGCGCGGGCCCCCAGATAGGAGCCGCCGATCCCGATCACAACCAGGGCGTCCGAATCGGACTGGATTTGCCGCGCCGCCTTCCGGATGCGGGCAAATTCTTCTTTATCGTAATTTTCGGGAAGGTCGATCCAGCCCAGAAAATCCGCTCCGGCGCCGGATTTGTTATGTAATTGCTCATGCGCAAGCCGCACCGGTTCCGCCAGATAGTCCACTTCATGCGGCGCGAGAAAGGGCAGAGCTTTCCCGTAATCAAAACGAAGCTTCCGGTTCACTCGCTAAATCCTCCTCCTAAAGGTAATGGTGATCCTGACCATGATCATACTTCACTTCAACGGCGAAAAGCAAGCCGGCTCATTCACAGCGGCAGGTGGACATGATAAAATTGAGCGAGAGGTGATCATATGAAGACGATCGGGTTTATCGGTCTGGGAACCATGGGAAGACCTATGGCCGCCCGTTTGCTTAAAAAGGGATACCCCGTTACCGTATATAACCGAACAAAAGAAAAATCGGAGGAGCTGCTCCGCCTGGGAGCGGAACTGGCCTCCAGGCCGTCCGAGGCGGCCAGTTCCGCGGATGTGCTGATCACGATGCTTTCGGGTGATGAAGCCATCCTGAACGTGTTTTACGGCAACGACGGCATCCTGCATGGAGTCCATCCCGGGATGACGGTGATCGATTGCACCACGGTATCCCCCGGAACCAGCAGACAGCTTCACGTCCTGCTGGAGGAGCATTACGTCAACTTTCTGGATGCCCCGGTTGTCGGCGGTATTCCGGAAGCGGAAAACGGATCCCTTGTCTTTATGGCCGGTGGACTTCGGGAAGTCTTCGACGCCCATGCCGATCTGTTTCAAGCCATGGGCAGTAAAGCGCTTTATATGGGTCCCTCCGGGTCCGGGTCCTGCACCAAGCTGGCCCACAATACGATGCTCGGCATTCACGCCGCCGCTCTGGCCGAGGCGTTGGCCATTTCCACCAAAGCCGGAGTCGATCCGGTGAAATTTCTGGAAATCGTCCACTCGGGAGACGCCTCCAGCCGGTTGGCCGAGACGAAGGGCCAACGCATTGTCCAGCGCGATTTCAGCCGGCAATTTCCGCTGTCTTCGATGATGCGCGATCTCGGCTTGTCCTCCCAGCTGACCAGGCAGTTTCAGCTGCCTACCCCCATGCTGAACGCGGCGACTACGCTGTTTCAAATCGGCATTGCCAAAGGTCTCGGCGAACTGGATTTTAGCGCCCTTGTTCAATGCTATGAGGAATGGATGCAGCAGCAGGTGGTTCCCCTGAGCGACGAACGTCGGCAGCAGCCCCGCAGTCCGCTTTCCGCGAGGCGGGTCGAACGGCGGAAGAGCGTCCGGATCCCGATGAACATCCGGCTTCATCTGTCGGTCTACCAGTGGGAGAACGGGGACTCCTTCAGCGGTGAGCACCTTGAGGGCACGCTGGTCGATCTGTCCGACAGCGGCCTGCAAATCGTGACCCGGCACGAGCTGACCACCGACATGTTCGTGGTGGTCCATTTTCCCCAGGAAGCGAATCTACCGCCGATCACCGGGAAGATTATCCGCATCGTCCGGAAGAACGATCTTTATCACTACGGTTGTATGCTGTCCGGCCTTCCGCCGTATACCCGGATCCGCCTGGAGGAATATATTAAGGAACATCTGCAGAAGACAGAAGCGGGCAAATCGTACGAAGAACCTTCCTGAGCCCCGGGAAGCGATGGAAAGAAAACGCAAAAAGAGCAGGCTCCCTTGGACGAAGGGATCCTGCTCTTTCGGCTGCCTCTCCTGTGCCTAGGCGTAGGAGCAGCAGTAGTCGGTCGTCGTTTCGATGACCAGCTTGAAGCGGGCATGCGCCGGGACGGTGAATTCGCCCGAACCGTGAAACTCCTTCCATTCCGTTTCACCCGGCAGCAGTACCTTCAGATCGCCGGCCAAAATCTCCATAATCTCCACCGTATCCGTTCCGAATTCATATTCCCCCGGCAGCATAATGCCCAAGGTCTTCCGGGTCCCGTCGGGAAACAGAACGGTCCGGCTCGTTACCTTGCCGCCGAAATATTGGTTGGCTTTCTTGACGACCGAGACGTTGTCGAATTGGGACATGCGGTTTGTCTTCCCCTTCCGGTCTGTTTACAGAATCGCTTTTACCCTGGCCACCACATTGTCCACGGTAAATCCGTATTCCTCGATGACTTTCTCTCCCTTGCCCGATGCGCCGAAAATGCTAATGCCGAGAATCGCGCCCTTGTCGCCGACATAACGCTCCCAGCCGAGCGGATAAGCCATTTCGACGGCCAGTCTGGCTTTGACGTCAGACAGGATTACCGAATCCTTGTATTCCTGCGGCTGCTTTTCAAACAGCTCCCAGCTCGGCATGCTGACGACGCGCACCTGAATGCCTTCTTCGGCCAGCTTCTTCTGGGCGCGCAGCGCCAGCTGAACTTCCGAACCGGTCGCGAGGATTTGCGCCTGCGGCTTGCCGTTTGCCGCATCGGAGAGCACATAGGCGCCGCGTCCGATGTTGGCGGGCGCAAGCTCTGCCGTGCCTTCGAGAATCGGCAGGTTTTGGCGGGTCAGCACAAGCGCCACCGGCCCATGCGGGTTGGCCAGCGCGTACTGCCAGGCCGCAGTCGTTTCGTTCGCGTCGGCCGGGCGGATGACCGTCATACCGGGAATGACGCGAAGCGCTGGCAGCTGCTCGATCGGCTCGTGGGTCGGTCCGTCTTCGCCGACACCGATGCTGTCGTGCGTCAGCACATAGATGACCGGCTGCTTCATCAAAGCGGCCAGGCGGATGGAAGCGCGCAGGTAGTCGGAGAAGACGAAGAAGGTGCCGCCGTACACGCGCAGCCCGCCGTGCAGAGCCATCCCGTTGAGCGCCGTGCCCATCGCGAATTCGCGGACGCCGAACCAGATATTGCGGCCGGCGTAATTGCCCGCGCTGAACATGTCCTCGCCCTTGATCTCGGTGTTGTTGGAGCCGGCCAAATCCGCCGATCCGCCGAACAGGTAGGGAACCTTTCCGGCGATCGCGTTAATGGCGTTGCCGGAAGCGGCGCGAGTGGCAATGGCCTTGTCGCCCGGAGCATATTTCGGCAATCCGGAATCCCAGCCTTCCGGCAGCCCGCCGTTAGCCGCCAGCTCGAACTGCCGGCCGAGTTCCGGATAAGCCTTCTTGTATTCCTCGACCAGGCTGCCCCAGGCCGCTTCGGCGGCTGCTCCCTGCTCCTTGACTTTGGCGTAATGCGCGTACACTTCGTCCGGCACGTAAAAGTCCGGCTCTTCCGGCCAGCCGTAGTTTTGCTTCGTCAACTTTGCTTCCTCGGCTCCCAGCGGTTCGCCGTGAGGTCCGCCCTTGCCGCCGCGGCCGGCTTTGTTCGGGCTGCCGAAGCCGATTGTCGTCTTGACCTCGATCAGCGTCGGCCGTCCCGTTTCGGCCTTCGCCCGGGCGATCGCGTCGTTGATCGCTTCCAGATCGTTCTGCTCTTCCACGCGCAGAACCTGCCAGCCGTAAGCTTCAAATCGCTTCTGGACGTTTTCCGAGAACGACTTGTCCAGATCGCCGTCCAGGGAAATATCGTTGGAATCGTAAAGCACAATCAGCTTGCCCAGCTTCAGATGACCGGCCAGCGAGGCCGCTTCGGACGCAACGCCTTCCATCATGTCGCCGTCGCCGCAGATCGCGAAGGTGTAATGATCGATCACGTTGAATTGGTCCCTGTTATATGTAGCCGCCAAATGCGCTTCGGCCATGGCCATGCCTACCGCCATGCCGATCCCTTGTCCCAGCGGACCGGTTGTCGCGTCCACCCCGGGCGTGTGGCCGTACTCGGGATGGCCGGGAGTCTTGCTTCCCCACTGGCGAAATTCCTTCAGATCCTGCATCGTTACATCGTAGCCGCAAAGGTGCAGCAGGCTGTAAAGAAGCATCGAGCCATGTCCGGCGGACAGCACGAACCGGTCACGGTTGATCCATTTCGGGTTGGCCGGGTTGTGTTTCATCTGCCGGGTCCAAAGCACATAGGCCATCGGAGCGGCGCCCATAACCATGCCCGGGTGGCCCGAATTCGCCTTTTCAACGGCGTCAATTCCCAGCGTACGGATCGAATTGACCGCCAGCTGGTCAATCGTTTGTTTGGTCGCTGTCATGTCAAGCATTCCTCCCATTTCAATAATGTCATTCTGATTCTTTATGAACTACATTGTACCATGGGGCCCGCCGCTTTACCACAATTCTCCGGAAAAAACCGGCCCCGGGTCCTTGTGCCGACAGGGCTGCCGCGCCCTGCCGCCGCCGGAAGGACAGCCGGGCGGAGGGACAGCCGAGGGGGGACGCCGCCACCCCCGTCAGGCGTTGAGGACTTCCTCCAGAACCGGCATTCCGTCCTGGGCCCCCAGCTTGCGGACCGAGAGGGAGGAAGCTTTCACGGCAAACCGGACGGTCTCGGCAAGCGGCCATTCCCGGAAAAGTCCGTAGGCGACCGCCGCATTGAAGGCATCCCCTGCTCCCGTCGTATCGACAACGGGAACTTTAAGCGGCGCGACTGTTCGCAGACGGCCTTCCTCCAGGTAAGCGCAGCCCTTGGAGCCCCGGGTAACCAGCACCGTATGGCCGTAAGCATCCTGCCAGTCCCGGACGACCCGCTCCAGTTCCTCTTCCGTCCCGATGCCGCGGCCGCTGAGCAGAGCCAGCTCCGTCTCGTTGGGAGTCAGGATGTCCGTAAGCCGCAGCAGTTCGTCCGGGAGAGGACGGGCCGGGGCCGGGTTGAGGATCGTCCGGGCGCCGGCGTCGCGGGCCAGCCGGAATGCCTCCAGCACCGTCTGCTCCGGGATTTCCAGCTGCGCCAGCACCACCTTCGCCTGCGCCAGAAGCCGCGCATGCCGGGCCGGATCCTCCGGCAGTACGCGGGCATTGGCCCCCGCGGCGATAATGATGCTATTGTCTTCCGGCGTGAGCAGGATATGGGCGGTTCCGGTTGGAACATCCCGTACCGTACGAATTGCGTCCGTTTCCACACCGAAGGACCGCATTCGCTCCAGAATGGCCCGGCCGTAGCCGTCTTCCCCCACGGCGCCGATCATCACGGACCGGGCTCCAAGCCGGGCCAGCCCGACAGCCTGATTCGCCCCTTTGCCTCCGGGAACATGCAGCACGCTTCGGGCCTGAATCGTTTCGCCGGTCGCCGGCATGCGCGGCACCGATAGCACAATATCCATATTCAGGCTGCCAACCACCACAATCGGCCGGTCGCTCATCCTAGATTCCCCCATTTTTCCAATTTCATGTTCCGGGTGCGCCGCCCCTGGCGAAAAAAACCAAAAAAGCAACAGGGCCGGCAATTGTCTCCAAAACCCGCTGCTTCTTTGGGGGGAACGGTCCGGTCAGTTGAAGACAACCGTCTTGTTCTGGTGCACGAGAATCCGGTCCTCCACGTGCCAGGCGACGGCGCGGGCCAGCACGATGCGCTCGATGTGGCGGCCGATCCGCTTCAGGTCGTCGACGCTGTCCCGATGGCTGACCCGCTGCACATCCTGCTCGATAATCGGACCGCCGTCCAGCTCCTCCGTGACATAATGGGCGGTAGCCCCGATAATTTTCACCCCGCGGTTATGCGCCTGGGCGTACGGTTTGCCGCCGATGAAGGCCGGAAGAAACGAATGATGGATATTGATGATGCGGTTGCGGTAATGTTCGATGAACAGCGGCGAAATGATCTGCATGTAACGGGCCAGTATGATCACGTCGGCCTGCCCTTCCACCAGCTCCAGCTGTTTTCGTTCGGCCTGCTGCTTCGTTTCCGGGGTGACCGGAACATGATGATACGGGATGCCGAACGATTCCGCCTGGGCCCGCATATCGGGATGGTTGCTGATGACCATGGCGATATCCGCATCCAGGCCGCCGGCCTGCCACTGCCACAGCAGCTCGAGCAGGCAGTGATCCTCCTTGGACACGAAGATCGCCAGGCGTTTCTTGTGCGCCGCCCGATGCAGTTCCCAGTTCATCTCGAAACGGCCGGCGATCGGCGCAAACCGGTCCCTCAGTTCCGCTTCCCGTTCCCCGAGGCCGGGCAGATCAAATTCTATGCGGATAAAGAACATGCCGCCGGCCGGATCCATCGTATACTGGTCGGACTGTACAATATTCGCTCCCTGCTCGTGCAGGAATTGCGATACCGCGGCGACGATCCCCGGCCGGTCCGGGCAGGAGACCAGCATCCGGGCCCGGTTCAGGTTTATTTCTTTTCTTTTCTGCGTTGCTTTTGCGGTACTCTGATCCATGGGTTCCTCCTAAATTCTCGCTTCTTTTCCGGCCAGCCAGGCGGTCAGGCGGTGGTTGATTTTCTCCTCTTCGAGGTCGGCGAAGAGGCGGTTTTCCTCGATCAGGTCATACAACCGTTCCATCGGCTCCCGCTTGTCCTCTTTCCTGGCCTTGGCGTCATTTTTCAGCAAATCCCATGTCTGGACGATAAAATCGCGGTGGTGAATGCCCTGCCTGGAGAAAAAATGATCGAGCCGCTCCACGTCCTCAAAAAATTCGCCCCCGAACCGTTCCCCGGCATCGCCGCGCAGCAGGGCGATCTCGGCCTCGTACATCGGGCGCTGCCTGTCCGGATTTTTGCCGATCCAGGGAGTCTCGAGGATCATCGGCAGATGCCGCAGTTCCTTATGACGGACGATATCCCGCATCGCCCGGTAGCCGATCAGGCCCGAGCCGACCGGGGCGTGCCGGTCCTTGGCGGCGCCCCGGAAGTTCTTGCTGTCGTTCAGATGCAGCACCGCAAGACGGTCCAGTCCGACTACGCGGTCGAATTCCGCAAGCACTCCGTCAAAATCCTCCGCTACATTATATCCGGCATCGTGCATATGGCACGTGTCCATGCAAACCGTCAGCCGTTCGTTGTCCCTGACCTTGTCGATAATCTGCGCGAGTTCCTCGAACCGGCGGCCGATTTCCGTGCCCTTCCCGGCCATCGTCTCCAGAGCGATGCTGACCTTCGTATCCTTCGTTCCCTCAAGCACCTCGTTCAGTCCCTCGGCAATCCGCTGAATGCCGAATTCGGCGTCTTTGTCCGTGTAAGCGCCGGGATGAAGCACGATATTTTTCACTCCGAGATAGTCCGTGCGGCGGATTTCGTCCTGCAGGAACCGGACGGCCAGTTCAAAAGTATCGTCCTTGTAGGAGCCGAGATTGATGATGTACGGGGCATGGACGACAATCTCCCCGATGCCGTGCCTGTCCATCACTTCCCGGCCTTCTTCGATATATTGTTTCTCAATGGGCTTCCGGCGCGTATTCTGCGGAGCCCCCGTATAGATCATGAATGTGCTGGAGCCGTAGGAAACGGCTTCCTCGGCGGCATTGAGCAGCCCTTTATCGGAAAACGATACGTGCGAGCCGATTTTGAGCACGCAAATCTCTCCTTTACACTGGCCTATCTCCCTATTCTACTAGGATTGTCGCCAGAAATCCACAATTGGGGTATAATACGTGTGAATGTCTGATCTTGCCGGAGGGGAGTCTGTTGGTGAACGGTTTGAATCCCTATTTCATGTGGTTCCTCGTCTTTTGGGCGGTGGTGCTGCTCTTCTTCATGTCGGTGGGCGGCTATTTCATGTTCCGCAAGTTTTTCAAGGTGCTGCCGATGGGCGACGGCAAGTCGAAGCTGGACTGGCAGAACTACTATGTCGAATCGTCCAGGCATCTGTGGACCGAGGAGTCCAGGCGCTTCCTTGAGCAGCTGGTCGAGCCCGTCCCGAAACCTTTCCGCGACATCGCCCGCCACTCGATCGCCGCCAAAATCGGGCAAGTGGCGCTGGAAAGCGGCGCCGACCGGGTAACCCGGGAGCACTGCCTGAAAGGCTACCTGCTCGCCACTCCAAAGCGGGATCATAAATTCCTGGTGGAATTTCTGCAAAAGAACGAGATCGACTTCAACCAATACAAGCATCTGCTCGAATGACGCCGCACCGGCGGCATACACGCCGGAGGGGCTTCCACCATGCGGAATTCGCGGAGGGTCCCGGGCACAGTTTCCCCGGCCGTCCTCCGTGCCTTGCGCCGGCGGCGGCTGCCGCTCCTTGATGGTGCCCGGGCACGCTCCGGCGGACTTGTTTCCCGGATTGTTCCGGGCCGGGCCGGCCGGGCTCGGCTGGACGGGAACCCGGGTGTGGCTGGCGGGTTCGGCCGGCCCGTTTGTGGTCATCCGCTCCCGCGGGCGGGTATGGGACAACCCGGATCCGTTCCGCAAAGCCGAATCCCGCCCCGTCCCGCACGCCCGGGAAAGAACTGAAACCGCTCCCCTATTCAGGCTCGCCGGCGCGGCGATTTCCTGCGCCGGCAAAAAAGGAGTGACATTTTCCCTCCGAAATTTGATAGAATAAGAGGGACAAGCGCGAGCAAAATCCAGCAGTCATAACAGGGAGGAAGAGGAACTTGAACAAAAACGACGGTATGAACTACGCGCCCCAGGGCAAGCCGAAGCCGGTCGTCGGCGCCGGGGAATTTCCTTTTGCGGCCATCAGCCTGGACCACGGCCATATTTACGGAATGTGCAACGGCCTGATAGAAGCCGGCGGAGAGCTTCGCTGGGTCTATGATCCCGATCCGAAGAAAGTGGAAGCGTTTGTAAAGCGCTATCCCCAGGTTAAACCGGCCGACAGCGAGGAACAGATTCTGAACGATCCGGAGATCCGCCTGGTCGCCGGCGCCGCCATTCCCGCGCTGCGCTGTGATCTGGGACTCCGCGTCATGGAACACGGCAAGGATTACTTTACGGACAAATGTCCGTTCACGACGCTGGAGCAGTTGGAAAGGGCCCGCAAGAAGACGGCCGAAACCGGCCTCAAGTATGCGGTTTACTACAGCGAACGGCTGCACGTGGAAAGCGCCGTTTACGCCGGCCAGCTGATTCAGGATGGCGCAATCGGCCGCGTCGTGCAGGTGATCGGCACCGGTCCGCACCGCATCAGCGCCCCGACCCGCCCGGACTGGTTCTTCAAGAAGGACATGTACGGCGGCATTCTGTGCGACATCGGCTCGCATCAGATCGAACAGTTCCTGTATTTCAGCGGCGCCAGGGATGCCAGGGTAATCGCCAGCAAGGTCGCCAACTACAAGCACAAGCAATATCCGGAGCTGGAGGATTTCGGCGATGCGACACTGGTGGCCGATAACGGAGCGACGAACTATTTCCGCGTCGACTGGCTGACGCCGGACGGCCTGGGGACGTGGGGCGACGGCCGGACCATCATCCTCGGCACCGACGGCTATATCGAGCTGCGCAAATATATCGATATCGCCCGCGACAAGGAAGGGGATCAGCTTTATCTGGTCAATCACGAGGGGGAACACCACCTGTCGCTGCGCGGCAAGGTCGGCTTCCCGTTCTTCGGCCAGCTCATTCTCGACTGCCTGAACCGCACGGAGAACGCCATGACCCAGGAGCATGCCTTCAAGGCGGCCGAGCTTTGCCTGAAGGCGCAGGAACAGGCCGTCCGCGTGGAATAACATTTGCATGGCGCGCCGCAAACGGCCGCAGACCGGTTGTTCCGGACTTTGCGGCCGTTTTTGCAGCGGTGTCCGGCGGAGAGGTTCCGGAACCGAAGCATCGTTCGCGGCGTTCCGCACAGGAGGCGAAGCATGATGGAAAAACGTCAATTTGGATCAACGGATATGCAGGTCGGCATTCTCGGTTTCGGCGGAGCGGAGATCGGCTTTCAGGGCGCGACCGGGAAAACGGTGGAAGAACTCTTGTCCAGCGCCCTGGATGCCGGACTGAACGTTATTGATACCGCGGAGTGCTACAGGAACAGCGAGGAGCTGATCGGCAAGACCGTCAGCCACCGGCGCGGCGATTATTACCTGTTCACCAAGTGCGGACACGCCTCCGGACTGGAAGGGCAGGACTGGGATCCGCGCATGCTGGAGGCGAGCATTGACCGCAGCCTGCGAAGGCTGAAAACCGATTACGTAGACCTCATCCATCTGCACAGCTGTTCGGAGGAGATTCTCCGCCGGGGAGAAGTGATCGAGGTGCTCCAGAAAGCGCGCGACGCCGGAAAAACCCGCTATATCGGCTACAGCGGCGACGGGGCGGCGGCTTACTACGCGGTAACCTGCGGGGCGTTCGACTCGCTGCAGACGTCCATCAACATAGCCGATCAGCAGGCCGTGGATTTGACTCTGCCGGAAGCGCGCAAGCGCGGGATGGGCGTCATCGCCAAACGGCCGATCGCCAACGCCTGCTGGCGGAGCGGAACGAAGCCTGCTGATGCTTACCACCACGTGTACTGGGAGCGGCTGCAGGAGCTGGCCTACCCGTTCCTGCGGCAAAGCCTTGACACGTCCATCGCGACGGCCCTGCGCTTTACGCTCAGCCTGCCGGGCGTGCACACCGCCATTGTCGGCACGGCGAACCCGGGGCGCTGGCGGCAGAACGCCGCGATGCTGGAGGCGGGCCCGCTTCCGGCGGAGGAGCTGGCCGCGATCCGCGAGCGCTGGCAGGCCGTGGCCGGGCCCGGGTGGACCGGGCAGGGATGAAACGGCTGTAGCGCGCCCGGCTGCCGGCCGCGCCAAGCGGGATCCGCGGAGGCACGTCCTGCGGCCGGGCCGCGGGGCATAAACACCGGCGGCGGCAGACCGGTCAAACCGGGCCTGCCGCCGCCGGTTTTTTGTCAGCCTAAGCGATGGAGGTGCTGGCTCCAAACGGACTTGCGTAATCCGGCAGCTGGCTGAGTATCGCTTCGGCTTCCTCGTTTGTCATCGAGCCGAAACGTTCCACGGCGTCGACAATCTTCGGGAACAGTTCGACTTCGCCCGCGCTGGCAAACCCGGCCACTCCGTCCATGGACAGCACGAAATGTACGCAGGCGTCAATGATTTTCTGATCATCGAAGGGCTCGTACCAGGTCGCATATTTCCGCTTCGCGCCTTCTTCCCAGGGGCGTTTGGCGATTGCTTTGATGACGCGCAGCGGCACATCCCGTTTCCTGGTTTCCTGGACAAGGGCGTCGAAGTCCTCCCGGTAAGCGGGTATGGAGTAGAGCCGGTAATTTAGCGGGCAGAGGACGGCCTCGAAGGGAAAACGCGAAAGTGCCTCCAGATGGGTGGCAGGCGCCTCGTGACCGTGGCCGGTAATGCCAATCGCCTTGATCCAGCCCCGTTCCTTCGCTTCGATTGCCGCTTCCAGGGCGCCGCCCTTGGCGGTGCACTTGTCCAGCTCCTCCAAAGTGCCGACGGAATGAAGCTGCAGCAGATCGACCGATTCCACCTGCAGCCGCTCGAGGGACCGGCGGATTTCTTCCAGGGCTTTTTCGCGCGTCCGCGCGCCGGTTTTGGTGGCAAGGAAAACACGGTCGCGGATTTTCGGCATCCAAGGGCCGAGCCGTATTTCCGAATCCCCGTAGCTGGCCGCCGTATCGATGTGGTTGACGCCGTGTTCCAGCGCGAAGGCAATGGAGCGGTCGGCCGTCTCCTGGCTGACGTTCCCCAGCTTGGCGCCGCCGAACATGACAACCGAGCTCATGAATCCAAGCTTGCCCAGTCTTCTTGTAAGCATATGAGTATCCTCCCTTTTCACGGACTTTCCTCTTTATCATACCTCTTTTGCAAGCGATAACACAATGCCTGCCCGCAAGGCCCTCCACGTACCGAAAAAAGGCGGACCCTCCATTGCGGTCCGCCTGTTCCGTTATCAAGCATATTGCGGCATGTTCCCGTTTATTGCCGGGACAGCTCCTTGGCCTTCTCCAGTTCCTGAACGACATGCCCGATCATCTCCACGAAGGAGGTCAATTCCTGGGAGCTGGCAGCCTGTTCCTGGGCATAGTGCGTCGTCTGATCGCTCTGCTGCCGAACCTCTTTCAGGATAACCGATATTTCCTTCAGCTTGTCCTGGATGGATTCCAGCGAACCTTTGGTATGGCTGGCCAATTTGCGGATCTCGTTGGCCACCACTTCAAATCCCCGCCCCTGGTCGCCGGCCCGCGCCGCTTCAATGGCCGCGTTCAGACCAAGCAGGTGGGTCTGTTCGGAAATTTCCTTCATCAGTCCCCCCATCGTTTCGATCTTGCCAAGTTCGGTCGTCAGGTCTTCGATTTTCCGTCCGGATTCCTCCTGCAGACGTGCGGTATGCACCGCAGTCTCCGCTACAGCCCGCGAACTGCCGCTCAGCTTGGTCATGAGGCCGGCCAGCCCTTCAAGCGCCGAATCGATCGCCGCGAGCGCCTTCTCCTTCGACCCGACCAGCTGCCGGATTTTTTCGTTCTCTTCCGTCTGGTACGCCTCCAGAATGAGCTGGGAATCAAAGTTGAACAATCGGTACAACGCCCGGATCACATCCTGCCAGTCTTGCGGTGCGGCACTTCGGAAATGGCGGGTGCAAATATCCAGATAATGCGTGTATGTGGCGAGAAACCACTGCTGCGACAGGCCGATGCGGGAGTGAATCTTGCCGATCTCCAGCCGCTGGCGAACAAATTCCTCGTCGAGCCTTCCTTCCGCCAGGGAAAGCAGATAGGCCCGCTGGGTTTCCTTCAGCCGCTCCAGCGTACTGTTTTGTTCAATGATTTGCCTCAGCTCGGGCTGACGGGTGATCCGCTCGTACAGCTCCTCGACCACTTGCTCCGCGACGGCGTGAAAGTCGGCTTCATGCCGCTTCAGCAGCTCAAGGTCCGATTCGTTTATTCCCGAGTAGTCTGCCTGGATTTTTCTGTCATGGCTAAGCGATATCATCTTGATCACACCTTTAGTATAGGATATGGGATATAACGTCAACTACCCTATATATCGCCAGCCGAACGAAAAATTATGAGAGCTTCCGGTTGATCAGCCAGAGAAACCCCAGGGAAATGGCAATGACGGAAATCGTCCAGGCGCCGGCCAGCCCCATCTTGCCCGCTTCCGCCGCCAAATAAATCGCGGTCGGGATCGTCTGCGTCCGGCCCGGTATGTTCCCGGCAATCATCAGCGTGGCGCCGAATTCCCCCAGTCCGCGCACGGTTCCGAGCAAATAGCCGGACAGCAGGGCTCTCCAGGAAAGCGGCAGCGTTATATGGACGAACACCTGCCATGAACCGGCCCCCATGGAACGGGCCGCCTCCAGATACTCGCGGTCCACGGAGAGGATGCCTATCTTGACCGATTGGTACACCAGCGGAAAAGCGACCACGGTCGAGGCGATCACGGCCGCCCACCAGGTAAAAACGAGCGAATGGCCGAACAGCGACTCGACCAGGCGTCCAAGAAAGCTTCCCCTTCCCAGCAGCAGAAGCAGGAGAAATCCGACTACGGTCGGCGGCAGTACCAGGGGCAGAAGGAAGAAGGCATCCGCCAGCGTCCGGCCGAAAAACCTCTTGCCGGCCATCCCCCAGGCCGCCGCCACCCCCAGGAGAAAAGCCGCCGCTCCGGAGACAGCGGCGACTTTCAGGGACAGTCCGACGGGCGTCAGAAAATCGGAGATCGTTCCCCCAGTCACTGCGCTCCCGCCTCCGTAAACCCGTACGAAGCGAACACCTTCATCGCTTCCGGGCTGCGCAGAAAGCGGACGAAATCCGCAGCCTCCCGGACGTGCCGGGACGTTTTTATCACGCCTACGGGATATTCAATCCGGGAATAGCCGGCGGGGTCGACGACAAGGGCCGCCTTCACCTTCCCGGAGGACAACGCGTCGGTGCGGTATACCAGGCCGGCATCGGCATTCCGCGTTTCAACGTAGGAAAGCACCTGCCGCACATCCTTCGCGAAGACGAGCCGGGATTTGAGCCCCTCCCACAGCCCTCCGTTCATCAGCGCTTCCCTGGCGTAAGTTCCGGCGGGCACGGTGTCGGGTTCCCCGATGGCAATCTGCCTGAACGCCGGCTGCGCCAGGTCGGCCAGGGAGGTTACCTTCGTATCCGACGACGCGGGAACGATTACGACCAGCTGATTGGCAAGCAGGGGGCCGCTTTCTTCGCTTTCGATCAGATGCTTTTGTTCCAATGCTTCCATCTGTTTCCGTCCGGCCGACAGGAACACGTCCACCGGCGCCCCCTGTTCGATTTGCTGCTGCAGGGTGCCTGACGAACCAAAATTCAGCGTGACCGTAATCTTCGGGTGCTTTGACTGATATTGGGCGGCAAGCTCCTGCATGCTGTCTGTCAGGCTTGCCGCTGCGGATACGGTAAGTTCCGCCGTTCCCCCCGGGTCCGCTCCGTCTTCCGGGGCCCGGGCGTCATGCGGGGGAGAGCCGCATCCGGCGGCCGCCAGCAGCAGTAGGGCGATAAGCCATAGAACTCCCTGTTTTCTTCCCACTCGTTTCTCTCCTCGTATTTGTTTGCTGCTATTTTACCATACAGGCGGCCTGCCGGCACAAACTCCACACCTTCCGCCTCTGCCTTCCGCCGAAGGCGCCGCCTCCCGCTTCCGTAACGGGCAGGCGCGGAAACCGGGACAACGGTTTTCGGCTTCCTCCCCCCAAACCTGGCGCATCCCGACAATAAAAACATAGAAAACAACAGGAAAAAACCGATATAATAAATACGAATCATCGGATCCGTTCCACAAGGAAAATCAAAGGATTAGCCCGACTGCGCCATTCATCTGGCGAAAAGGAACCTCGGAGGGATAAAATGGCCGGCGAAACCATTCTAATTGCTGATGACGAACGGGAAATCGTCGAATTACTTTCCTTGTATCTATTCAGGGAAGGCTACCGTGTGGTCGAAACGGATCACGGTCGTGGAGTATTGGAGCTGACGGTCCGGGAACAGCCTTCCCTGATCCTTCTGGATGTTCTCCTGCCGGGCATGAACGGAATCGAGGTCTGCCGCGAGCTGCGGAGAACCAGTCACACTCCCGTTATCTTTATGAGCTGCAAAAATGACGACGCCGATATTGTCCTCGGCCTGGAGTCGGGAGGCGACGATTATATCATCAAACCTTTCAGCCCAAACCAGCTGATCGCCAGGGTAAAAGCCCATCTGCGGCGCAATCTCCTTTTTGGCTGCGGTCCCCTGGATCCCCCGATGCTGCACTTTTCCGAGCTGGAGATTGATCTTCTCCGTCATACCGTCTATGTCAAGGGTTGCCCGGTTCTCCTCTCCGCCAAAGAATTCAATTTGCTGGCCTTCCTGGCCAAGCACCCCGAGAAAGTTTACGCGATCGAGGAGCTCTATGAACAGATCTGGAACGCGGAAAGTCTCGGCGATACCCGCACTTTATTTGTCCATATCAGCAATCTCCGCAAGAAAATTGAATCCGATCCGTCCAATCCGCGGTATATCGTGACGGTTCGGGGCCGCGGATACAAATTCCGCGCTCTTTGAATTCGCTTTCTCTTTGCGGAAGATCGCCCGGTTCCGGTTAAATTCCATTCGGGGGAGAATAAAAACGGATGACCGGAGCAAAATAGGCGGGGTAAAACACCAATTCCCCCCTCAAGGAGTGACATGAATGGGCGTTTTAAGCGGAAATCCCAAGGACGAGCCGATGCATTACGGCGAAATTTTCGATGCCTGGGCCTTTTCAGCCAAAGCCAAAGGGACTCTTTCCTTCTATCAGGCCCTGCTTTATCATACCGGGGACCGGGATCTCCAGAAGCTGATTGAAGACCTGATCGACCAGGCGAAGCTGGAAATCAAGGAACTGGATGCCCTGCTGACCAGCAACGGCATAGCCCCGGCGCCGGCTTTGCCGGAAAGACCGCACGCCCGGCTGGAGGACATTCCGGCAGGCGCGCGGTTCAGCGACCCCGAAATCGCGATGATGATTTCTTCCGATCTCGCTGCCGGCATGGTTCTGTGCAGTCAAGTGATCGGCAAATCGATTCGCGAAGACATCGGCATCCTGTTTGGCAAATACCACGCCACCAGAGCAGCCCAGGCATCCAGAGCGTTGAGAATGAACAAGGAGAAGGGCTGGCTTGTTCCGCCTCCCCTCCAGATCAAAAGACCCGAACCGGCCGGTGTCTGAACGAATGCGCAGGATCGGGGCGCAAAAGGCGTTCCCGGTCCTTTTGCTTTCCTGTTTCGGCATACCTTCAAAGCCTATCATGAATAAATTCGCCGCGCCGGACAAAAAATAGATGAAAATCTTGCGAGGCGGGGGATCTCATGAACACCACCAAACCCGTTGATAACCCGATGAACGAAACGTTGAACGCGGCGGAACAGGGGAAGCTGTGGGCGACATATATGGGGAACACCATGTCCATTTGCACGGTAAGCTATATGCTGCAGCATGTTCAGGATCAGGAGATCAGACGGGTTCTGGAACACGCACTGGACTTGTCCAGGGAGTTTACCCGGACGATCCGGGATATTTTCACCAAAGAACATTTCCCGGTCCCCAAAGGATTTACCGATGAAGACGTGAACTTGGGAGCGCCCCGGCTGTTTACCGATGAGTTTTATCTGCATTATTTGAAATATGTCGGCAAAGCCGGATTAAGTCTATACAGCATAGCTGTTCCCTTGATGGTCAGGCCCGATATCCGCGGATTTTTCACCCGCTGCCTGACGGCAACCATCCAATTGATGAATGAAGTCAATGAAGTTTCCATGGCCAAAGGTATGCTGGTCAAGCCGCCTTTTACCCCCTATCCGGCAAATATCGATTTTGTCAAAAAACAGAGCTATTTGAACGGCTTCTTCGGCCACGTAAGGCCCCTGCAAGCCATGGAAATCACCCATCTGTACGATAATCTGGAAAATAATGCGACAAGCAAGGCCATTCTCATCGCCTTCAGCCAGGTGGCCAAGATGGCGAAGGCCAAAGATTATTTCCTGCGGGGAAGGGAATTGGCCGCGAAGCATTATGATGTGTTCCGGGCATTCATGGAAAAGGAAAATTTATCCACGCCGCCGATTATTGATACGATGGTGACGACTTCGTCCTTTCCCCCGTTTTCCGACAAATTAATGCTGTTTCACAAGCTGGATATGTATACGATGCGGGTACGCTCCTACGGCAACGCTCTTTCGTTGTGCGCGCGGCATGATCTTGCCGCAAAATATGCCGGTCTCCTTCCGGAGGTGGCCAATTACCTTGAGGATGGAGCCAATATCCTGATCGATCATGGATGGTTGGAGCAGGCTCCCCAGGCCGCGGATCGCGATGCCCTGGCGCATGTTTGACCCCACGCGTCGCATTGATCCGGTCTTGTCCTGCCCAATCCGCCCTTCGCGGCGGTTTTTTCTGCAATGAAAAAAGCCCTTGGTTTCCAAGGACTTTGGTTTATGCGGTTGAGAGGACTCGAACCTCCACGGGGTTTCCCCCACTACCCCCTCAAAGTAGCGTGTCTGCCATTCCACCACAACCGCATGTATCATAAATGTGAGCCATGAAGGACTCGAACCTTCGACACCCTGATTAAAAGTCAGGTGCTCTACCAACTGAGCTAATGGCTCATGTTGTTCTCAAAAAAGTGACCCGTAGGGGATTCGAACCCCTGTTACCTCCGTGAAAGGGAGGTGTCTTAACCCCTTGACCAACGGGCCTTGATTGCCGTATCAGAGCATATTTCCTTGCGACAACAAAAATTATTATAGCCGATATGTCACCATAAGACAAGTCTTTTTTCAAATTTTTTTTTGGCCATTCCGGGCACCCGATCCGCATCGGTAAAAGGAAAGCCTGTCCTGATTTGCAACGGAGAGAGAGGGATTTGAACCCTCGCGGCTGTTACACCCTAACGCTTTAGCAAAGCGCCCCCTTCGGCCTCTTGGGTATCTCTCCATAAAAATAAAATGGCTCCCCGAACAGGACTCGAACCTGTGACAACTCGGTTAACAGCCGAGTGCTCTACCAACTGAGCTATCGGGGAACATCAATAAGAAATTTACCACCTTTTTTCGGCGATGTCAAGCCTGTACAACTTCAGCCGGCCGCGGCATTTGCCGCAAGCATACTTGCGGGGATCCAGCTTTCTCTTGCGCAAATATTCCGTCCGGCATTCCGTGCAGACCAGCCGGTAACGGTAAGGCTCGGAACGTCCCGCCGGCGGAAGCGCGCGGCAATAGCGGCTGCCTCCCACCCGCTTCAGCAAATTTTTGAAATCGGCATCCCGATGGCGGTAACCCCGGCGAAGCAGATGAAGATGGTAATGGCACAGCTCGTGCTTGATAATCTTCTCGACTTCTTCAGCCCCGTAGGTTTCGTATTGCAGGGGGCTGATCTCAATATTGTGCGAGACGGTAAAATATCGTCCGCCCGTCGCCCGCAGCCTGCGATTGAAGGTGGCCCGGTGAAGGAAAGGCCGTCCAAAATCGCGCAGAGAGATGTGCTCGACCCACTGCTGCAATTCCTGATCCGTCATCTGTTGATCCCCCGTCCCGCCCGTCGGGCGTTCATTTCAACCGATTTCATCTATTCTCTCTCTTGAATTTGTACCTTATCGTGCGCTACACTGTCAAGTAAAGAGCTTACGCTGAAAAACGGAGGATAAAGAGCTATGGCCACCATGCGATACGGAATTCTGCAGTATAAGGACCAAAGGGTGGAATTCGTGGAAATGCCGTCCACCCATATGTACCAGTTGACCGCCTTGAACCGGCGGCTGCACAAGGAAATCGCGAAACTGACGGCGGATAATGTGCCGGAACTGCCCCGGATGATCGCCGAATGCGCCGATCTGGACAAGATCGACGAGCAGATTCCGCTCATTGGAGGATTGGACTATATCAACCAGCTGGAAAAAACGTTTGCCTCCATCCAGGAGAAAGCCTACCCGCTGATTTCCCTCCTGACGGAAATCCGGGCGCTTCAGGCCCAGCTGGAGCAGTGGTACGAAGAAGAGCAATTTGCCTGATGCCATAGCGTGGACCTGCACGATTCCCCCTTCCCGGCCATAGGCTTATAGAGGAAGCTCTGGGAAGGAGATGAAAGCATGCCCCAATGGCTGTGCAATCAGATCATGCAGGCTTTTTACAAGAAAAATTTGCGGCAGATCCAGCTGCTGAACGATTGCTGGTTTTTTTACCACAACAGGCAGCATGCGTCGGAGGGGAAGCCCGCGAATTCCGGAATCTCGCCATTTTGATGGATGGATAGAATCCGCCCCGCCGGCGGAAGCTTCAGCCCGTCGATCATAGAGAACGAAACCCGCCGCTGACGCGCAAAAGAGCCGCAAGCAAAGCAGCAAAAGAAGCCGCCATCTTTCCTGCCATGGGAAATAGATGGCGGCTTTCCTGCTGCTTGCGGCCGCTTACGGCTTCTTCATCGTCAGGCTGACCCGCCCTTTCTTCAGATCGACGCCGAGCACCCGGACTGTCACCGTATCCCCTACCGAGACCACGTCCATCGGGTGCCTGACGAAGCGGTCGCTCAGCTGGGAAATGTGGACAAGCCCGTCGTTCTTCAC
>Ga0310827_100762_pt1 | contig 21286 bp, 19 predicted proteins | sample WT_ome_2_FD_201309 | JGI IMG/M metagenome (GOLD analysis project Ga0310827, IMG submission 201309) | Sorghum-adapted microbial communities enriched on wild type (WT) sorghum from Joint BioEnergy Institute, Emeryville, California, United... ... | reverse complement strand
AGGGCATCAATCCAGACATACACGACATGCTTGGGATCGGAGGGCACCTTCACACCCCAGTCGAACGTCGTCCGGGAGACTGCCAAATCCTCCAGCCCCGGCTTGATGAAATTGTTGATCATCTCGTTCTTTCGCGATTCGGGCTGGATGAATTCGGGATGCTCCTCATAATATCGAAGCAGCCGGTCGGCGTACTTGCTCATCCGGAAGAAGTAGCTTTCTTCCTTCACCTTTTCCACGGGCCGCCCGCAATCGGGGCAATTTCCGTCGACCAGCTGACGTTCCAGAATGAACGATTCGCAGGGCGTACAGTACCAGCCTTCGTACGTATCCTTATAGATATCTCCCTGTGCGACCAGCCGTTCAAAAATTTTTGCGACAGCGGTCTTGTGGCGCTCTTCCGTGGTGCGGATGAAATCGTCGTAGGAAACATCCAGCCGGTCCCACAGTTCCTTGATTCCTTGAACGATCCCGTCCACAAACTGCTGCGGGGTGACCCCCTTCTCCCTGGCTTTCCGCTCGATTTTTTGCCCGTGCTCGTCTGTGCCGGTCAAATACCGGACATCATAACCGCGCAGCCGCTTGTAACGGGCCATTGCGTCGCCGGCCACCGTCGTGTAGGCATGCCCGATGTGAAGCTTGTCACTGGGATAATAAATCGGGGTTGTAATGTAAAAGGTTTTCTCGTTTTTGACCATCATTTATCCTCCTGTTCTGCATGCTGTCCCGGAACGGATACAGCAAAAAAAGCCTCCGCCCCATCTTGGGACGAAAGCTTCCGCTTACGTGGTACCACCCAGCTTTCCCTGCGCCTCGCGGCGGCAGGGCTCTTCCAGTCGCAGATTCAGGACTGGAACCGAGTAACGCCGGCATACGTCATCCCCTTGCGGCCAGCGCCGCTCGAAGACAAATCCTCAGGGACCATCTTCCACCGCCGCCCCGGACCGGTTCTCAGCTTCCCCGGCTCTCTGTCCCGGTTTATGCGGTGTACTTATCCTTTCATTGGAAGTTCCGTTTTCATTTAACGAAAATATACCGAATCCGGGCTGCCCGTGTCAAGTATTCGGAGTCTGGCCGCCGGCGGAATTTTGCCGCTCCCGCGGCGGCACCGGATCGAATCCCCCGGGATGAAACGGATGGCATTTGACCAGCCGCCGGAAAGCAAGCCAAAGGCCCTTGCTTGCACCATGCAGCTCGATCGCTTCCAATGCGTATTGGGAGCAGCTGGGGTAAAACCTGCAGGCAGGCGGCTTGAGAGGGGACAGGAATCTGCGGTAGAAATGGATAGGCCACTGCAGCAGCCGTTTCAAATCACTCATCTCCTTGTGTCAATCCTTACGGTTTCTCGCAAATTTCCCGCAGAAACGTTCCCCTGCTGATCGGCGGAATCTGTCCGTAAATCAAATCCACCCAATGGTAAAGATAAACCGAACCTCTGTCGTCATCCTCACCGGTCACCACGTGGGAGAAGCGGTCGGGACACGGTCCTTTGAGCTGTACCAGGTAAAAATGGCGCGTTACGCTTCGCCTTCGTTTCTCGTGGTACATGGAATCCTGTCCCAGCTTGCGGACAATGCGGAGGTCGGTTAAACCGGTTTCTTCCTCGATTTCCCGAAGCAAAGCCTGTTCCTCGGTTTCCCCCGGATTGATACTGCCGCCGGGAACCTGCAGATCCCGATATTCCCGGCCCGCCTTCTTCAGCACGAGCAGCTGGTTTCTTCCGTCCTTTTTTCTCGTAATGTATGCGATGACCTTGCGGGTTCGGTCCATTGGCCGCACCTCCTTTCTTGGTAGGAAAGCGACGTTGAGCCTATGAAATATACCTTTCCGAATAGGTGCCGGGCGCCGCCCTTACACGAAAACCAGGCGGACGCCACCGCTTGCCCAGATATATTTAGCTTGCCCAGCTGTTCCGGCTTAGATGACAATCCCCAACGGGATTCTTTTGCAAGAAAAAGAAATTCCGGCCGCACCTGCCGGAAAAATAAACAGCTGCAAGGAAGAACCTCGAGCTGTTTCCCTGGAAACAGATGTCCGCTGTTGTAAGATTATATTCGATCCCGACGCATTTTTTTCCTTCTTGCCGATGAAAAAGGAACATCCCTTGCAGCCTGTCACCGGTCTGTTTCGTCAGGGACGTCTCGCCCGTATTCCAGAACAAAACGGACTGTTTCGTCCAGGATCGTTTCGAGGGAAGGCCGGATCGGCCGTTCCCCCGATTGGCGGAAGCTGTGGTCGGCATGGGCGACGGGCAAGTATTGGAACGGAAGGCCCAGGCGTACTCCCTGCTCGAAAAAACGGCGGGACTGATCTTCCGGTACAATCCGGTCGGATTGCCCGTGAATCAGCAGCATGGGCGGCGCTTCCGGATTCAGATAAGCGACGGGACTGATCTTCCGGAACGCCTGCCGGAGCCGCTCCTCCGTCCAATCCGGAAGCTCCGCCTGCGCGGCGAATCCTGTGAGATCTGTGACGCCGTACCAGGAGACGGCGGCACGGATCCGAAATTCGGCATCGGCGAGATTGCGGTCACCCGGGAACTCCCTGTTTCCGGTAAGCGCGCTCATCAGCGCCAAATGTCCGCCCGCGGATGAACCTCCAACGACAAAACGACCGGGGTCAAGTCCGTACCTTCCGGAATTCCTGCTGAGCCAGCGCAAAGCATCCTTGCAGTCAACAACAGGCGCGGTAAAATTCGCTGCTTCGCTTCCGATGAGCAGCCGGTAATTAATGCTGGCGGCAGCGAACCCCTCCCCGTTCAGCGCGCGGAAAATGCGCCCCCATGTGGCCGGCTTCAGCGTCTTGTCTCCTTCCTTCCAGCCTCCGCCGTGAATATAGACAAACAGCGGATACGGACCCGGAACGCCCGGATCCGGCAAGTACAAATCCAGGAGCAGATTTTGTTCCCCGATACGTTTATAGCACAAATCGCGGTAGATCATGGTGCACTCCCCTTCCCTTCCTGCCATATGATCCCAGCGCATGCGGCCGCCTTCAGGCTTTGTCCAAAGTATATCACAGTTCATGCTCCCGATACGAATAGCGGGAAGCGAGGTTTGACGGTTGTCCCCCGGCACTTTCCGGCCTTGCCGGTCATAGAATGGCAGAGGAAGCATTTGGAAAAAGGGAGGTATGGACATGGCTTGCGAAACCTGGACCTACCGGAATGTCAGCGCCAAAGTGTTTCAAAACCTGAAAATTCAGGCACAGAAACAGGGATTCCAGATTCCCGATACACCTTCAGGCCGATTTCACCTGACGGTTGCGGGGATGAACCTGGTTTTTCAATACCACTGGCACTCTCCTACCGGGATCCTGAAGCTTACCTGTATCGAAAAGCCGATGATGATCGGATGCGGCATCGTCCGGGGATATGCCGACAAAATTGTCGCCCAATGCGGGGGGAGCAAATAAAGAGGTGTTAAAACAACCGCCAAACGGGAATAACTGGGCCTATATCCATCTGTCCGAACGGAGTGCGTGCCATGTTCGCCGTTTGTTTATGCCTGGCCTGGCTGGCGGTTCTGTCCGTTTCTCTTTTCACCGATAATTTGTCCGCATTGCTGTTTCATCATGCGGTGCAGTTCCGCTTCAGCGCGAATCCCGACTGGGCCGGCCTGCTCTCGCTGCGCGATGCCCATGTGGAGGATTTGTACTGGTGGTTTGTCAAATCCGGCCATTTCATGGGGTTCGCGGTGCTGGATCTATTCATCCTGCAAATTGCCAAAGACCGCCGGAAGGCAGCGGCGATATCCCTCTTTTGCGCCGCGGCATCGGAAATCGTCCAGCTCTTCTTCATGAGGGACGGCAGATTGTTGGACATCGGGATCGATGCCGCAGGGATTCTCTTCGCCCTGTTTCTTTCCCGGGAATCCGGGCGGATTTCAGGTTCATCCAGACCATCCGGATAAAGTCCCGCGATAAAAAGAGAACTCATTTCTCACCTTTTACATCCTTGAGGGATTATGCTAAGATTATTGTTATCTGCAAAAAAGTGGTGAGAAGCAATGATTTCCGGTTTTTATCGTGATTTTGTTTCCCAAACCGAATTGATCAACGATAACCGCCCGCGGCCCGCAAAGCCGCGGGTTTCTTTGTTTCCCCACCGCAAGAAAAATGATAGGGGGAATAACTTGTGAATCCGGAGAAAACAACCGGCAATCTGGCCGCCTGGATCAGCCTGGTCAGTAACGCCGTGCTGACAGCCGGGAAAATCGCGGTCGGACTCCTCTTTCAGAGCGGCGTATTGATTGCGGACGGAATCCATAATGCGGGCGACGTCATTGCTTCGGCGACCGCCTTCGGCTCGATGCGCATCTCCTCCAAACCGGCCGACGAAGATCATCCTTACGGGCACGGCAAGGCCGAAGTCATTGGCGCGGGAGCCGTAGCGGTCATCCTGATCCTCGCCGCCCTGTATATCGGTTACCATTCGCTGGCCGCCCTGTTTCTGCCGCCCGGCGAGGCGCATTGGATCGCGCTGGCCGCAGCCGCCGTCTCCTTGATCTGGAAGCAGGCGTTGTACTTTTATACGATGCGGGTCGGCAGGAAGCTCAACAGCCGGGGACTGATCGCCACCGCCTACGATCATTTGGCGGATGTTTACGCATCCGTTGCCGCCGTAATCGGAATCGGACTGGCCCTTCTGGGGGATTACCTGGACAACCGCTACCTCGCTTATGGCGATCCGGTCGCCGGATTGATTGTGGCGATTCTGGTGTTGAAGCTGGCCGTACATATGGGAAGGGATACGGTAGATGTGCTGATGGAGAAAAATGTCGATCCGGCCAAACTCGACGATTACGCCAGGCTGGTCTTGAGCGTACCGGGGGTCAAGCGCATTGACAGGCTGCGGGCAAGGGAACACGGCCAGTATGTGCTGATCGATGTGCGTGTCAGCGTTCCCGCCGAACTGACCGTCCAGGACGGGCACGATATCGGCAAGCAAATCAAACAGACGATCATGCATCGTTACAGTAATGTCGATGAAGTACTGGTTCATCTCAATCCCTGGTACCGCCCGGACAAAGAAGAAGAGGTTTCTTCGCATTCCCTCTGACCCCCCTTTCCCCTCTAACCGCCTGTTTTCCGCAAACCGCCGCCGGGTTCAGCCCGGCTTTTTTCGTTCTCCGCCGAAATTCAATTGTTGTCCTAATTGGACGAAGGATGAATACACTTAGAAAAGAAAGGTTCCCGGGCCGGGCCGCTGCAAGCAGCCGGCTGCTTGGCGTATTGTTTTGGTAAAGGAGTGGAAATGATTGACCGCCCACATGTATCGGCGTCTGACCCGGTTGTCCGCCCTGGTCTGTCTCTTGTTGATGTATGCCATTTACCGGACCCGGGAGCTGCCCCACCTTGCATCACTTGCGCATTCACCCGCCTGGCAGTCCTTCAAGGCTATCTTTCTCGGGATCGTTCTCGAAGGCCTGCCGTTCATTTTGCTTGGTGTTCTGGTATCAGCCGTTCTGCATGAATATGTTTCCGACAAGTCGCTGCGCAGGTGGATTCCGGATAACCCGCTGCTTGCCATACTGGCCGCCTCCCTCTTCGGGATTGTCTTTCCTGTCTGCGAATGCGGGATGATTCCGGTAGTCCGGCGGTTGATGCAGAAAGGGCTGCCGCCGTATGCCGCGGTCGCATTCATTCTTGCCGGGCCGATCATCAATCCGGTCGTTTTCGCTTCCACCTCGATCGCATTTCACGGACAGCCGGCGATGATCTATATGCGGATGGGTCTGGCCTTTGCCGTCTCTTTAACCGTCGCTCTGCTGATCCGGAGGTTTGTCCGATTCAACCCTCTGAAACCGGAAACCCCCCGGATGCACGCCCATGCCCACCGCCATCATGATCATGACCGCGGGCATCTGCACGAACCGTACTTGCATGCCCCCGGCCGGGCAGAAAGTCTGCATGTCCACGAGCCTATTCATGGGCACCCCAGCAGCCGTTCTTCCCACCGATCCGCTTTAAGGGCGGTGTCGGGCAGCAGACGCGCGGCGGGTTGGTACCGCATTGCCGCCCATGCCTCGGACGAACTGTTCGATATGGGAAAATATTTTATCCTGGGCGCACTGATTGCCGCCCTGCTGCAGACCTGGATTGCCCGGGACAGCCTGGAGGCAGTCGGCCACGGTTGGATAAGCTCGCACCTTTTCATGATGGGCTTTGCCTATCTGCTCTCCATCTGCTCGACGTCGGATGCCTTTGTCGCCTCCTCCTTCGCAGGGACATTCTCCGCCGGTTCCCTGCTGGCCTTCCTCGTCTTCGGCCCGATGCTCGATTTGAAGGGAACTCTGATGCTTTTATCGTCGTTCCGGACCCGGTTCGTGCTCATTCTGGCAGGATGGACAGCCGCCGCCGTGCTGGCGGGATCGGTCGGTCTGGAGCTGCTCTTGTCGCCTTGACCGGGGAAATGCAAAGGGGGAATTTCCGTGAACCGCGAACGGACGCAAACCGTTCACCATCTGCTGAGAGCAGGCATCTGCCTCGCCTTTGCCGCCTATATCTGGTATTTGAACCGTTCGGGAGAGCTGGCCCATTATCTGGCTCCGAAAATGGCAGGCTGGATCAAGGGCGCGGCCCTCGTTTTTTACCTGCTTGGAGTCTTTTCCGTTTACGCGGCGTCCGGTTTGCGGAAACCGGCCGATTCGGACGGCTGCGACTGCGGCTGCAGCCATGGACCTTCCCCTTCGGCGCTGAAAAGCGGCACCGTCTACTTGCTGTTTTTGCTGCCTCTCCTGATCGGCCTTCTGCTTCCGGATGCCTTGATGGGCAGCGCGCTGGCCGGGAAGAAGGGAATCCGGCTCAGCGGCGATCTTCACGCGCCCCTTACGTTTTCCCTTTTCTCCCGGGAGTCGGGGTCCGCACCTTCCGGCGGCAGCCCGTTCCAAAATACCCTGCCGGATAACAAGGCCGTCCGCGGCGGCAGTCTGGAAGCCGCCGCCGAACAGCGGAACGAATCGGAGCAAATCGTAGTGGAAGAAAGCCGGTTTGTCGACACGCTGACCGCGATCAACCGGCATCCGGCTCAATTCGCCGGGAAAACAGCGGAAATCCGGGGTTTTGTCTACCACCCTCCAGGGCTTCCGCGAAACCGCTTTGTCGTGGCCCGATTTGTCATTGACTGCTGCTCGGCGGATGCGGTACCCTACGGGATGGTGGTGGAAAGCGGCAAAGATCTGGACCTTCCCGCCGATGCTTGGGTGAGTGTGCAGGGACGGCTGGAGACCGCAACCTTCCGGGGAAAAACCATTCTGCAGATCAAAGCCGGGACAGTCAGGCGAGTTGAACCTCCCCGGCAACCGTATATTTATCCCTAAAGCGCCCCTTCTTCCTCTCCGAGCCGACTGTATTGAGTGTGCCCTGCGGAGAGCCTTCCCCCGAACGGGCGGAGGATCGAATCGGCCAGGTCAATCAGCGGTTCCTTGCGGTGATGCCGATAAAACATTTCCAGTGCGGCCTCCAAACGGGAAGCGAGCTGCCGGTCATACGCTTCCAGGGAGCGGGCGGACCACTTCCCTTCGCCAATCCAGCGTCCGTTCGCCCGGAGCACGAACCGATGCAGCAGATCAGCCAGTTTTCCGGCGAGAAGCCAATCCTCCAGGCGGGTACCGGAGGAGGCAAAATCGTCAAGAAATTCCGTGATCTCGTATCTTGCCCCGTCCCGTTCCTCGGCCGACCATGGCCAGGGGCCGGCCTCCAGATCTTCAGCCGCTTCCCGGGCCAGCGTTTCCGCCATTCCGTCCTGATCCTTGACGATCTTCCCGTGGGCGCACATCCGGAGAACGGATGGCAGCGCCTCGCGAACGCTTTCGGCATAGAAGAGCCGGTAGGTAGACGATGTCAGGACGAACGCCTCAATTTTCCATCCATATTCCTGGAACGTTTCCCGGTACGGCTGTTCCCGCGTATCGTCCAATATGATGAGATCAAGATCCGAGGCTTCATTCCAACTCCCGTCGGCCGCACTTCCGCCGAGAATGACCGCCGAAGCCTGGGGAAAATGCCGGTCCGCGAACCGGGCTGCCGCATCCATGGGGGTAAGCTTCATACCTCTTCTCCTTTCAAGAAGGCATAGACAAATGATCCGTCTCACAGGAATGAGAAAAGCCATCCGTCTCCGGGACAGATGGCTGGCGTGAGCATTAGGGAAATCAGATTCCCCAGGCGCGGGAAACGATAACAAGCAAAATGTACAAAACGAGAATGACTCCAATCGTCGTATACCCGTAAAGTCCGGCAAAAGCGCTCATTGCTCAACACTCCTTCATGGTTTTGTATTGGATTGCAATGCCATTGTATGAGCATGGAGAAGGAGCCGCTTGTGCGTTTATCCCTTATTTGGCCGACTTTCTTTTTCCGGATGCCGATTTGGGCTTTGCAGAATCCGACAGCTGCTTCACCAGAAGCGAAGCGAAGCGGCGGATTTCCTCCGCGGTATTCCATTCCAGGCCGTAGATTTCCTTTAACCGGGGCAGAATCAGAATCGGATACGACAGGCTGGACATGATCTGCACGACTTCCGCCGACAGCAGCCGCTCGTCTTCCGTTCCGTTCAACTGGCGGATGGTCGCTTTCAGGCTCTCCGCGTTCTGCTTAAGCGGAACTGCCAGCCGGGGCGCCAGCGACCCTTCGGCCATCAGCTCCTGCATCAGCGTCCTGATTACACCCGGATATTCGATGGCATGGGCCATATAGCTTTCCATAAACCGGAGCAGCCTTTCCTCCGGGGAAAGAACCAGATCCTCCAGGATCCGGAACGCTTCCTGCGTCTCCGTGATAAAGAATGCAACCGCTTGGCTGACCAGGTTTTCCTTTGAACCAAAATGATAATTGACCGCTCCGATATTGACCCCCGCCTTTGCCGCGAGATCGCGGATCGTCAGCTTGTCCGCCCCGTATTGTCCGATAATTTCCAGGGTCACTTTGATAATTTGCGCTTTGGTCAAATCTGCCATAGCCGAAAGCTTCCTCCACTTCCCAGGCTGCTTTATTTCCGATGCGGATGCCTTTATCAAAACCGTATCAAAAGCGCAATCCTGTTGTCAAACGGAGGTGCGGCGCCATGTACGAAAAAAATCCGGAAGCCCTTGCGGCTCCGGATTTTTCCGTAAATGGATAATGGATGACCAGATCAGGCATTTTTGCCTTCGGCCGCCCACAGCATTCCCCGGCGCATGATCGTCAGTGTCGGCTCCTGTTCGACGATATCGGCGTGGTGGCCGAGCGAGCAATAGAAAACGCGCCCTTTGCCCCAAAGCTTCGTCCAGACAACCGGCACATCGACCGGCCCGTTGGAGGCGTGCGGCCCATCCACCGTCGGAAAACGGGTCGTAGCCAGCACCTTGACGGCGGGGTCGACATGCATGTAATATTGCTCGCTTTTGACGGAGAAATCCTCAATGCCTTCCACCAAAGGGCTGGAGCCCTTGACGATATTGACGGTATATTCGACTCCATCGTTCCCCGGATGCGCGACCCACTGGCCTCCGGTCATGAACTGCCAATCCACGTTCTGCCGGAAGGCGTCGCACATGCCGCCATGACAGCCCGCCAGGCCGACGCCGCTAGCGACCGCCTTTAAAACCGGCTGCACCTGCTCCTTGGCGATTTCGCCCATGGTCCAGATTGGAACGATCAGATCCAGGCCGAGTAGCTTCTCTTCGTCCCGGAACGCATCCAGAGTATCGGAAATTTCGACGTCGAAGCCGTTCTCCGCCAGCTGTTTCCGCAAAATTTCCGCGACCAGGGCCGGTTCGTGGCCCTGCCAGCCTCCTTGCACAATCAATGCCTGTTTGCTCATCGAATGTTCTCCTTCCCGGATGTTCTGCGTTATACTTCTTTATACTTCGCTGACTTTCACCCAGCTTCTCCGGCTGACGGACAATTCCACCGCTTCCAGCACCTGCTGGCACTTCACACCGTCGTGGAAGCTCGGCACCGGCTGGCGGTCTTCGCGGATCGCGGACGACAGCTCGAGGACTTCGTGAATGAAGGTGTGCTCGAAGCCGATCGAATGTCCTGGCGGCCACCAGGCCTCCATGTACGCATGGGCCGGATCCGTCGCCATGATCCGGCGAAAGCCCTGCACATCGTCCGCATCATCGGTGAAATAAACCTGAAGTTCGTTCATCCGTTCGAAGTCGAACCGAATGCTTCCTTTGCTGCCATTGATTTCGAAGGCGTTGGTGCAGCGACGTCCAGGCGCGAAGCGGGTGGCCTCGAAGCTGCCGAGCGCGCCGCTTTTGAACCGGCCCAGAAACAACGTTGCGTCGTCGACGGTCACCTGGCCTTTGGGCGAATTCGAATCGCCCTTGGCGCTGAGTCCGGTCGCCTCGCTGGGCAGCGGCCGTTCCTTGATAAACGTCTCGCTCATGCCGACAACCTCCTCCAGATCACCGACGAGGTAATGGGCGAGATCAATTACATGGGCGCCGAGATCGCCGTGCGCTCCCGATCCGGCGACTTCCTTGCGCAGCCGCCAGACCAGCGGAAATCCGGGATCGACGATCCAGTCTTGCAGAAACATTCCGCGGAAATGATAGATTCGGCCAATCCGGCCTTCCTCGATCAGCTTCCGGGCCAGCCGGACAGCCGGGACAAACCGGTAATTGAAGCCGATCATGTGCTTGACTTTGGCCTTCTCGGCGCTGTCCAGCATTTCCCGCGCATCTTCCAGTGACAATGCCAGCGGCTTCTCGCAGAACAGATGCTTGCCGGCTTGGGCCGCGGCAACGGCGATTTCCTTGTGGGCATCGCTCGGCGCATTAATGTCAATAACGTCGATATCGTCCCGCTCGACCAGCTTGCGCCAATCGGTTTCCCAGCTTTCCCAGCCGAACTGGCGGGCCGCTTGTGCAACCGCTTTCTCATCGCGCCCGCAGATGGCTTTCATGACCGGGGCGTCCGCTTCCGGAAAAAACATCGTCAGGTCGCGGTACGCGTGGCTGTGTGCCTTCCCCATAAATTTGTAGCCGATCATTCCGACATTCCAATTCATCAGGCTCTCCTCCTTTGATTTGGCATGGCATCAAATTCGTTCGAGCATTCCGCGCGCAATGTCTGGACGGGGTGCAAGAATCCGGACGGAATATCCGAACGTCGCTTGCTGCAAGGATCCGCCGCCTTGGATGGAAACCGGCAAAAGCCGGCACCGGGACTCCGGGGTTTTTGGTTCCAACCGGTTTCGGCCGGAAACCATGCCCGAAGCCCTCTCGGCTGGCTCAGCCGCAAAAGTGGGCGGCTACTCCCTGTTTTCCTCTATAAATTTCTGCAAATCCCGGAAGTTTTCCTTCAAAGAGGGATAAAGCTTGCGGTATAAATCGTAAAACCGGGCGTACCTTCCCACATTGTCCAAAAGCGGCTGCTGCGTGCCGGTCGCCCGGATCGTGACCCGGCACGCCTCCTCGACGCTGCTGTAAACGCCGATTCCCGCACCGGCCAGGAGTGCCGCTCCGAAGGCGGGGCCTTCGTTGGCCTGGATCGTTACGATCGGGCGGTTGAAGATGTCGGCCAACATCTGGCGCCAAAGTCTGCTCTTCGCGCCTCCCCCCGATGCCCGGACTTCCGCGACCGGAATGCCAAGACCCTCGAGAAGCTTCAGGCAGTCCGCCTGACTGAAGGAGACCCCTTCCATGATCGCGCGTACAAAATGGCTGCGCGTATGCCGGGCGGAGATTCCGAAAAAAACCCCCCGTGCCGCGGAATCCAGATGCGGCGTCCGTTCCCCCATCAAATAGGGCAAAAACAGCAGTCCTTCACTGCCGGGCTCCACGCTTTCCGCCTGTTCCGACAAAAGCTCATATACATCTTTATGCAGCGAGGCGGCTACCGCATGCTCCTGCTGGGCAAATTGGTTTCGGTACCACTGCAGCGACCCTCCCGCCGCCTGCGTGACGCCCATCACGTGCCATTTGCCCGGCACCGCATGACAGAAGCTGTGCAGTCTTCCGCGAACATCAAGCTTGAGCTCTTCTGTCATGGCGAATACGACCCCCGAGGTGCCGAGCGACACGGAGACTACACCGCTTTCGACGATGCCGTTGCCTACCGCGCCCGCAGCCTGGTCGCCGCCCCCGCCGACCACTGGCGTATTCGCCGGCAGTCCCGTATCTTGGGAGGCCCGGGCGTGAATTCGCCCGGTAATCTCGTAGGACTCGTATACGGTCGGCAGCCATTCCGGATTCACTTCCAGATGCCCCAGCATTTCCTTCGACCACGTCCGGGCGGCGACATCCAGCCACAGCGTTCCGGAAGCGTCGGATACTTCGGTGGCGAATTCGCCGGTCAGCCGGTAACGGATATAATCCTTCGGCAGCAGCACTTTATGGATCCGCGAGTGGATATCGGGTTCATGCGAGCGGACCCACAGCAGCCTTGTTGCCGTAAAGTTGGGCAGTGCCGGATTGGCCGTATGGCGGATCACGTTGTCTTCCCCGATCCGGTCGTTGATCCAGCGTGCTTCCTCTTCGGTGCGCTGGTCGCACCAGATAATGGACGGCCGCAGAACCCGCCCCTCCTTGTCCAGCAGCACAAGCCCGTGCATTTGCCCGGAAAGCCCGACGGCACCGATCTGATCCGGCGAAATCCCGTCAGTCGACAGAATGGCGCGGATGGTGGACTTGACAGCTTCCCACCAATCCTCCGGGTGCTGCTCTGCCCAGCCCGATCTCGGCTGAAGAAGGGGGTAGTCGGCAAAGGCGGACGCGGCAAGCGTGCCATCTTCGCGGTACAGACACGTCTTGGTGCCCGAGGTACCAATATCGATTCCAAGCAGTAACGGCAAACGAACCACCTTCTCTCCCTGAACGATTTAGTTCCATCATATCATTTGCCGGAAACTTTGTATACTAGTTAAACAAAGTTCATTTCCGCATTGCAAATGCGTTGACACCCGCTTTCCGGGAAAGTACCATTATTCACAAGAACGCATACGACAGGAGACGATGAGCGGAATGCAGCCTACAGGCGATCAGAACTTTATCAAAAGGATGAACAAAGCGATTGTCCTGCAGACCCTCCGCAGGAAAAGTCCCTTGTCCCGGGCCCATATCTCCGAGCTGACCGGGCTGAACAAGGCGACCGTCTCCAGTCTGGTCGGTGAATTGATCGAAGAGAAGCTGGCCGAGGAGATTGGACTCGGGGAATCAAGCGGAGGACGAAAGCCGATTTTGCTGCTGTTTAACCGCTTGGCCGGCTATTCGGTCGGGGTAGACCTGGGTGTCAATTATCTTTTGTCTGTGCTTGCCGATCTGCAGGGAAATGTAATCGCCCACCGCCATACTCCCCACCGCAATGAATCATTCGAGCAGGTCATGACCCTCCTGTTCGCGGAAATCCGCCAGCTTATGCAGAAGGCTCCGGCAAGCCCTTATCACGTGGTCGGGATTGGCGTCGGCGTCTCCGGACTCGTCGATCTGGAGGGTCGGCTGCTCTTCGCGCCGAATCTGGGGTGGAGAGACGTCCCCCTCAAGGAGAAGCTGGAACAGGAATTTCAGTTGCCGGTCCAGGTCGAGAACGAGGCCCATGCCGGGGCGCTCGGCGAGAAGCTGTACGGGGCAGGCGCAGGCGGACGGCAGCTTGTCTATATCAGTGCGGGAATGGGCATTGGAACCGGGATAATCATCAATAACGAACTTTACCGCGGCAGCGGCGGGCTTTCCGGCGAGATGGGCCATATGGTGATCGAAGCCGGCGGGAAACTTTGCCGCTGCGGCAACCGGGGCTGCTGGGAACTGTACGCCTCGGAAAAAACGCTCCTAGAGGAATATTGCCGACGCGTAACCAATGCGGAAGATTCCGCGACGCAAGCCGAGCCAACCGTGGAACAGATCGTCGCAGAGGCCGAAGGCGGCAGCCCGGCAGCCCGGCAGTCACTTGGCGAAATCGGCGAATATCTGGGCATCGGGATTTCGAACATTATCAACACGTTCAATCCGGAGACCATTCTGATCGGCAACCGCCTGTCGCTGGCGGGGGACTGGATCCTTGAACCGATCCGTCGGGTAACCGGCCTCCGGTCGCTGCCTTATCACCGCCGGAAGCTTCGCATTGAGCTGGCCACGCTGGGGATTTTCTCCTGCGCCAGAGGCGCCGCATCCCTGCCTGCCGCCCACTTTCTGGAACATGGGCAAAAAAGATGAAAAAACGTCCGGAATGCCGGACGTTTTTTCGATGGATCGCGCCGCGGGCATCAGCCGATCTGGCGCAGCTCCTTTTTTCCCTGGGAATGCTGGTACAGCTCTTCGTAATAACCATGCTGGTCCAGTAGCTCCCTGTGCGTTCCCTGTTCGACAATCCGGCCGTCTCTCATAACCAGTATCCGGTCGGCGTGCATAATCGTCGAGAGCCGGTGGGCGATGACCAGCGTCGTTCTTCCCTTCGAGACCACATCGAGCGCGGATTGGACCATCTGCTCCGTCTGCGAGTCAAGATTGGCGGTTGCCTCGTCCAGTATGAGAATTTTCGGCTGGAAGACGACAATCCGCGCGAAGGAAATCAACTGCCGTTCCCCCGCGGAAAGCCCGCTTCCCCTTTCGGACAACCGGGTGTCGTATCCGTCCTTCAAACGGCGGATCAGCGGATCCGCGCCGACCAGCCTACATGCCTCGATGACCTGTTCGCGGGTAATATCCTCGTTGAACAGCCGCACATTGTCGACAATCGTCCCCGAATACAGATACGGCTCCTGCTGGACAACCCCGATCATCCGATGCAGCGTATGCTGCGGAATTTGACGGATATCGATGCCGTCGATCTGAATGCTTCCCTTGCGAACGTCGTAGAAACGCGTCAGAAGGCTCATCAGCGAACTCTTGCCGGCTCCGGTCGTTCCGACGATGCCGATCATTTCCCCCGGACGGATGTGCAGGTCCAGTTCCGGAATCACCACAACATCGTCGGTATAGGAAAACTGGATATGGTTGTAATCGATGCGGCCCTTGATCAAACGCCAATCCACCTGCTTCGCCGCTTCCGGCTCGGGATCCTTGACCTCCTCCTCGGTGGAAAAAATCCGCCAGAGGCGATCCATGGAGACGGTGGTCGACTGCAGGGTGTTCCACTGCTGGGTAATCGCGTTGATCGGCTGAAAAAACTGGCGGATATAGCTGATAAACGCATATAGGACCCCGAATTCGATGTTTCCGTGATAAAAAGCCATGCCGCCAAGCCATACGAGCAGTGCGACGGAAACGTTGCCCAAGATGTCGAACGAACGGTTAAACAGCACGTTGGTGCGGATCTCCCGCAAATTGGCCTTAAGGTATCTCTGGTTCCGGTCCGAAAATTGATCCATCTGTTCCTTTTCCTGGTGGAAGGCCTGAATCAGGCTCATACCGGCCAAATTTTCGGCCAGGAATGCGATGAGCCGCGAAAGCTGGGTGCGGGCCATCTGATACGTTTTGCGCATATATTTCCGGAACATGATCGCAATCGACGCGATGATCGGGATCAGGATCATGCTGTACCAAGCCAGCGTGGCATCCAGACGGAACATCAGGAAGATGATGAAGATCAGCGACATGCTGTCGCGCATCAGGCTCAAAAACACCTGGGTGAAAAATTGGCTGATTGTCTCCGTATCGCTGGATTCGTGAGTGACCAGGCTGCCGATCGGATACCGGTCGAAAAAGGACATGGAGAGCTTGGAAATATGCCGGAACAAATCCTTCCGAAGCTTGGCCACAATGCTCTGCCCGACAAACTGCAAAAGATTGTTCTGCAGATAGGTGAATCCGAAGCTGATCAGCGTCAGACCCAGATACACCCCGCCGATAAGGAGCAAAAACCGCATGTCGTTGCGGCCGTTCGCCAAATCACCGTCAATCGCTACCTTGACCAGATAAGGCTGGAGCAGGTCGGCCGCGATCGCGAACAGCGTACAGAGGAAAATGAAAAGGAAGGTCAGGCGATGCGGCCTGGCATAGGAGAGAATGAACCGGAATGCCGCCCGCCTGTGTTCCTTGCTTACCTCGTAAGAACTGCTGATTTCTTCTTCCTGAACCTTACTCTCCGCATTAGGCATGACGAGTCCCCTCCTCCTGGATCGCATACAATGAAGCGTAGACCCCGCCGGCAGCCAGAAGCTCTTCGTGCGTGCCGCGCTGCACAATTCGGCCTTCATCAAGCACGATAATCTCATCCGCATGCTTGACCGCGCTGATGCGATGGGCAATGATGACCGTAGTCTTGTCTTTGCGGATTTCCTTCAGCGACTGGATAATTTTGGTCTCGGTTACCGCATCCACCGCACTGACGCTGTCGTCAAGAATCAGAATCGGGGAATTCTTGATCATGCCGCGGGCCAGACTGGTGCGCTGGCGCTGTCCGCCGGACAGGGTAATCCCCCTTTCCCCCAGGCGCGTCTCGAACTTCTGCGGAAATTCAACGATGCTGCTGTAAATTTGCGCCTGCTGGGCCGCTTGTTCAATCCGCGGAAATTCCACCTTGCGGTTGAAGAAAGCGATATTGTCCTTGATCGTGGTACTGAACAGAAATCCGTCCTGCGGCACATAGGCGATCTGGGTCCGCAAGCTTTCCAGCGTAAGCTTCCGGATATCCTCTCCTCCTATGTACACCGTCCCTTCCGGCGGATCGTAAATTCGGAGCAGCAGTTTGACCAGCGTTGTCTTGCCGCTTCCCGTTTTCCCGACGATCCCCAATGTCTGGCCGGGTTTAACGGTAACATTCAGATCGTGAAGCGCCTCGAATTCCGAGCCCGGATAATGGAACGAGAGATGGCGGATCGTGATATCGGATGCGCCGGGCTTGAGCGGCACCGCCTTCTCTGTTTCGCGAATATCGGGAATTTCCGACAGCAGCGTGTTCACCCGCTCCAGTGAAGCCCTCGACCGCTGCATGATATTGATAACATTGCCGATTTGCTGCAGCGGGCCGACCATCTGCCGCAAATACAGCGTAAGTGCCACAAAGTTCCCCAAAGTAATGCCTTGGTTAATGGTCAGATAACCGCCGAAAACAATCGTGATAATCATGGCGAGCCCGCCCAGGAAAGGAAGCGTGGCCTGGAACAGCGAAGACAGCCGCACGAGCCTGAGCTGATTGTCCCGGATCCGGTCAACCGTTTCGCCAAAGCGTCTTTGAGCCATATCTTCGACGGCGAACGTCTTGGTGACCCGGATCCCGCCGAACTGTTCCTCTGCGGATTCGGTCATCGTCGCCAGCGATTCCTGCACTTTCATCGACCGGGCCCGGATTCTCGGCCCGAAGAAGACGACGACAACCGGGATCAGAAGCAGCGGCAGCACGCATACAACGATCAGATAAAACGGAATGGAACTGAGCAGCATCATGATGACCGCGGAAAGAATCGCCATCGTGGCGTTGGTTGTCTGATTGACCCCATTCGAGATTGATTCCCTGACGGATGTCACATCGTTCATCACATGGCTGAGCAGTTTCCCGATCCCATGCTTGGAAAAATAATGTTCACTCAGTGTGGAAAAATGCCGGAACATCCGCTGCCGGGTATAAAATTCGAATTTTCTTCCCAGCCTCATGATCGTATATTGTCCCAGTCCGAAGATCACTCCGTAAGCGGCTCCAATCCCCAGCAGGAGAAGGCTGTAACGGACAATTCCTTCCTGATCCAGGCCGCCTTTTTGCAAATCGTCCGTAAAATTGCCCAGAACTTTCGGAAATAAGCTTTGGGTGATGTTGGCGGCCGCGATGAACAGAACCGCCATCACATAGTAGTGAAAATTTGAAAGCACATAGTCCCTAAGCAACCTCTTCCCACTCAAAAGTCAACCACCCCAAGTACCCCGTATTTTGATACTACAACATTCTACTTCCCCCAACTTTGCCCCGGCAAGGTTGGTTTCGGATAAAGCGCCAACATATTGCAGGAATATTACGCTAAACGGGAAGCCAGTTCAAGTCTAGCTGTAGATTACTTAGGATTCCTCCATTTTTCGCTAAAAAAGGTTAGTATGCCTAACTAATTTTCGGGTTTCGGGCCGGTTTCCCCTGAACCGGCGGCCCAATCCGGGCCCGCCTTGCTATCGTAGGCGAGCGGCGGCGGAAGGGGCCGGGACGGCCCGCTCCAATCTAACGCAGGCGCGATTCGAATTCCTTCCGGATCCTGCGCAGCAGCTGCGGATCGGCGAGCACATCGTACGCCGTAAAAGCCAGCGCTTTCCCGGACAGCAGCATCAGCTCCATGGCGCGGCCGGTCATGGCGGCATCGCGGAATTCCCGGGTATGAAGCGGATGCGGCTCGTCAATGACTTTGACGAAAGGATGAATGACCGGACAGCGGCGGGAAACGTTCCCCAGATCGAGCGAACCATGGTCCTGCCCCGGCCTGATTTCCTCGGGAGGGACGCCAAGCGCCCGCAAATTGTTCAGATACACCTCGGACAAGGTTTCGTTGGTCAGCAGTTCGTCGTAGGAATGCTCGTAATAGCTTTCTTTCCATTGGCAGCCGGTCTGCAGTGCCGCCCCTTCGGCACAGCGGCGGACTCTCCCGGTCAGCATGCTGGTATAGGGCCGGTTGGCAGCGCGGATATAGAACCGGGCCGCCGCGTAATCGGGGATGATGTTCGCCGCTTTCCCGCCTTCGACAATAATGCCGTGAACGCGGGCATGGCTTTCCATCTGCTGCCTTAGCGCATTCACGGCGTTGAATAACTGGATGACCGCATCCAGCGCGTTGATTCCTTCGTGCGGGGAGGCCGCGGCATGCGCCGCTTTCCCGAAAAATTCAAATTGCACGGCATCCAGGGCCAGCGAGGTGCCGGGAGTTTCAAAAGCGTGAAAAGGATGGGCCATCAAGGCAAAATCCACATCGTCAAACAACCCTTTGTCCGCCATGGGCACTTTCGCGCCGGCCGTTTCCTCCGCCGGTGTCCCGTAGACCCGGATCACTCCGCCGGTTTCTTCCAGCACCGATTTCAAGCCCGCCGCCGCAGCCAGGCTCATCGCGCTGATCAGATGGTGACCGCAGGCGTGTCCGATTTCCGGAAGCGCATCGTATTCGCAAAACAGCGCCGCCACCGGCCCCGGACGGGATGCCCTGTATTCGGCAAGAAAGGCCGTCTCCATGCCGAGCAGCCCCGTCTGCACCGCGAAACCGAAATGTTCAAATTCTCTCGCCAGCCTGGAGCAAGCCTTGAACTCTTCGTAACCCAGTTCGGGATGATTGCCGATATAGCGGGCAGTACCCGTAAAACGGGCGGCATGGGCATCGATCATCCGGACGATCGTTTCTTTAGGACTCATGGGCCAGTCTCCTTTCCCTGCTTCCTTTACTCCGGTTATATCAAAGAAGCGGGCCCGAAAGCAAGGCGGAAGCCAAAAATCGCGCTTTGCCGGGAAACGGAAGGCTTAAGTAAAGAAACTGATGCGGACATGAAACAGGCTGCCCTCCCCACCCTGAACGGGGGAAGCGCAGCCTGGCTGCTGTTATGAAGCTTCTTTTCATTCGTATTCGCTAATAATAGCGTCGGATAAATTCAACCGCTTTGCGAATATCCGCCTCCGGATTCGCGCCGACCTCCCGCTCGATGGTCAGGTAGCCCGTATAACCGATCTCCTGAAGGGCTGCAAAATACGCATCAAAATCGACACTTCCCTCACCCAGCGGAACCTCTTCGAAAATTTTGCCTTCGGCCGCCATCTGGGCGATACGTTCGTGGCTCATCTTCTCATAGCCAAGCGATCCGTATACTTCGCGCGGGTCCAGCGCCAAATAACGGACGCCGTCCTTGACATGGGTGTGGACCAGATAATCCTTGAGCAGCTTGACGCCGGCTACCGGATCGTCCCCGGTGACCATCACCATGTTGGCCGGGTCAAAATTGACAGAGACTCCCTTGCTCCCGAGGGTGTCAAGAAACGCCTTAAGATGGGCCGCCGGTTCCGGCCCGGTCTCAATGGCGAAATAAGCGTTCATGCCCGTCGCATAGGAGGCCAGTTCCTCGCATGCCCGCTGCATCTCCTGGTAAACCGGATCGGCGGGATCCTGCGGCACGACCCCGATGTGGGTGGTGACGACGTTCGTTCCCAGCTCCACCGCCAGGTCGAGGATCCGTTTCGATTTCTCAATCTTCGCCGGATTCTCGGTTCGATCCTGAAATCCGTGGCCGCCCAAATCTCCGCACAGCGCGGAAATTTCCAAACCGAGGGAAGCGATGTAATCCCTGAGCTCTTTGCGTTCCCTGGCCGAAAGATGATCCGGATCCATCTCCCCGCGCACAGCGTAAATCTGCACTCCGTCGGCCCCGACCTCCTTGGCCTTCCTCAGTCCTTCCCGCACGCCCGCGCGGAAGCTGTCAACGATGACACCGATTTTATTGGCAAGCGCCATCCCTGATTCCTCCTCCTCTTCCAAGATCAATCAGCGGAAACGGATTTCGCAGCCTTTTTCGGCCGATTCGTATACCGCGCACAAAATCTTCATGATCTCCAGCCCGTCCTCTACCGGACTGATCGGCTCCCGCCCGTTCCGGCAACAGTCGATAAAGTAATTGATTTCATTCTGGAAGCCCTGGGCGAAATCAAATGACAATTTATCGACCTGGGGCTGGACATTGAGAATCGTATCATGCTTTTCGGTGACGATGAACAGCTCGGGCTCGATCTCGGCGCCGCCTCGATCCCCGTATATCCTGATGCTTAACTCATCCTTCCTGGCATGCAGCGTGAAGCTGCAGTCGACCATGAGAGAAGCGCCGTTTTCAAAACGGATCAAGGCGTTCGCCAGATCCTCTACGTCATTCTTCACATCATAGTCCGACGATTTGTAGTAAGACAAATTCCGGATGTGCGAGCGGTTGCCAAGCTTTCGGTACGTATTGCCGCTTACGGATTTCACTTTTGGCCTGCCCATCAGATACCAGCAAAGATCAATCACGTGGACTCCAAGGTCGATCAGCGGACCGCCGCCGGAACGTTCCCTGTCGGAAAACCACCCTCCCGGATTGCCCAGCCGGCGGATACAGGATGCTTTGGCGTAATAGATCTCCCCGAAGTCCCCGTTGTCGATAAACCGCTTCAGAATGTCCGTATTGCTGGCATAGCGGCGGACAAAGCCGACCTGCAGCACCTTCCCGCTTCTCTGGACTGCCTCCTGAACGCGGAGCGCCTGCTCCACCGTCTGGCAAAGCGGCTTCTCCACCAGCACGTGCTTTCCCGCCTCCAGCGCGGCAATGGCAATTTCCGCATGCGTGTTGTTCCAGGTGCAAATGCTGACCGCCTCTACTATCGGGTCGGCCAGAAGCTCACGGTAATCGGTATATACTTTCCCGGCGCCGTATTTTTCCGC
>Ga0310827_100760_pt1 | contig 21312 bp, 20 predicted proteins | sample WT_ome_2_FD_201309 | JGI IMG/M metagenome (GOLD analysis project Ga0310827, IMG submission 201309) | Sorghum-adapted microbial communities enriched on wild type (WT) sorghum from Joint BioEnergy Institute, Emeryville, California, United... ... | reverse complement strand
AATCGGAGCAGCGCTTCACCGTCACTGAAAGGCGACGTGACCAGGGCATGGAACAAGTCCAGCAGCTTCTCATCGTAGTCGGACGGTTTTGCGGGCATTTGCCCGTTCGCTTCCCAGGCGTCCTCCACAAGATCGATCAAATCTTGGATCTGCGATGTTTTGTTGACGTTTGCGGCCAAAGCGTTCCTCAAATCCCGGACGGCCGCCAGCTCATTCAACGGATTGCCGAGAAGATCGGCATCCCGCAGTTCTCCCTGAATTTCGACGAATTTGTCCGCCAGTCGTTGCACCGGTTGCGGCACGGTTGCTCCCATAGCCGGAGACACGGCTCCAAGCACAAGAACTGCCACGAGAAGAAACATGAGCACCTGTCTTGCCAGCTTCATCCGAAAACCTCCCAAAATCGATAGGTTCATAATCTTTCAAAAAATGCAACCCAAGATCTGCAAAACGACAACATAACAAGGAAAGCGCAACCATCCGACAAACCAAGAAACCGATCGCGGATCGGGGATCGGCAACACTTGAAATCTGTCGACAAAATGCGTCTCGTATAGAGTATGCTACCATACAATGGATAATTCATCAATGACACACCGCGGCAAAATGACTATGACTTTTTTCATATTTTTCAAGGAATCTTCATCCATTTGTCACAAAAAAATCCCCCGGATGGCTCCGGGGGATTTGGCCGCTTCGCAGCAGACCGTTCTGCGCGGCACGATTACATCATGTCCATGCCGCCCATGCCGCCGCCGGCAGGAGCTTTCTCCTTCTCCGGCTTGTCGGCGACCGTCGCTTCGGTGGTCAGGAACATGGCGGCCACGGAAGCGGCGTTTTGCAGCGCGGAACGGGTCACTTTCACCGGGTCGATGATACCGGCTTCGATCATGTTCACCCATTCGCCGGTGGCTGCGTTGAAGCCGACGCCCGCTTTTTCCTTCTTCAGGTGTTCAACCACAACGGAGCCTTCCAGGCCGGCGTTGCTGGCGATCGTGCGCACCGGCTCTTCCAGCGCGCGCAGCACGATGTTGACGCCGGTCTTCTCGTCGCCTTCCGCCTGGATGGAAGCCACGGCTTCATACACGTTGACCAGCGCGGTGCCGCCGCCGGACACGATGCCTTCTTCCACGGCTGCACGGGTGGCGTTCAACGCGTCTTCGATGCGCAGCTTGCGTTCTTTCATTTCGGTTTCCGTAGCGGCGCCGACTTTGATGACGGCTACGCCGCCGGACAGTTTGGCCAGACGTTCTTGCAGTTTCTCTTTGTCGAATTCGGAGGTCGTTTCTTCGATTTGCACTTTGATTTGCTTGATGCGTGCTTCGATGTCGGCTTTGTTGCCGGAACCGTCGACGATGATCGTGTTTTCTTTGGACACGCGGACTTGGCGTGCGCGGCCCAATTGGTCGATCGTCGTCGATTTCAACTCCAAGCCGAGTTCTTCGGTGATCACTTGGCCGCCCGTCAGGGTTGCAATGTCACCCAGCATGGCTTTGCGGCGGTCGCCGAAGCCCGGAGCCTTGACGGCCACGCAGGTGAAGGTGCCGCGCAGCTTGTTGACGATCAGGGTGGCCAGCGCTTCGCCTTCCACGTCTTCGGCGATGATCAGCAGTTGCTTGCCGGTTTGCACGATTTTCTCCAGCACCGGCAGGATGTCCTGGATGTTGTTGATCTTTTTGTCGGTGATCAAGATGTACGGATCTTCGAGCACGGCTTCCATCTTGTCCGTGTCGGTCACCATGTAGGCGGACACGTAGCCGCGGTCAAACTGCATGCCTTCCACGACTTCAAGCTCGGTTTCGATGCTCTTGGACTCTTCGACGGTGATGACGCCGTCTTTGCCCACTTTCTCCATCGCCTCGGCGATCAGTTGGCCGACTTCATCGTCGCCGGCGGAGATGGCGGCCACTTGCGCGATGGATTGCTTGCCTTCGATTTCCTTCGCGATCTTCTTCAGTTCGTCAACCGCCGTTTTGACGGCTTTCTCGATGCCTTTGCGCAGGGCCATCGGATTGGCGCCGGCCGTCACGTTTTTCAGGCCTTCGCGGATCATCGATTGGGCCAGCACGGTAGCGGTCGTCGTGCCGTCACCGGCCACGTCGTTCGTCTTGGTGGCCACTTCCTTGACCAGTTGCGCCCCCATGTTTTCAAACGGATCTTCCAGTTCGATTTCCTTCGCGATCGTCACACCGTCATTGGTGATCAGCGGGCTGCCGAATTTCTTCTCCAGCACCACGTTGCGGCCTTTCGGGCCCAGGGTGACTTTCACCGTATTGGCGAGCGTATCCACACCGCGCAGCATGGCGCGACGCGCGTCTTCACCAAACAGAATATCTTTCGCCATCGCTAACGTTCCCTCCTGAAAGTTTGTTTGCGCCTCTCATCGAGCGACGCAAGGATGTCGTAAGTATGGATCGTTCAAGCATGTTTGGCTTGAAGCCAAGTCAAACCGGATACGAAGCTTGCTTCTCATCGCAAATCGCGACGATTACTCAACGACAGCCATGATGTCGCTTTCGCGCATGATCAGGTATTCTTTGCCGTCGTATTTGACTTCCGTTCCGGCATATTTGGAGAACAGCACGCGGTCGCCGACTTTCACATCAAGCGGGACGCGTTGGCCGTCTTTCCATGCCCCGTTGCCCACCGCAATGACTTTGCCTTCCTGCGGTTTTTCCTTGGCGGTGTCCGGGAGCACGATGCCGCTTGCCGTCGTCTCCTCCCTCGGGATAGCCTCGACCACAACGCGATCGCCCAACGGTTTGATCATGGGTTTGCTTCCTCCTTCGACTTGGTTAAAGATGTTGTTGTACACGGATTTGTTAGCACTCGGAAGTGGCTAGTGCTAACAGCCAATTATTATAATACTCACCGCGAAAAAAGTTTGCAAGAGGACCCAACCGATTTTTTTCCTTTTCTTTGTCCCCGCATGTCCCCGCATTTTTTGCTCCCGTTACGATCCCCATCCGGTCGGCCCGCTTGCCGTTCGTTCACGGTCAGTCCGCGATTGGTGCGCGATCCGCTTGCGGTCTGTCTGCCATCCCTCCGCGGTCCATCCGCTACCCGTTCGCAAATCGCCCGCGAACCGTCTGCGATCCGCTCGTCCGCAGTCCATGCGCGATCCGCTTGCGGTCTGTCTGCCATCCGTCCGCGGGTCCATCCGCTACCCGTTCGCAAATCGCCCGCGAACCGTCTGCGATCCGCTCGTCCGCGGTCCATGCGCGATCCGCTCGCGATCTGTCTGCCATCCGTCCGCAGTCCATCCGCTACCCGTCCGCAAATCGCCCGCGAACCGTCTGCGATCCGCTCGTCCGCGGTCCATCCGCTACCCGTTCGCGATCCGTCAGCGGCCCATTCTTGCGATCTGTCCCCTGCTCATCGCTCCCCGTACTCGGCTTCCCACGCTTTGTCGGCCTCCACCTGGCGGCGGTACACGACGCGGGACAACATGATGCTCAGTTCATACAGCAACATCATCGGCGCAAACACGATCAGCGCGGAGATAAGATCGGGCGGCGTGACCAGGGCGGAAACGATGAGCAGCAGCAAAATGGCATGACGGCGGTACTTGGCCAGACGCATCGGATTCAGAATGCGGAGTTTCGTCAGGAAAAGGACCACCACCGGCAGTTCGAACAGAAGCGACACCGGCACCATGATGTTCAGGAAAAAGGACACGAACTGCGCCAACCCGAACGTCTCCACGAGCCCCATGCTTTCCGTCAAAAGGCCGGCAAACCGGAACGCCCCCGGAAACACGACAAAAAACCCGAACGCCGCGCCGAGAATGAGCATAACGGCCGCGAACGGAATGTACATGGCGGTCGCCTTGCGTTCATTCTCGTGCAGGCCGGGCATAACGAACCGCCAAACCTGGTAAAGAATGAACGGGATCGAAAGGAAAAATGCCACATAGACTGCCACCTGCATGTAGATGCGAATGGCATCCCACGGAGAGAAAGCGTTCAGGCTCATGTCCCTGACCGGCCCGATTTCCGTCAGATGGCGGATAACCGGAATCGCCAGCCCCATGCCGGCGACCAGCGCCAGCGCAAAAAAGAGCGCGCACCATATGAGGCGTTTGCGCAGCTCTTTCCAATGCTCGATGAAGGTCATCGACTTCGGTTTCATTACTCCGGCAGTCTCCTGTCGTCGTTGCGATCATCCCGGGTCGTCATCAACGGGCCGGTTTGCGGTTGGCCGCTTCGGTTCGATCCGGCGGGACGGTCCAAATCGTCGTCGTCCTCCATCACTTCCCTGGCGCCTTTCTTGAATTCGCGCAGCGTCTTGCCGAAGGCGCGGCCGAGTTCGGGCAGTTTTTTTGGACCGAACAGGAGCAGCGCGACCAGAATGATCGCTACCAGCGTCGGAAATCCGATGTTCGCCATGCGGTTGTTCCTCCTTGCGGTAGGGTGTTGAACGCAGATTGTCTTGGGGCGCTCGACTTTCTCGAGCAATTCACCCGGAAACGGCCGGTTTCGCCCCGAATTGCTCGACTTTCTCGAGCAATTCACCCGAAAACGGCCGGTTTCACCCCGAGTTAATCGACTTTCTCGAACAATTCGCCCGGATAGGGCCGGTTTCGCCCCGAATTGCTCGACTTTCTCGAGCTACTCGCCCGGATGTGGCCGGTTTCACCCCGAATTGCTCGACTTTCTCGAGCTACTCGCCCGGATGTGGCCGCTTCGACCCCGAATTGCTCGACTTTCTCGAGCAATTCGCCCGGAAACGGCCGGTTTCGCCCCGAATTGCTCGACTTTCTCGAGCAATTCGCCTGGAGGCGGCCGGTTTCACCCCGAGTTAATCGACTTTCTCGAGCTACTAGCCCGGAAACGGCCGGTTTCGCCCCGAGTTAATCGACTTTCTCGAGCAACGCTTCAGGGCACGGCCGATGTCGCCGGGCATGCCCGAAAATGCTGATCTACTTTAATATGTTCATTTTCTATCATACAACATTCTGCAACCACTTTGAAAATGAAACAGCATCCGCCGCGATTGCAACCTTCATGACCGGATTGCAGCAGCACGAAACATTGCCATGACATATTTCACAACGGTCAACGTCCATTGTACCGCAAGATGTCCGACTCCGCCGCAAACCGATCCGAAAAAATCATACAATTTTATGAACATTGAAGGTTTGACCATGCGAGCAATCCGATCGGCGCACAATCGCCACCGTCAGCAGCACGAAATTCCCCGTCGGTCATCCCGATCCGGCCTTCATCAAAATGCCCCACGAAAATGGCCCCCGCAGCCGCCGCATCACCGCGGCCGCCGGAGATACGGGCATTTCCGCCCCGTTTCCATTCGCCTAGAGTGCCCCGTCCTCCGTGACGACCCGGTCCACCGGAACGTCGCCTTCATCCGTCGGCACCCGATCGACCACCTGTGCAGCGAATGCGAAGCCGAGACGGAACGGCATCGCAAGTCCCCCGGCCTCATAACCGCGAAACAGACGGTCGTAATAGCCGGCGCCGTAGCCGAGTCGTCCCCCGTCGCGGTCGAAGGCGAGTCCCGGAACGATCACCGCACCGACGGATGCGGGATCGACAGGATCGCAAAACTGCGGATCCGGTTCCGGAATGCCGTAAGCCCCGGGCTTCAGCTGCCCTTCATGTTCGATCCGGTACAGGGCAAGCTCTCCGGTTTTCACCAGCGCCTTCGGCGCAGAGACGGGCATGCCCGCCTGCCACAGGTCCCGGATGAGCAGCCGGGTATCCGCTTCGCTGCGATACGGCACGTACACGAGCACCGTTTTGCCCGGCATGTTCTGCATCCTTTCTTGCAGCAACGTAAAGGCATGCCGGCAAATAAGCCGCGATCGCGCTTCCCTTTCCTCCGCCCGGATGGCATCCCGCAGGGCGGTCATGCGGGCGCGCAGCCTCTTTTTGTCCGTCACAATGTCCATCTGTCCCATCCCCGCAACCGGTTGTCCGTTCCATTGTACCATCAACCCGCCACCCTTTGCATCCTTGTCCCGCCGGTGCGCTTTTCAATGCCGGAAAGAATCGTATATGATGAGATAGAATGCAATAGACGCGCACAAAACGCAATCGAAATCGCCTCGGGAGGAAACTCATCATGCTCGTATTGCAAGCCAACCGGATCGGCAAATCGATCGGGGCCACCCCGATTTTGACGGATATCTCCCTGCAAATTGAACAAGGCGACCGGATCGGACTCGTCGGCGTGAACGGCGCCGGCAAGTCAACGCTGCTCAAAATCCTCGCCGGCGAAATGAGCCATGACGAAGGCGACATCTATCGGGCCAAGGACGTTCGGATCGGTTACCTGGAACAAAACGGCATGCTGAGCAGCAACCGGACGATCGACGAAGAGATGCGGCTGGTGTTCGGGCATTTTGCCGAGGCGGAGAAGGAAATGCGCCGTCTCGAAAACGAAATGGCGAACCCCGCCCTCTCCGAAGATCCCGGCAAATACGAAGCCGTGCTCCGGCAATACGCCAATCTGAGCGACTGGTTTCGCGAAAACGGCGGGTTTGCCGTGGACACGAAGATCAAAAGCGTCCTGCACGGCATGGGCTTTGGCGACTTGGCGCCGGACACCCCGATTCCCATCCTGAGCGGCGGCCAGAAAACCCGGCTCGCCCTGGCGAAACTGCTGCTCTCCGAACCGGATCTCTTGCTGCTCGACGAACCGACCAACCACCTCGACATCGACACGCTCACCTGGCTGGAGCAATATTTGCGCGGGTACCGGGGGGCGATCGTGTTCGTCTCCCACGACCGCTATTTCCTCGATGCCCTGTCCACCGCCATCGTCGAAATCGAAAGGACGAAGGCGGTTCACCATCCCGGCAACTACACGAAGTTTCTCGACTGGAAAGCGGCGGAAACGGAGCGGAGATGGAAAGAATACGAAAAACAGCAGGATGAAATCGCCCGCATGGAAGATTTCATCCGACGCAACATCGCCCGCGCTTCCACCACCGGCCGCGCGCAAAGCCGCCGCAAGGCGCTGGAGCGAATGCAACGGGTCGAGAAACCGGGCGGCGAGCTGAAACGGGCCGCCATCCGCTTCACCATCGAGCGGCAAACCGGCAAGGACGTGCTCCGCGCGGAAGGCGTCACCGTGGCGCACGGCGGCGGACGGCCGCTGTTCCCGCCGATGTCGCTGCATCTGCGCCGGGGCGAAGCCGTCGCCCTGATCGGGCCGAACGGCATCGGCAAAACAAGCCTGCTTCGCGCCCTGATCGGTGAACTGCCGCCGGCGTCCGGCACGGTGGAATGGGGCTCCGGCGTCAAAATCGGGTACTATGACCAGGAACAGCGCGGCCTCGACCCGAACAACACGGTGCTCGAAGAAGTATGGAACGCGTACCCCCACATGGAAGAAGTGGAAATCCGGTCGGCGCTCGGCCAGTTCCTTTTCTCCGGAGAAGACGTGAAAAAGAAGATTTCCGCCCTGAGCGGCGGCGAGAAGGCACGGGTGTCCCTGGCGAAACTGATGCTGCTCCAGGCGAACGTGCTCGTGCTGGACGAGCCGACCAACCACCTGGACCTGTACAGCAAGGAGGCGCTGGAAGCGGCATTGATGGAATTCGAGGGCACGCTGTTGTTCATATCGCACGACCGGTACTTTTTGAACAAAATGGCGGAACGCATCGTGGAATTGTCGACAACGGGAGCCGAATATTTCCTGGGAAATTACGACGACTTTCTGGAAAAAAAGATGGCGCTCGCGGAATGGCGAAATGGCGATGGCGACGAACAACGGGGCAGTTCCGGCAGAACGGATCGAACAGGCAAAGCCGGTGCAGCGACGGGATCGCCCGGCTCCCATGCGGCGGCTGCAGCGCCGGTATCCAAAGACGGCGGATCCCGCGGCAACGAATCGGCCCGCAACCCTCGTGGGGCGAACGCCTCCCGGGAAGCGAAACGGGAAGAACGGATGCGGCAGCGCAGGCTGGAACGGCTGGAAGCGCGGATCGCGGAACTCGAGCAGACGGCGGAGCGGTTGGAGGCCGAAATGGCCAAACCGGACGTGTACCAGGATTACGTGAAGCTTCAAGAGATTCAGGCGGAACTGGATCGGACAAAAAACGAGCTTGATGTCGCGTATGTCGAATGGACGGAGCTGGCGGACGAATGATCCGCCAGTTTTTTTGTCCGCATTTCCACAAAGGTTGTCCACTGTCCGATCGCGTCATCCACAAGGTTGTCCACAATGTGCACAGCGGCGTTTTCCGCGTCGTTGCGGGCTTCTTCCGTGCGGTCACGCACTTGTGCGCATTTTCCACAGTTCGTTATGAAAAAGTTATCCCTTTTTCACGGTGCGCCGCAACCCTTGATCTGTTCCCGTTTTTCCAAAGTTGTTCACAAAGCCCACAGGGGTTGTGGATAATTTTGTGCACAAAAGGTTGTGGATGATTGTCGTCTCCTGTCGGCGAGACGGCACGATTCGGGAGCATTTGCGAAGTTTCGGACCCATCCCGTGCGGTGAATCGGTCCGAAGGCCGGATCCGCCTCGGGCACAAAAAACGCACATCCCGGGAAAAGCACCCGAAATGTGCGTTTATGACGGTCTATGATGGGCTGAGCCAACGCCGGAGAACTCCGGCACTCCCTGACTGTCGCTTCTATTAAGGAAATCGATAGCTGGACCCGGGCAATCCGGCCTATGGGCATGACCCGATTGCCGTTTCGCCGGACCGCGACAACGATCGGGCTGCGGCAGCGCCGAACCGCGACAATGACCGGACTATGGCGAAGCCGGACGGCTTGCGGCGCCGACGGACCAGTCTTCGAGCGACATGAGCGGCTCGGCTTTCATGGAGAGCGGCGTGAACTCTCCGGCATCCCATTTCAGGAAGGCGGCGGCCGCGATCATGGCCGCGTTGTCGGTGCAATAATCGAACGGCGGGATGGAAAGCGGGATGCCCGCTTCCTCACACGCCTTGGCGAGCGCCGCCCGCAAGCCCCGGTTGGCCGCCACGCCGCCAGCCAGGATCAGTTGACGCGCGTCGAATTCCCGCGCCGCGCGGATCGCCTTGGTCACCAGCACGTCGATGACCGATTCCTGGAACCCGCGCGCCAGATGCGCGGTTTCCACCGTTTCGCCGCGCATGGCGGCCTGGTTCAGCACGTGGAGCACCGCCGACTTCAGCCCGCTGAAGCTGAAGTCGAACGTGTCGTGCTCCAGCCAGGCGCGCGGCAGCACGATCTCGCCGTCCGCTTCGGCGGCGAGCCGGTCGACGTGCGGCCCGCCCGGATACGGCAGGCCGAGGGCGCGGGCGACCTTGTCGTACGCTTCGCCCACAGCGTCGTCGCGGGTGTTGCCGACCACGCGAAAAACGCCCGGCCGCTCCACCAGTACGAGCTCCGTATGCCCGCCGGAGACGACCAGCGCCATGAGCGGGTACGCGAGCGGCCCCGCGAGCCGGTTGGCGTATATGTGACCGGCAATGTGATGGACGCCGATCAGCGGCAGCCGCGCCGACAGCGCCAGCGCCTTGGCCGCCACGACGCCGACGAGCAGCGAGCCGACGAGCCCCGGTCCCTGGGTGACCGCCACGGCGGACAGGTCGCCGAGCCTGACGTTCGCCCGCTCCAGCGCCTCTTCCACGATGCGCGTGATCGTCTCCACGTGCTTGCGCGACGCCACCTCCGGCACCACGCCGCCAAACCGCTCGTGAATGTCCATTTGGCTGGACACGACGTTCGACAGCACTTCCGTACCGTCTCTTACCACCGCCGCAGCCGTTTCGTCGCAACTTGTTTCGATGGCCAGTATCAAACCTTTTTTCACTCGAGCTTCATCCTTTTGCCTGTTTGCGCAGCGCCTCGTCATGCCTTGGTTCCCGCGGTGCCGGCCGGCGGAGGACGCGCCGCCCACGCTCACTGCGCGGGCCGGATGTCCGGGATGTCCGCCCACATGATGAGCGCATCTTCCCCGTTGTCGGAGTAATAGCCGCGCCGCACGCCCTCCACCCGGAACCCGAATTTTTCATACAGACGCTGGGCCACCGTGTTGGACACGCGAACTTCCAGGGTCATCCGTTTCATTCCGCGAAGGGACGCGAAGGCGATCAGTTCCCGCAGCAGCCGTTGTCCGAGTTTTCTTCCGCGGTACGCTTCCCGGAGCCCGATGTTGGTCACGTGCGCCTCGTCCACGATCGTCCACAATCCGCCGTAGCCGATGATCTCTCCCTGCCACAGCATCACGAAGTAATGGGCAAACTGATTGTACATCAACTCGTTGTAAAATGCTTCCCTCGTCCATGGCACGGTAAAACATTCTTTTTCGATTTCGACGATCGTGTCGATATCCTTCACCGTCATCCGGCGAAAAACGACCATTTCCGGTGACGGGAATCCGACCGCTTTGTCATGCAAGTTTCTCATTTTTTGCCGCCCGCTCCTTGGCCGAACCCGACGAAAGGGTTGAGGCTTTCTTGGCATCGTTGAGGGCCGGTCGCACGTTCCGGCAATCGCTGCGCGACGGTTGCGCCCGACGCGCCGTGGCGGCTGCCTTCCCTGCCCTATCGTTTCAATGCGGCGTGTTTGGCCGCCAGTTTCTTTTCCGGTTCCGACAGCTGGGTGTAGTTCGGGATCAGGTCGTGGGGATCGTCCACTCGGCACCGTTCGCCGTACATCCAGGCCAGCGCGGCGACGGCGGACGCCGTCAGCGGATCGTCGTTCATCGCCACTTCCGCCGGAATGCGGGCGGCAAAGCCGTCCAGCAACTCCCGGAAGCCGGCATGATCCCCGACAAAAAGCACCCGTGCCGCACCGGCCGAACGCCCTGCAAGCGGTTCCTCTCCGGTCTGCCATCCGCCGTTGTTGCTCCCGTCAACCCCTGCATCGGCATCCCCGGACGAGTGCCCGGCGACCGTATTCCCGTCAACCGGCACATCGGCACTCCCGGACAAGCACCCGGTGACGGCACTTCCGCCACCCGACGATTCCGCACTCCCGGACGAGTGCCCGGCGACCGTATTCCCGGCCGAACCGCCGGTCGCGGCACTTCCGCCTGTCGGCACATCCCCGGCCGCTCGGTCGGAAGCCCGCCGCCCGGAAGCCGCACTTCCGGCATCCGGCTCTCCGCCGTTTACGGCCGTGCCTTCCGCCGTCAACCGTCCGGCCAGTTCATCCAGCCATTCCGCCACCGGACGAATGCCGTCTTCCGCGAGACAGCGCCAGCCGTCCGTGCCGAAGGCGTACAACCCCGTGTACGCCTTCCCCCGGCGGGCGTCCATCAGCGGAACGATCCATGTGCCGCCTTTCGCAGGTTCCCCCGCCTTCCCGCGCAAAACCGCGCCGTAGGCCAGCGCCTCCAGGGAAGACACGGCATACAGCGGCGAGCCCAGCGACCACGCCATCATTTTGGCCACGGTGACGCCGATGCGGATGCCGGTGTACGATCCCGGACCGCGCCCCACCGCGATGGCCGCAAGCCGCCCCGGTTCGAGGTTCGCTTCCGCGAGCAGCGAATCCACCTCCGGCATCAGCCGAATCGAATGGTTGCGCTCCGACGTCGAATCCCGTTCCGCAAACGCCCGGCCTTCCCTGGCCAGCGCCGCCGTCATGGACGCCGTCGACGTGTCCAGCGCCAGCCAGATGCCTTCCGGCAGCCTTCCGCCTTCCGAATGTTGCCGCTTCATTGCATCCATACCAGAACTCCCCGCTTCGCCAGTTCTCGGCAAACCTCCGCATACCGCTCCCCGCGGGGCACCACCCGGATGATTCGCCGGTTTTCGTCCCAGTCACCGGCATGCCCGGCACCCGGCATCGGCGGCCGGCCCAGCTCCACTTCCAGCCGGTCGGCGGGCAGCAGGTCGGCGATTCGCGACGCCCATTCCACAAGCGACACCCCGTCCCCGCCGAAATACTCCTCCAGCCCCAGTTCATCGGCTTCTTCCGGCGTCAACCGGTACACATCCATATGGTAAAAAGGGCACTCGCTGCCGTCATACTCCTTGATCAACGTAAAAGTGGGGCTGTTCACCGTGCCGCGCACGCCGAGGCCGCGGGCAAACGCCTGCGCGAAGGTGGTCTTGCCGGCGCCGAGATCGCCTTCGAGCGCCACCACGCTGCCCGGAGCGAGCAGGGCGGCGAGCTCCCGCGCCAATTGCCCCGTATCTTCGGGCGACCGCGATTCAAACATGAAAAGCATAGGCAGGATCACACTTTCCCGGAACAGATTCCAATCATTATAGCCGGAAATTCGCCGAACTGGCAAGTTGCAGGAAACGAGCCGAAACCCATGCGATCGACTTTTTTCGACACTATTTTTTTCCTACAACATTTTTGCCTCCTATGGTACAATAGTGCATTATTCCTGCTTCTTCCTTGTTCCCGTCTCAGAATCCGGGATTCCGGGCCGAATCTGCCGGACAGCGCCATTCGGCGAAACGACCGGTGCGATGATGCGACCGGTACGGCCGATTCCACCGATCCGGTTGCCGAAGGGGGTGGCGATTCTTGGACAGTGTGTCGATCAATTCATTCCTGCAATCCAGCCTGCTCGTATTCGAACAATTTTGTCAAATCCGGCCCCAAATCGGAAAACCGGCTGTCAGGCAAGTGGAACTCGCCGACGGGCCCTACTGGCTCAAGATCAGCATTCTCGGTGACATGCGCGGGGAAGTGTATTACAGTTTTCCCCGCAACGTTGCGCTGAAAATCGTTTCCGTCATGATGGGCGGCATGCGGATTTCCGAATTGGACGAAATCGGGCTGAGCGCCCTCGCCGAAATCGGCAACATGATTTGCGGCAACGCCAGCACCCTCCTTTACGGCCAGGGTTATGCCATCGACATCTCCCCGCCGGCCATGGTCACGCCGGGCACCGGCAGCGGCGACAAAGCGATCCTCGTTCCGCTTGTTCTTGACGGCGTCGGGGAAGTGGAGCTGTACGTGAATCTGCGGGCGGCAAGCTGAACGGTTGGCGGCCCCCATTAAAAAAATGTGGTGCAGATCGCACCACATTTTTTTGCTTTCGGGCCGTCTCCGGCATCCGGAGAACAAGGCGGCCGGTCCGGAGACACGGCAAGACAACCTGCCCGTCAACGCTTCGACGTTCGACCGGCCTTCACTTCTTCCGGGCCAGCACCGCCCATGCTTTCTCGACCACGTATCTCGCCGTCAGGCCGTACTTCTCAAGCAGCGCCTGATCCGGGCCGGACTCGATGTTGACGTCCCGCACCCCGACGCGCTCGAGCGGAACGGGATGCGTTTCGGCCAGCACCTCCGCGACGGCGCTGCCGAGGCCGCCGACAACGGAATGGTCCTCGGCGGTCACGATGGCGCCCGTCCTCCGCGCCGCCTCCGCGATCGCCTCGCGGTCGATCGGCTTGATCGAGGGCATGTGAATCAGTCCGGCCCGAATCCCTTCCCGCTCCAGCAGCGTGACCGCTTCCAGGGCGCGGCTCGTCTGCGTGCCGGTCGAAACGATCGTCACGTCGGCCCCTTCCCTCATGATGACCGCCTTGCCCGGTTCAAACCGGTACGTTTCGTCAAACAGCACCGGATAGGCATCCCGCGCCACGCGCAAATAAACCGGTCCTTCGGTCCGGCAGGCGTAATCCATCATCTGCGCGAGTTCGACGGAATCGGCCGGCGCAAGCACGGTCATGCCCGGCAGGCTGCGCATGACGGCCACGTCTTCCACCGCCTGGTGCGTCTTGCCCGTGCGGCCGTTCAGCAATCCGCCGTACGCGCCAACCAGTTTGACATCCAGCATCGGCTGCGCGATGGAAACGGAGATTTGGTCCAGCGCCCGCTTCACGATGAACGGCGCGAAGGAGCAAACCCACGGCTGCAGGCCGACCGTCGCCATCCCGGCCGCCACGCCCAACATGTTCTGCTCGGCGATGCCCATCTGCAGAAATTTGGCCGGATTGTGTTCCGCCACCATGTCCAGCTTCGTCGAGTTGGCCAAATCGCCGTCCAAGGCATACACCTTGTCATGTTCCCGCGACAACCGCAACAACGTTTCACCGAACGCGTCCCGCATCGAGACGAGCGTCCCCGCCGCATGTCCCCCGCCCATCACGCATGCTCCTCCTGCAGTTCATTGATGGCTCGTGCCAGTTCCTCGTCCGTCGGCACCCTGGAATGCCACAAATAGTGATTTTCCATGAAGCTGACCCCTTTGCCCTTCACGGTCCGCGCAAGGATGATCACGGGTTTGCCCTTGACGGTTTCCGCTTCCCGGAAGGCGGACAGGATGGCCGGGAAATCGTGCCCGTCGATGTCGATGACATGGAACCCGAAGGCCGCCCAGCGTGTCTCGGGGTCAACCGCGGGTGCCTGCCGCGCCTCTTTGGACGCCCCTTCCCATCCGTACTGCTGGAGCCGGTTGCAATCCAGGATGACGACCAGATTGTCGAGCCGGTACCTGGAGGCGACGTTCGCGGCTTCCCACACCTGGCCTTCCTGGGACTCGCCGTCCCCGATCAGGCAATACGTGCGGAACGATTTGCCCTTCAGTTTCGCGGCAAGCGCCATGCCGACGGCGGCCGAAATGCCCTGGCCGAGGGATCCCGTCGACATGTCCAGGCCCGGAAGCAGTCTCATGTCCGGATGGGCCTGCAGCCGCGAATTGATTTCGTCGAACGTGGAAAGTTCCGCTTTCGGAAAATAGCCCCGCTCCGCCAAAGCGCAATACAGGGCAATGGCGGAATGGCCTTTGGAAAGGACGAAACGATCCCGGTCTTCCCAGTCCGGATGTTCGGGCCGAATGTTCATGACTTCGAAATACAAGGCCGTCAAAATGTCCGTGGCCGAAAGCGGCCCGCCGATGTGGCCGGCGCCGGCCCCGTGGACCGTCCTGATGATGCCGGTACGGATGTTGCGGGCGATCCGCTTCAGCCGTTCCGTTCGATCCGTCAAGCTCATCTGCATCGTCACCACGTTTCCTTTCGCATCCATGATGTTTGCTCCGGCCGTCCAAACCCGTCCCTTCCGCGCTCACTCGTCGTAGTACAGCAGCACCTTGCCGCCGACTTTCCGCTCGCAGATGTCGAAGGCGTCCTTCCAGCGGCCAAGCGGCACCTTGTGGGTGATGATCGGCTTCACGTCGACTTTCCGCTGTTCCCAGATGCGCATTACGCGGTCGTACGTCTCGATGCTGTGCGCGTAGGAGGCAACCACCTGCAGCTGTTTGTACAAAATCGTGTCAAAGTTCACCGTAATGTCCTTGCCGATGATGCCGACCTGGATGTACTTGCCCCGCTTCTTCACCGCTTTCAGGCAATTGGCCACGGAAGGCCCGGCGCCCGCGCATTCGATCGCCACGTCGACGCCGCGGCCGTCCGTCTCCGCGTCTATCGTCGCAAAAAGATCCTGCTCGTTGATGTTGACGACCACATCCGCGCCCATTTCGGCGGCGATTCCCAGCCGGTCGGCATCGAGGCCGGTGCCCGCGACGATCACCTTGCAGCCTTTGACCCGCAGCAGGGAAAGACAAAGCAGGCCGATCGGGCCGGGACCGGACAGGAGCACCGTGTCGCCGACCCGGATGTCCGTCAGTTCCTCGATCGCCTTGACCGCGCAGGCAAGCGGTTCCGTCAGCGCCGCCTCTTCCATCGACAGATGATCCGGGATCCGGTACGCCATGTCCTCCCGCACCGTGACGTATTTCGTAAACCCGCCGTCAATGCCCGAACCGAGGGATTTCCGCTCCCGGCAAAACATGTAGTTTCCGGTCCGGCAATGTTCGCACTTGCCGCACGTCACGCCGGTGGACGGCAGCACCGTCACCCGGTCCCCCGCCCGGAAACGGCTCACCCCTTCGCCGACTTCCTCCACGATGCCGGAAAATTCGTGGCCGAGAATGACCGGCGGATTGCAGCTGTAGGTGCCGTGATAAATGTGCTGGTCCGTGCCGCAGATGCCGGCGTACCGGACGGCGATCCGGATCATGTTCGGCTTCAATTCGGGTTCGTCCACATCAAGCAGCTCGACATGGCCGTGTCCTTCCTTCACCTTGACCAAAGCTTTCATCGGTTGTCTTCACGTCCCCCGTGCAAAGATAGTGGAACGGATGGCGGTTGAACGGTATGCCGGCCAAATCACCGGGGCTGCACCTTGATGCCGATAAACTTCCGTTCCATCATGTCTTCAATCGCATATTTGATGCCTTCCTTGCCGACACCGCTCCATTTCACGCCGCCGTACGGATGATTGTCCTGGCGGTAGGTGGACACTTCATTGATCCAGACACCGCCCGTCTCCAGCTCGTCCGCCAGCCGGAACGCCCGGTTGATGTCCCGGGTGAACACGCCCGCCTGCAACCCGAAATTCGATTCGTTCGCCAGCCTGACCGCCTCTTCTTCCGTTTCAAAAGGAATGACCGACACAATCGGCGCAAACACCTCATCGCAAACGACCTTCATGTCCGGCGTCACGTTCGTGAGCACCGTCGGGGCAAGCACGGCCCCGTTGCGCGTGCCTCCCGCGACCACGACGGCGCCCTGCCGTTTCGCTTCCTCGATCCACTGTTCGGCCCGGATCGCCTCGGCTTCGCTGATCATCGGTCCGATGTCGGTGGATTCGCTGCCCGGGTCGCCGATCACGAGGGATTCGACGCGCGGAAGGAATCGGCTCATGAAGGTGTCATATACCGTCGACTGGACATAGATGCGCTGCACCGACACGCACGACTGGCCGGAGAAGGCAAATCCTCCCCGCACGAGGCCTTGGACGGCATCGTCCAGATCGGCGTCTTCAAACACGAGATTCGGCGCGTTCGACCCGAGTTCCAGCGTCAACTTTTTGAAGCCGACCCGCTGCCGGATCCGTTCGCCGACCCACTGGCTGCCGGTGAACGTCACCTTGGCGACCCGGGGATCGGTGACGAGGGGATCGCCGATGGTGGAGCCGGTGCCGAGCACCACGTTGATCGCTCCCGGCGGCAAACCGGCCTCTTCGAACAGCTTCGTGATCATGAGCGAAGAAAACGGCGTTTTTTCCGTCGGCTTGAGCACGACGGTGTTGCCCGCGGCAACGGCCGGCGCCAGTTTGTGCAGCACCAGGTTGAGCGGAAAGTTGAACGGCGTAATGGCGGCCACGACCCCGACCGGATAGCGCCGGATCATGCCGATCCGGTTTTCTCCCCCGATCGCCGCGTCCAGCGGAACGAGGTCGCCGCCGAGCTGCTTCGCTTCCTCGGAAGCAAACCGGAGCACCTGGACCGCTCTCCCCACTTCCGCCCGTGCGTCGCGGATCGGTTTCCCCGCTTCCTGGACGAGGATTTCCGCAAACACTTCGCTTTTGGCTTCCAACAGATCGGCCGTTTGCCGGAGAATGCGGCCCCGCTCGTGGGCAGGCATCGACCTCATCGTCTCCCGGAACACCCGGCCAGCCGTCTCGATGGCCAGGTCGAGGTCTTCCGGGGTGGCCAGATCGATGGTGCCGATCGGCGACCCGGTGTACGGATTTTTGATTTCCCGGGCTTCCCTTCCGTCACCGACAATTTCCCGGCCGCCGATGTGGGAGCCGTGCCGGAGAAATCTCGCAAAATGAACCATGATGCTTACCTCCCGCCTTTGTTTTTCAACGCCTGAATGACGGCGTCGGTCACTTCGGCCGTATTCGCCGTTCCCCCCAAATCCGGCGTCGTGACGCCCGCGGCCACCGTTTCCTCGATCGCTTCCAGCAGCAGATTGCCGATTTCGGGATACCCGAGGAAATCGAGCATCATTTTGCCGGACCAGATTTGCCCGATCGGATTGGCGATGCCCTTGCCGGCAATATCCGGCGCCGAGCCGTGCACCGGCTCGAACATGGAAGGATGGGTGCGTTCCGCGTTCACGTTGGCCGAGGGCGCGATGCCGATGCTGCCCATGATCGCCCCCGCCAGATCGGACAAAATGTCGCCGAACAGATTGGAAGCGACGATGACGTCAAAATGTTGCGGCTTCATGACCAGGAAAGCGGACAAGGCGTCGATGTGGACGCTTTCGCGGCGGACGTCCGGCCAGTCCGCCGCCGTCTGGCGGAACACATCGTCCCAGAAGGGCATGCTGTACGTGATGCCGTTCGACTTGGTGGCGCTGGTGACGAGGCCCTTGCGGCCCGACGCCAGCTCGAAGGCGTATTGCATCGCGCGCCGGATGGCCTTCTTCGTAAACACCGCGGTCTGGACGGCCATTTCGTCATCTTCCTGGCGATGGAGGCGCCCGCCGATTTCGGAATATTCGCCTTCCGAATTTTCCCGCACGATAATGAAGTCAAAGTTGCCGTGCTCCCGCAAGGGGGAACGGAGCCCGCGCAACATTTTGGCGGGACGGATGTTCAGCGCTTGCTTCATCTCCCGGCGAATTTTGATCAAGAGCCCCCACAGCGACACGTGGTCGGGCACCAGTTGCGGCATACCGACGGCGCCGAGAAAAATTTGGGAGAAGTTTTGCAAGGTAGCGATCCCGTCATCCGGCATCATCTTGCCGTGTTGCAAATAATACCGGCAGCTCCACGGAAAAACGGTCCATTCGAAACGGAAGCCCCCGTGGATGTCGGCCGCCGCCTCCAGCACGCGCATCGCGCACGGCGTCACCTCGGTTCCCACCCCGTCTCCCGGAATCACCGCAATCTCGTACTTGTTCATGTCGGAAAACTCCCTTTCCCATGGCTAATGAAAATGGAACGTTACTGGACGGAAAGCTGCCGGAACAGATCGATGTTTTTCAAATACTGCTCGTAGTGCGCTTCCAGCTGCCTGGCGTTTTCGGGATTCGGCGTGACGGTCACGGACGGGGGAATCGGAATTTCGCCCATGAATTGGTTCGCCTTCGCGGACAGGATGGCCGCCCCGCGGGCGACGCCTTCCGAGTCCCGGACGATTTGCAGCGGCCGGTTCAAAATGTCGGCCTTGCCCTGCATCCAGAACGGATTTTTGCTTGATCCGCCCGTGACCAGCAGCCGATCCGTCTGGATGTTGTATTCCTTCAGCACGTTCATCCGGTAACGGAACAGGCAGCACAGCCCCCGGATCATGGCCGAAGCGAGCTGCCCGGGATACGCCTGGGTCAAGGCGCCGCCGAACCATCCCATCTGGACGGAATTTTCGGTCCCCCTGTCGCCGTAAAGAATCGGATAGAAGCCGAGGCCGCTCGTGGCGACGTCTTCCCGGGACAGCGTTTCGAGCAGCTGCTCGTAATTCCAGCCGGTCACATGCAGGAACCACTCCACGATCCCGCCCGTCGTCCCGACCGACAGAAGGGTGTAGTAGCGGTTCGGCAATACGTGGCACCCGATCGTAAAGATCGGCACCTCGGCGAATTGCCCCATGTCCATTTTCGGAATGGCGGCCACCAGCGTCTCCGCGGTGCCGCAGGAATTCGTCACGTCCCCTTCCATGGTGCCGCCGATTCCGAACGACCCGACGATGTGGTCGTGCCCGGCGATGGTCACGGGCGTGCCTTCCGGAATTTTCGTGTATTCGCTCGCCTCTTTCCGCACCGTGCCGCACACTTTGGCCGAAGGCACGACGGGCTGCAGAAGTTCGCTTTTGATGCCGAATTCCCGCGCCAGCCCGTGATCCCAGTCGAGCTGGTTGATGTTGAACAGCAACGTCCGGCTGGCCAGCGACATTTCCGTCCGCTTGTTCCCGGTCAGGCAGAAGGCGATGTATTCGGCCACATGCAGCCACGATCTCGCCTTGTTCCAGACGTCGGGCATATGTTCCTTCATCCACAGAAATTTGAGCAGCGAGTATTTCGATTGCGGATACAAGCCGGTCCGGCGGTAAAAATCCAGGGCCGGAACCTTCTGGCGGACCGTTTCGAGATATTGGCCCGGGCGCGGGTCGTACCATGCCAAGATCGGGCCGACCGGTTCGTCGGAGGCATCCAGCAGAACGCCGGCTTCCGCCATGCTGGCGATGCCGATCGACTTGATTTTGCTGCCCTGGAGCTGGTCCACGCACATTTGGATCGCCTTCACCGTACTCGACCAGAGTTCGGGCGCAAGATGATAGATGCCCCCGTCTTTGGTGACATGGGCCGGCGTGGAAACCCGGGCGATGCCTTTCAACTCGCCCTGTCCGTTGTACGCTGCGACCTTGATGTGGGTGGTGCCGACATCGAGCCCGAGGTAAACCGAATCTTTGAATTTCATTGCCCTTCCTCCCAGTGAGCACCGCTTGACTTTGGATCGCGATTTATCGGCTGCCGGCCAACTCGTCCGCCGAATGGTTCGGGCGAATGGCCACTTTGAATCCCGCTCCCTGCTTCACCGCCTCGAACGCTTCCTCCATCTGGTCCAGGCCGAAATGGTGGGTCACCAGTTCCTCCAGCCGGAGGCCTTGCAGCTTTTCGATCGACCGGTAATGGTTGTACGGATTGCGCACCGACCCGACGATCGTCAATTCCTTGCCGTAAATCTCGTTCGGTTCAATTTCGATGGTCTGTCCGGGAGGCACGACGCCGAAGAAAACGACGGTGCCGCATCGGTCCGCCATGCGGATCGCCATCCCGGCCGTTTCGGCGCGCCCGGCGCACTCGATGGCCACGTCGGCGCCGAGCCCGTAACTGCTTTCGCGAACCGCCCGGACGGCGTCCTCTTCCAGGGGATTGACCGTCCGGAACCCCCGCGCTTCCGCCATGAGCCGGCGTTTTGCGTTCGGTTCGACGACCGTCACCTGCGCCGCACCGCTCATCCGCGCAAACTCCGCCATGACGATGCCGACGAAACCGCCGCCGAGGACGGCCACGTGGTCGCCCTGCTTCACCCCGGCCCGCTCGATGCCGTGCAGGCAGCAGCCGATGTTTTCCGCAAGCGCGGCCACCACCGGCGAAACGCCTTCCGGCACCCGGTACACGTTCCGGTCGGGCACGACGCAATATTGGGCGAATCCCCCGTCCGCGTGCACGCCAAATGCCGTCCGGTCGCTGCACATGTGCTCCTTGCCGATCCGGCAATACTTGCAAATCCCGCAATACAGATGAGGCTCAACGGATACCAGTTCCCCGACACCGACATTCGTCACCGCCGGGCCGACGGCTTCCACGAAGCCGGCAAATTCATGCCCCAGGACGAGGGGCGGCTTCGATTCGAACTTGCCCTCGAGGATGTGCACGTCCGTTCCGCATATCGTGGCGGCGTCGATGCGGATCAACACGTCATGTTCCCGCAAGGGCGGGATTTCCTTCCAAGCCGATTCCAGTCTGCCGTTTCCCGTGTACACACAAGCCCTGTACTTCATGCGGACTCCTCCCTGACGGGGATCAGACCGATCCCGAAACGCGTTGTTTTCCCGATCTTGTGTTTATTATAGGGAAGCGCTATCATTAAGTAAAATACATTAAAAATATAGTTCTATAAGTTTAACTTATGTCGAATGAAA
>Ga0310827_100753_pt1 | contig 21543 bp, 19 predicted proteins | sample WT_ome_2_FD_201309 | JGI IMG/M metagenome (GOLD analysis project Ga0310827, IMG submission 201309) | Sorghum-adapted microbial communities enriched on wild type (WT) sorghum from Joint BioEnergy Institute, Emeryville, California, United... ... | reverse complement strand
ATGTTGACTTATCGTAGTGAAGCTACTACTTGAGCAAACTTCATGAGTAATCTTCCATGAAATACTTCATGAAGCTTTGCGACGAGCTGAACACCCGCTTCCTCGAATAGGCTATGGCGCAGGAGCACATTAAAGGGGAGCTAGTTTCTCAGTCGCTGGCGCTCGGAGCTAGACAATAAAACTAATTCCAAGTTAATTACTTGTATTTTTATACTTTCTTATACTATCAAAAAGGTCTCCGGAGAAATTTTATTCCCGAGAGACCTTTTTATTGTTAAGCTTTTCTTTTAACACTCTGCGCAGGACTTTATTCGCTGCGTTTTTCGGTAATTCGTCCAGTTCAATCCACTGCTTTGGAACTTTATACTTTGCTAATTTTTTTAAACAAAATTCCTCCAACTCGGTTTTTGTTATTTGACAGCCATCTTTTGCGACAAAAAAAACAACCGGAACTTGTCCCCAAAAAGAATCTTCCATTCCAACCACGCTGACTTCTTTTATAGCAGGATGTCTATGAATGACGTTCTCAATTTCAGAAGGATAAATATTTTCACCGCCGGAAATAATTAAATCTGAACGTCGATCTAATACAAACAAAAATCCTTCTTCATCCAAATAACCGATATCCCCGGTATGAAACCAGCCATCTTTTGTAAAACTTGTTTGATTCGCTTCATTTCGATTAAAATATCCCTTTGTCACATTCGGACCTTTGACAACAATTTCCCCTACTTGATTAGGCAAGGCAATTTCGCCATCTTTTTCAATACGAATATCACTAAAAAATAATGGCTTACCGGCAGAACCAAGTTTTCTAATACTATCTTCCGGTGCCAACGTAACAATTTGTGAAGAAGTTTCCGTTAATCCATAGGTCTGAAAAACGGGAATATTTTTCTGGTTACATGTTTCTAAAAGGCTCAATGGAACCGGTCCCCCACCGGTCAACATACAACGAAATGAAGGATGATAATTTCGGCTGCCAAGTTGCTGAATCATTCGTTGGAGCATGGTGCTTACCACTGACATGATTGTTGCTTTTCCGTCAACTAATGCTTGATTAATTTTTTCCTCATCAAATTTTTCAAACAATACAATCGGAATCCCGTATAAAACACTTCGAATTAAAGTGGAGAAACCGCTAATATGGAAAAGCGGTACAGCAGTCAGCCAGGCATCGTTCTCCTGTAAACCTAAATTCAGCGCAGAGCCAATGGCACTTGACAAATGATTCCCGTAAGTTTGCAAAACCCCTTTAGGTTTGCCTGTTGTCCCCGATGTATACATAATGGTGCAAACCTCATCAAACGGAAAATCAACCACTTCTTCAAAAGACATGCCTCCATAATGATGAAATTTTTCAATCCAGAGTATCGGCTTGGACCAAAATGTTGCTATCGCTGAACATTGATCTGCAAAATCAGCTTCACTAATCAAATATTGTGCACGGCTGTCTGTCATTTGAAAAATCAATTCATCAGCTTGAAGTCGACTGTTTAATAAAACAGCCGGACAACCAAGCAATTGTAAAGCATGAAGGATAACGACCATATCAAGATGATTTTTTAGCAAAACCGCTACATGGTCACCTTTTTGCACTCCGGAACTATGGATTTTTTCCGCTGCTTCTTTCGCCTTTTCGTACAACACTTGAAAAGTTATTTCTTGATCATTGAAACGGACAGCAACTCGGTTCGGAGTTAAATATGCCCGTTTCCGTAACCAGTTCGGAATTGTTTGAAAACCTGTCATTTTTCCACCTGACTTTACTTAAATGCTTGGGAATGATAAATGAAGGGGCTTAGTTCAGCCCCTTGTCTACTTCATTTTTACGGGAATCTCGGGAATTGATCAAAGTCCGGTTTCCGTTTTTCTTTGAAGGCATCCCGACCTTCTTTTGCTTCATCCGTTGTGTAAAATAATAATGTTGCGTCCCCTGCCAACTGTTGAATCCCTGCCAACCCGTCAGAATCGGCGTTAAAGGCAGCTTTTAAGAAACGGATGGCTGTCGGGCTCTTTTCTAAAATTTCTTCACACCATTTCACCGTTTCGTCTTCCAACTGTTCTAACGGTACAACCGTATTGACAAGCCCCATTTCCAAAGCTTCCTGTGCATTATATTGACGACATAAATACCAAATTTCCCGTGCCTTTTTATGACCGACAATTCGGGCCAAATAACCGGCACCATATCCACCGTCAAAACTGCCGACTTTCGGACCGGTTTGTCCAAAAATGGCATTGTCTGCAGCAATCGTTAAATCACAGACAATATGTAACACATGTCCGCCACCAATGGCATACCCGGCAACCATTGCAATTACCGGCTTAGGAATTACCCGGATTAGCCGTTGCAAATCCAAAACATTCAGGCGTGGAATATTATCTTCACCGACATATCCTCCATCCCCGCGGACCTTTTGATCACCGCCGGAACAGAATGCTTTATCACCGGCACCGGTTAAAATAATCACCCCGATTTTCGAATCATCACGGGCATAACTGAATGCATCAATCAATTCCATAACAGTTTTTGGTCGAAACGCATTTCGAACTTCCGGACGATTGATCGTAATTTTGGCAATGCCATTATAGGTTTCATAAATAATATCTTCATATTCCCGTTCACGAATCCATTCTCTCGCCATTATAATCCTCCTTCTTTAACTATATTCACGAAAATTTATTGGATATTTTAACAAAATGTCCATATTTATTTTACCAAACTTATCCCATTTTTCCACGGGATTAACCCGGGTAGAGCAAAAATTGTTTTTCCATTTTATTTTTTCACTTTTATGAGAGATGTTTCCTAAACTTGATTATTATTTGACATTGTGAGTTTATGATATTCTATTTCCCCGGAAACTTTTTTCGATCTTCTTCTAAAGTCCGATGTTCTTTACCAGATGATCTTATTTCCAACAATTACATACAGATTCGCTGAAAAAACTTGTCTATTTAATTGACACAATTGTATTGAATCCATAAACTGAAGATAGGGATGTTCACAAGTTTTTCAAAAATATTTCTTTTAGAGGAGAGAGTTTTATGCAACCTGGGATTCAGTCAAATCAGGCAAACTTGAATCCTAATAAAAAGGAATGGCAAGTATGGTGGCAGCTGACGAGACCACATACATTAACCGCATCATTTGTGCCTGTCATTTTAGGAACGGTAATCGCCTATGAAATAACGCCAATCAAATTCAATTTGTTTCTTGCCATGCTCATTGCCAGTTTATTAATTCAAGCCGCTACAAATATGTTTAATGAATACTATGATTATAAAAGAGGGTTGGATAACGAAGAATCAGTGGGAATTGGCGGTACCATTGTTCGTGAAGGAGTTCACCCAAAAGTAATTTTCAATCTTGCCATTATTTTAATTGCCCTTTCTGTTTTATTAGGGGTTTATATTTCCATGAACAGCAGTTGGTGGGTAGCACTCGTCGGGTCGGTATCCATTCTTATCGGTTATTTGTATACCGGCGGACCTTTACCAATCTCATCAACACCTTTTGGCGAGTTGTTGTCAGGTTTATTTATGGGAATTAATATCATTTTGATTTCATTTTACATCCAAACGGGGACAATCACTACAACAAGTATTCTTGTCTCTATCCCGACTACGATTTTAATTGGGGCTATTAATCTATCGAATAATATTCGTGATCTAAACGGGGACAAAGAACATGGTCGAAAAACTTTGCCGATTCTGGTCGGACGGGAAAATGCCATCAAAATACTGGCAGTTGCCTTTCTTATTTCTTATTTATGGATTCTTGCACTCACTTTATTTGCAGATTTATCTCCATGGTTACTTGTTGTCTTTCTCAGTTCAACAAAAGCTTATCAGGCAGTAAAAAAATTCATTGGAAAAACGATTCCCATTGAAATGATGCCAGCAATGAAAGCAACCGCCCAAACCAATACCTATTTCGGATTCTTACTATCAATTGGATTTATTATTTCATATCTTTTTTAAAACAATGCTTTAATTATATGCCCATCCATTGATTCAACTATCCATCAGTGGGGATGAACCCCCCCACTGATGGAGTTTCACTTATTTTTGTTCTTCGTTACCGTTTGAGTCAATATTTCTATTAGTCGATCTCCTGTTTCAGATGTAAGAGATTTTCCACCTAAATCCCTCGTTAAGTACTTTCCTTCTTTTAATAGAAATCTGATGGATTCAATAATACAATCCTTCCAATTGTCTTCATGAAAATATTCCATCATTTGAGCAACAGACCAAATTGCTGCAAGTGGATTTGCAATACCTTTCCCGGCAATATCAGGTGCGGAACCGTGAATGGGTTCGAACATTGGTGGAAATTGCCTTTCCGGATTAATATTTGCACCAGCAGCAAGTCCAAGCCCTCCAGTAATGGCAGCTCCCAAATCTGTAAGAATATCACCAAACAAATTGGTTGTTACAACAATTTCAAATCTTTCAGGTTCCTTGATAAAATACATACTCGCAGCATCAACTAAATACGAGTACGTTTTTACATCCGGATATTCCTTACTAATTTCATTGAACACTTGATCCCAAAATACCATTGAATAATTCAATGCATTTCCCTTACTGATACTCGTCAACGATTTTTTTCGGCGCCGTGCTTCTTCAAAAGCATAACGAATAATTCGTTCCGTACCTTTTCGAGAAAAAACACTGGTTTGTAACACAACTTCTCCCGGGGTTCCTTTATTTATCCACTCACCAACACCGGCATACTCACCTTCACTATTCTCTCTAATAACAAGGAAGTCAATATCTTTCTCATTTTTATCTTTTAATGGTGTTAATGATTGATTTAATAAAGTTATCTCCCTTAAATTGACATACTGATCAAATCCTTTTCGGATTTTTAGCAACAAGTCCCATAATGACACATGGTCCGGAACGCTTGGATGGCCTACTGCACCAAGATAAATTGCATCAAAAGTTTTTAATCGTTCCAAACCATTATCGTCCATCATTTTTCCATTCTTAACATAGTAATCACAGCCCCAAGGGAACTCTTCAAATTCAAAAAATAAGTTATTATCGATTTTGTTGATTGTTTTTAATACTTTTACACCCTCTTGAAGAACTTCTTTTCCAATACCATCACCAGGTATTAAAGCTATTTTCAAACGTTTCATTATAAACCCACCTTGCAAGGTAATATTTGATTTTCTTTTAGTTGCAATGATTTCGAAAAAACTTAAGTGCCAAAAATTTTGAACCGGATTATCCAAACAGTTGGTTATAATTAACCATTGTAGGCGGTTTTTCCCCTTTTATCGTTTTTATTAAGTTTTCCGCTATAATTTCTGATGTCTTCCTTGCCGCTTCAACACTTATTCCACCCATATGAGGAGTCATAATAACTTCATCCAATTCGAAAAATGGGTGATTTTTGTTCGGGGGCTCTTCAGTAAATACATCAATTCCCGCTCGAAAGATTTTTTTCTCTTTTAGTGCTTCATATAAATCGATTTCATCTAGGATTCCGCCTCTTGCTGTGTTGATAAGTATAGCAGTTGGCTTCATCATATGAAAAAATTCCTTATTTATCATGTTCCTCGTATCGTCGGTTAATGGAATATGCAAGCTGACAATATCGCTTTCTTTAAATATTTCATGAATGGATGTTGTTAGTTTCAAATCCAAAAAATTTGCTATTTCCATCTTTTCTTGGTTAATTTCACGGACATAGGCGATCACTTCCATATCGAAACCAAAGCGCATAATTTTTGCAACCTTTTGCGCTATGGTGCCAAAACCAACTAGTCCCAGTGTTTTCCCCTTCACTTCATAAGTAAATCGACCATCACGGAAATTGAAATTTCCTTTTTTCGTTTCTTGATGAAATTGAATGAGATTTTTCATTGTTGCCAGAATTAAACATACCGTATGTTCAGCAGTTGCCTGACTATTTAATTTAGGTGCATGTAGTACAGGGATACCTTTTTTCGTCGCATAGTCCACATCAATATTATCTAAACCAACACCTGCCCCTGAGATTGCCTTAACATTTTTACAAGCATCAATGATTGCTCGGGTAATTTTCGCAGGTGCGCGCAAGATGATTCCGTCAACATCCTCATTGTCATGTAAAAACTGAATAATTTCCTGTTCATTAAATGTAGCAAATTTCGTTACTTTGCCACTCTTTTTTAAAATTTCTTCACCATGAACATGGTACATAGGCAGAATTTGCAGAATATGGATTCCACACATAGAAAACCTCCCGGTAAATTTATTGGAGCTTATGACAATCTTATTATATTAATATAATGATTCCACAACAGTTGTAATTCCTTGACCTCCACCGATGCAAAGTGTTACTAGACCGTACTTTTCTCCTCTTCTTTCCATTTCATGCAACAATTTTGTCATTAAAATCGCACCTGTAGCGCCTATCGGATGCCCAAGTGCAATCGCTCCACCGTTAACATTGACTTTATCCATGTTCATATCCAGTTCTTTGATGACGGCTAAGGCTTGGGCTGCGAATGCCTCATTTAATTCGATTATACCGATATCTGCCAAAGTTAACCCACATTGTTTTAAGGCTTTCCTTGTCGATTCAACAGGACCGATTCCCATGATTTCCGGGGATACCCCACTTACTGCTTGCGCTATGATTTTTGCCTTAGGTTTCAGTCCGTACTCCTTCACCTTTTCTTCACTCATCATTAAAATTGCAGCCGCACCGTCATTTCTTCCGCTTGAGTTTCCTGCCGTTACCGAACCGTTTTGTTTAAACACTGCGGGGAGCTGACTCAATTTTTCTATTGATGTTAATCTGGGGTGTTCGTCAACTTCAAACAATATCGTATTTTTTCTATTCTTTATTTCAAAAGGTACAATTTCATCTTTAAATCGTCCCTCTTTAATTGCCCGGTCGGCTAAAACTTGGCTGCGATGAGCAAATTTATCTTGCTCTTCGCGGGAAATACAATATTTTTCCGCTAAATTTTCTGCCGTAAGTCCCATTGTTAAGTTTCCATATTTCTCCCTTGGTTGTGAACAAGGCTGACTTTCTGTATTCGGATCAAGCAATTCACCGTTTCCGGCACGGTACCCAAATCTGGCATTTCGTAAATAATAAGGTGCCGTACTCATACTTTCCGCTCCACCGGCAATAATTACATTCGACAGACCCAATTTGATTTGCATATCTGCATTATTAATGGCTTGCAGTCCTGAACCGCATTGACGGTGAACAGTATATCCGGTCACTGTGACAGGTAAGTCCGCACGTAATGCAGCTAACCGAGCTAAGTTCGATGTGTCGGCACTTTGTTTTGCTTGACCTAAGATGACCTCGTCCACTTCCACCTCTTTTCCATATCGATGTAAAACCTCTCGAATAACTTTCTCAGCAAGTAAATCGACGGTGACATCTTTCAATGTACCCCCAAGTTTTCCAATTGCAGTACGAACAGAACCAATGATATACGAATCTACCATTTTCTTTACCCCCGTCTTCTAAACTCTCTTAATAATTCATTGGCAATGATGTTGCGCTGAATTTCTGAGGTACCTTCATATATTTTTGTGATGCGGGCATCTCTATAGTATCTTTCAATTGGGTAATCTTTCATATAGCCGATTCCGCCATGAATTTGTACGGCTAAATCCGCCACTTTATTATAGACTTCTGATCCGAACAGTTTCGCAATGGCTGCTTCTTTTACCACCCGTTGTTTTTGGTCAGTCATCCAAGCCACCCGGTACGTCATCGATCTTAACACTTCAATCATCATACTGATTTCCGCTAACATATGTTGAACGGCCTGAATTTCAATAATTGGTTTTCCAAACTGGTTTCGTTCATTGGCATAAGAGAGACAGTATTCCAACAATTTTTCACAGGAACCGAGGTTTCTTGCAGCAAGCCCCGCCCGTCCATTTGCCAATATTTTTAATGCATTCACATACCCTTTCCCTTCTTCGCCAAGAACATTTTCGACCGGAACTTCCATATTTTCAAAAAATAACTCTGCTGAATGAGAGCCTCTTAATCCCATTTTTCTTTCCACATTGCCTAATACAAATCCGGGAAAATTTTTTTCAACAATAAACGAGGTAATTCCTTTTGCCCCTTTAGCAGGATCAGTGACAGCCATAACCGTAAAAACATGTGCCTCAACTGCATTGGTAATATAATGTTTTGAACCGTTGATAATATATTTATCTCCTTGTTTTACTGCTGTCGTTTTCAAGTTGGCAGCATTTGACCCCGCTTCCGGTTCAGTTAATGCAAATGCACCAATCCATTCCCCTGATGCCATTTTCGGTAAATATTTCTGCTTTTGTTCTTCTGTCCCAAGTTCAACAATCCCAACAGTACCAATTCCCGTATGGGCTCCAATTAATGTTGTGTATCCATTATGTGTTTTTCCCAGTTCTTCATAGATGGCACATTTTCCAACCATATCAAGACCTAAACCGCCGTACTCTTCAGGAATACTAAGGCCAAAAAGCCCCATTTCTTTTGATTGATTAACGATATCTGCAGGAATTTCATCATTTTCTTCAATTTCCATCGCTCTTGGTTCAACTTCTTCTTTGACAAATTTACGAACATTTTCTCTTAAAAATTCAATTTCTTCAGGTAATTGGAAATCCATTTGTCTTCTCCCCCCGTAAAAAGATATTTATTTATTTTTAAAGTTTGCTTCCCGCTTTTCTATAAATGCCAATGTCCCTTCTTGTTTATCTTCTGTTCCCATGGCAACAGCTTGTGATAATTTTTCAAGCCACAGTGCTGTTCCGGTATCGATATCAAATCCTTTATGAACAGCGTATTTGGCAAGTTGCACAGCGATTGGTCCCTTTTTTATCACTTTTTCAGCAATTTCAGCCACTTTTGAATGGAGTTCTTTCTCTTGTACATAGTAGTTTGCCAAACCTATTCGTTCCGCCTCCTCACCGTCTATTATTCTCCCTGTTAAAATCATGTCGAGGGCACGACTTTTCCCGATTAAGCGGGCCAGCCGTTGTGTACCGCCGGCGCCCGGGATAATCCCCAGGTTCAGTTCCGGCAAACCAAATTTTGCCTTATTCGTTGCAATCCGGATATCACAAGCCATTGCTAATTCGCATCCCCCGCCTAGTGCATAGCCATTAACAACTGCAATTGTAACCTTAGGGAAATTTTCTATTTTCGAATATAATCCTTGCATTCCGGGGATAAGAGCTTCTAAAGGCTTCCTGGCATGCAATTGCTTTATATCTGCGCCGGCGGCAAATGATTTTCCCCCTGCACCTTCAATAATTAAAACTTTTATTTGATCATTTTGTTCAGCCTCATCAAAAGCCGTATCGATTTCAGCGAGCATGTTATTATCCAGTGCGTTACGAACTTCAGGACGATTTAAGATAAGCCGGAATATTCCTTTTTCAATTTTAATGTCAATACACTCATAATGGTTTGATGGTTCAGTTGTATTCATAAAAACCTCTCCCGCTCTTTCTTCCTAGTCTTCCTGCTTTTACATATTTTACAAGAATAGGAGAAGGACGATATTTTTCCCCTAATGTTTGATATAAATACTCCATATTTCGAAGGCGTGTGTCTAATCCCACAAGATCGGCTAATTCAAGCGGGCCCATCGGATGATTTAAGCCAAGTTTGATGGCTTTGTCGATATCCTTGGCACTGGCTACACCTTCCATTAGCATATTCATTGCTTCATTTCCAATAAGACAATTCATTCGAGAAGTGACAAATCCGGGAAATTCATTGACCTCAACATATTCTTTCTTTAATTTTGTTGCGATATCTTTTGCGAATTGAACGGTTTCATCTGATGTTTCTAAACCACGAACAATTTCAATCAGTTTCATTTTATGGACAGGGTTAAAGAAATGCATGGCAACAACTTTATCCGGTCGTGACGTTTGGGCACCTATTTCTGTTGGACTCATTGTTGAAGTATTCGTTGCTAAAACGGCATCTGACTTACATAATTTATCAAGTTTTTGAAATACATCCGCCTTTATATCCATTCTTTCTATAACAGCTTCTACAACTAAATCGGCATCCTTTACTGCTGAGGCTAATTCCATATCGTACTGTAGATTTTCCTTAGCCTGAGCATATTGGACCTCGGACAAAAAACCTTTTTGGAAACTATCTTTAAGCAATTGATTAATATCCGTTTCTGCCTTTTGAAGTGCTTCCAAACAAATATCATTTAAAACCACTTGAAAATTTGAGATGGCAAAAGCATAGGCAATTCCCTTTCCCATGACACCTGCCCCTACAACCGTAACACGTTCCATTAATAAAATTCCTCCCCGAATATGTATGGAATAAGCCGTTAAGACCTGATTCCCAAACATTTTTTTATACCAAAAATACCTTTTATAACTGCGCATGCCGGTATTAGATCCTAATTTCTTATTAATTCTTGGCTAATTGTAAAATTTGCACCTGTGATTTTCTGTAATTCTTCTAAACTGATATCGCTTAATATCTCTACAAGCTTCACTCCTTTATCTGAAAACGTAAATACCGCATGCTCTGTAACTAGCATATCGGCCTTTTTTCCACCACTTGTAGGGTATGAAAGCTTTTTTACAAGTTTCGGACTACCGTCTTTTGCCTGATGTGTTGAGGCAAGGATAATTTTTTTCGCTCCGGCAACAAGATCCATTGCTCCGCCGACACCAAGTACGTCTTTTCCCGGTACGGACCAATTGGCAATTTCCCCAAATTCATCCACTTGAAGGATTCCCAGCACTGCAACATCAATATGCCCGCCGCGAATCATCACAAAGGAGTCGGAACTATCGAATAAAGAAGCGCCTGTATCCATTGTAATCGGTTTCTTACTTGCGCTGATTAAATCCATATTTACATACTGCGGTTCCGGAGTTGGACCCATACCTAAAAGGCCATTTTCTGATTGTAAATAAACCTTTTTATCTCCTAAATAATCCGGAATCAATGTGGGGATACCGACCCCCAGATTAACGACCTCCCCATCAGATAATTCTTGCGCGATTCTTTTGGCAATCTTAATCCGGGCTAACTGACTCAACGTACACACCTCCTACCTTCACATAGTGACTGGCCACAACATAGTCTACATAAACATGCGGCGTGACAATTTCATACGGTGACAAAGCTCCGGCCTCAACAATTTCATCAACTTCAGCAATGACAATTTTACTTGCTGTTGCCATGACAGGATTAAAATTTCTCGCCGTATATTCGTAGACCAAGTTACCAAGGGTATCCGCTTTCATTGCCTTTATTAAAGAAACATCCCCTTTGATTGCTTTTTCCAAAATATATTTTTCGCCATCAATCTCTTTTACTTCCTTTCCTTCACCTATTTTGGTTCCAAGTGCCGTTTTTGTATAAAATCCGCCTATTCCGGCACCACCACATCTGATCGCTTCCGCAAGTGTCCCCTGTGGAATTAACTCAATTTCGAGATGACCTTCTTTCCACGCTTTTATTGCATCCCTGTTTGTTGTAAAATACGATCCCACCGCTTTTTTCAAACAACCGGAGAGAAGAAGTTTTCCAAGACCTTTTCCCGGCTCTCCCAAATTATTACTGACAACTGTTAAGTTTTTTAAGGGTGATGAAGCTATTTCATCAATCAAGGTCAAGGGTGTACCGGACAAGCCAAAACCACCAACAAGTAATGTATCTCCGTCCTTTATTAATTTCAAGATATCAGAGCTTTGGATGAACTTTTTCAAATATATCTCCTCCAACACAAAAATTTACCCGTTGTTTGTCCTCCTTTTTAATTTCTTTTCAAAATATTTATTAGGAAAAATAAGTAACCTCTGAGGTTATCTTTTAAACGAATGACAGACGTTAAAGCTAACCGGAACCCCAGTTAAAGAAATTGCCCTTGACTAAGGTTAAGTACTTTTCACCCGACAATATGTTAGATTTTTCCCTTTATCAAGGGCTTTTTTTGTCCTATATTCCTATGAATTTCCTTACTCTACATCAATCTGAGCCCGTTGTAATTTTCCACTATAATCCACATAAACAGCTCTCCATTCGGTAAAGACATCAAGTGCTTGAACACCTGAGTCGCGATGTCCATTCCCTGTTCCTTTTGTCCCTCCAAACGGTAGATGAATTTCTGCACCTGTTGTTCCCGCATTTACGTAAACAATTCCGGTATCTAGATCGCGCTGAGCCCTGAATACTTTGTTTACATCTTGAGTAAAGATTGAACTGGACAAGCCGAATTCCACACAATTATTGACCTCGATAGCCTCTTGAAAACTTTTAACAGGTATTAGCGATACAACCGGACCAAAAATTTCTTCTTGCGCAATTCGCATCGTCCCTTTAACATCTGTAAATAAAGTCGGAGCAAAATAGTTTCCGTTTTTTAATTCCCCTTCTCTAAGTTCATATCCACCGGTCAGCAATCTTGCCCCTTCTTCTACGCCAATCTCAATATACCGTTTAATTTTTTCAATTCCTTGTTTATTAATAATTGGACCGACTTTTACCTCCTCATTCAGCCCGTTACCGACCGTTAAATGTTTAATTTTTGCAAGCAATCTCGCTTCCAATTCAGCCTTTACTTTCTCATGAACAATGACTCGGCTGCATGCGGTACAGCGTTGCCCGCTCGTCCCGTAAGCACTCCAAATGATTCCATCCGCAGCCAATTCAAGGTCCGCATCATCCATGACAATGACCGCATTTTTTCCACCCATTTCCAAAGAAACTTTTTTAAGCTGTCTTCCACATTCAGCAGCAATGTTTCGACCGATTTCATTGGAACCGGTAAAAGAAATGACTTGAATATTCGGGTGATGAACCATTGCATCCCCAACAGTTGAACCCGAACCGAATACTAAATTCATTACTCCTTTTGGCAAACCGGCTTCTTCCAAAATTTTTGTCAGCTCATAGGCCATCATTGGTGTTTCTGTTGCCGGTTTCCAAACTACTGCATTTCCGGCGACGATAGCCGGAAAAGATTTCCAAGAAGCAATGGCAATCGGAAAATTCCATGGTGTTATAATTCCTATTACACCAACCGGAACCCGCATACTCATTGCAAACTTATCTTTTAATTCTGACGGTGTCGTCTGGCCAAATAGTCTTCTCCCTTCACCGGCCATATAAAATGCCATGTCAATTGCTTCTTGCACTTCTCCTCTGGCTTCTTCCAAAACTTTTCCATTTTCCATTGTTAGTAATCGAGCTAATCTTTCTTTTTGCTCTCTTAATAAGGTGCCGGTCCGGTAAAGAACTTCTGCACGTTGAGGGGCCGGGACAAGAGCCCATTCCTTTTGTGCTTTCTTTGCTGCTTGAACAGCTTTTTCCACATGTTGTGCACTGGAAAGCGGAACTTTAGCAATTTCTTCTCCGGTTGCAGGGTTTATAACCGGTGCAGTATGTTCTGCCTCTATCCATTCTCCGTTAATATAGTTGGCCAATGTTTTTGTATCCATTTGTTTCATAATTGCATTCCTCCCAATTAATCTTTTTTTAAAAAACAAATCCCACCTTAACGGCGAGTCAAGAATCCAACATCAAGATTTTCGAGTTTACAAATGGGGACGAGCTACCCACATATACCCGATTGGTTCAAAGACCCTTTCTTATCTTCTTTTCTAAAAAACTAGTGTTTTTAAACGCCGAATCACTTCATCGAGTTTTTCCTCTTTTACGGATAATGAGATTCTTATATATCCTTCACCCCCATTACCAAAAGCAGATCCCGGTGTGACGATGATTCCTGTTTCTTCAAGTAGTCGATTAACAAAGGATGATGAAGTGTAACCATCCGGAACTTTTACCCAAAGAAAGATGGAGCCTTTTGGCTTATCAGTCAATAATCCAATTTCGTTTAGTGCCTGATGAAGTTTTCCCATTCTCTTCTCAAAAATTAAATTGTTTTTCCTGACGATGGTTAAATCACTTCGAAGTGCCGCAGCTGCTGCTTTTTGAATAGGTATAAACTGACTTGTGTCCATATTGCTTTTTAATGTTGCAAGAGCCTTAATCACCTCTTGGTTACCAACAACATAGCCAATTCGCCAGCCGGTCATATTGAAACTTTTCGATAGTGAACCAAATTCAACAGCATATTCTTTTGCATTCGGAACTTCGAGTATACTTGGTGATTTATATTCACCGAATGTAACAAGGTCATAAGCTGCATCATGTGCAAGTAATATTTGATTCTCCTTTGCAAATTGAACAGCATCATGAAATACCGATAAATCTACTGTTGCTGCCGTCGGATTACTCGGGTAATTAAGAAACATTAATTTCGCATCTTTTTTGTCTTGTTCTGTTAAGGACATATAATCCGGAATGTAACCGTTTTCTTTACTTAGATGCAAAGAAATACATTCGCCGCCTGCTAAGTATACACCCATACGATAAACCGGATAACCCGGGTCGGGAATAATCACCTTTTCTCCTGGGTTAATAACAGTCTGAATCAGATGGACAATTCCTTCTTTTGAACCGATTAATGTTAAAATTTCCGTCTCAGGGTCCAATTTCACACCATAATGCCGGTCATAAAATTCAGCCACGGCTTCACGAAATTCGATACTTCCATTATAAGGAGAATAACGATGGTTAACTGATTTCTTGGCCTCTTCCACCAAAACATCATAAATAAACTCAGGCGTTGGTAAATCCGGTGCCCCTATTCCCAAATCAATTACATCTACACCACGTGCCTGTAGTTCTTTTTTCTTTCTTTGAAAATCTGAAAATACATAAGGCGGTATGGATTGAACCTTTTTGGAGACGAAATTTCTGCTATACATAGATGTCCTCCTTTCTTTCCCAATGATTTAAAATACCCCAATTGTGGTGAATCTGTTTTTTTGATGAAAAGTCAGGCAGACGAAAAATCATCATTTGATTAAGGGATAGTTAAACGAATCCCCATATTCTTTTTGACCGCTTTTTTGTATATAAAATTAGCTACAACGATATCAAACAGCGCCATTCCTGTTGACTTAAAAACAATACTTTTTTCGCGATTAAGAATAATTTTTTCTTTGTTTACGATATAATTTGACATATGGATAATTGCGTCTCTAGGAATCAATTTCTTTTGAAGTGGAATGATAATATCACCGGATTCTTTTATTGCATCCTCACTATCAACAAAAAGATGTTCAGCCATTTTATACAATGCATCGGGGAATTCTTTCATTTCTTTTTGAAAGGATCCAATCCCTATTACAATTTTATTTTTATATAATTCCTTTTTATCAGGAAGCACCGGTTCATAAGAGTTTGTTGCTGTGATAATGATATCCGCTTCTTTTACTGCATCTTCTGCATTTAATACTGTATGAATACCAGTCTCTGTACCAATCCATTTTTGTAATTCCTTTTTAAACTGCGGAATCTTATCACGGGTTCTGTTAAACAAGTAAATATCCGTCATTTGTCTTTCCGTACAAGCGGCTATTGCTTGGTACAGTCCTTGCACCCCTGTTCCAATAATGGCTAATTTAGTTGCTGTGTTTGCGGCTAAATGGCGGATGGCTGAACCGCCAATGGCACCTGTTCGAAATCCCGTTAAAAAAGATCCATCCATAATGGCTTGTATTTCCCCTGTTCTTGGATCATTTAAAATAACTAAACTATGAAGTGTCGGTAATGTCGTATTTTGAGGAAATACGGTAACCATTTTTGTACCGATGGCTTGATTAATAAAACAAGGCATTAAAAGAAGTGTATTCATGTTGTTTGAAACTTGCATCCGCTGTGGCATCAAAAATTCTTTCTTCTCATATAATTTGTATGCTTCATCAATGGAATCAATGGCATCTTTCATAGTAATAATTTTTTTCATATCGGATTGGTTTAAAAATAGAATTTCCCTCACTCCCTTCAAATGGTTAATAAATTCCTTCTTCCACAATCAGTTCGTTTCGCTCAAATCGTTCATAGGACAAGGGTGTTAAATCGATCGTCTTATAGCCGCCTTCCCTAATTAATTCTGACATTCCTTTACCGATTGCCGGTGCTTGCTGCATGCCATGACCGCTGAATCCACAGACTAAATAATATCCGGTTAACTCAGGATGCTCCCCGATAATGGCATTTTGATCTTTTGTATTGTGGTCATAAAGACCTGCCCAACCACGAATAATTTTTGCTTGTTCAAAGTTGGATACCCTATGACTTAAAATTGGCCATAGTTGTTCTAAAAAAAGTGAACGTGACCAGGTAAAGTCTATTCCCGGCTCCACCTCTTCGGCATAACCAACAATTAATTGGTCTCCCTCATGGCGAAAATAAACACCTGTTACATCAATCGTTAATGGGAGTTTCTTTTTTAATGGGACTGCAATATCAAATTGTGTAATCTGTCTTTTTAATGGAATGACCGGAATGGGAAGTCCGATTTTTTCACTTAACATCGGCGCCCAGGCACCTGCCGCATTAATAACAATGGGCGCTTTATAGACAACCCCATTTTTCAATCGGACCCCTGAAATCTTACTGCCTTCCGTAAGAATTGTGTCCACTTCCTCGTACACATACTGACCACCCAGTTGTCTTGTTTTACGTGCATATCCTTGTAATACCGAATAAGGGTCTAAATAGCCATCTTCACGACAAAATAGTCCTCCTTCCAAATCATCAATATTTAATTCAGGAATAATCGAAAGAAGTTCTTCTTTTGATAATAGTTCAGAAGGAGCGCCATTTTCAATCTGAATTTTGTGTTGTATTTTTAAATCATTTATATTTTCCTTATTCCCTAATAGAAGATATCCTCGCTGTTTCAGATCAATTTCCGCTTTTTCATTACCAATTGCCATGTCTTCTGCAAAGGTTAAATATTTTTTTAAACTGTATCTGCTAATTTGTACGTTAATCGCTGTTGTATACAATTGTCTTATTCCACCGGCACTGCGGGGTGTGGATGCATATTGGTAAGTCGAATCCTTTTCAAAGATCGTAATTTTCCCTGTGTATCCGTCATTCAGTAAATTATATGCAATGCTTGACCCCATGACCCCTCCACCAATAATGACTATGTCTGATTTTTCCAAAATAGTTCCCCCTCTTAATCTTCTTTTTCCTACATTTAAGCGAAAAATAGATGATAATTCTATGGTTATTATGCACAAAATTTTAACTCTTATTTATATTTACATAATGTTTTAATTAATGTTAATATAAATAAAAAAACATCTTTATAAGGGGGAATCCACGATGGAAGATTTAGTACAGTTTGCACAAAAAGTTATTTCATCAATATCGCAAATTTTACCATTTCCAATTAGTTTAAGTGATAAAGATGGAGTAATCATTGGTTCGACAATTCCGGAACGAATTGGTACTGTGCATCCCCCTTCAAAAGAGGTTTTGAAGAAAAATACTTTTGTCGTTTTTGATGAAAATAAAATAAAAAATATGGAAAATGTTTTACCCGGGATTGCTGTACCGCTAACTTTTGACAAGAAAACAATCGGTGTTTTAGGAATCATTGGTCCGCCAAATGAAGTTAAGCCTTATGCTCAATTAATTAAGAAATCTGTTGAGTTGATGTGGCAGGAAACAATTTATAAACAATCAGAAAATTTACGAATGCAAACTTATGAAACTTTTGTTCAATATATTCTATTTGAAGAAAACCCCGATCCTGCAAAGATTAAAGAATTCTGTCATACATTTCAAATTCAGGAGAATAAAAAACGCTATTGCATCTTAATCGACATAGGGAATCCCGGACTTATTGAAGAGAGAATGAGAAGGGAAAATATAAAAAGACAGCTGCTCGAACATACATGTAAAGCTTTTGAATGTGACACTGATGCGTTATGTACGTTTTTATATACAGAGAAAATTATTTTATTAAAATCCCTTTCAAAGGAAAAAGATTTTCTTCATGAGTTAAAACAATTTGGAACTCAAGCTAAAAAATTAATAAATACGTTTGAAACGCTGAGTATATCCGATATTCGGGTTTCAGCAGGGAACTGGTGTAATAGTTTGAATGAAATCAATCGCTCTTACCGGGAAGCGGAAAAAATCTTAACTTTTGGCAAGATCTCCAGGATAAAATCTGGAATTTATAGTTTTAATAATTGGGAAATCTTATTATCTATGTTACCGCATTATTTACATAAACCATTTCAAGATGATGTCTCGATCCGACTGAAACCATTAATGGAGAATACTTCCTTTCCTGAACTCGCCAGAACATTTATCGAATACTGTCATTCCAATATGAATATTAGTAAGGCTGCCAAGAAGTTGTTTATTCATCGAAACACGCTCATCTATCGATTGCAAAAGATAGAAGCACTAACATCCTTAGATACAAAATCATTTGGGGATAGTGTTATACTATACTTAGCTATAAGATCTGTTGAATCAAAGCAGAAAAGTAGTTAAGTTAAATCAGATTATTTAAAAACAGGAGGCTACAACATGTCCATTGCTGTTCTATATGGAGGAACAAGAAATCAAGGGAATTCAGAAATATTAACGGAAATTGCTGTGAATCATTTACCTGTCGAACGAATCTATTTAAGAAATTACAATATTCAACCCATCAAAGACGGACGCCATAGTAAAAACGGCTTTCAAAAGATAAATGATGATTATCATACGATCATTGACCAAATCCTGCCACATGAAATAATTATATTTTCTACCCCAATATATTGGTACAGTATGTCCGCAACGATGAAACTATTTATTGATCGATGGTCACAAACCTTAAGAGATGCGGATTATCCCCGGTTTAAAGAGATAATGGCTAACAAGAAGGCATATGTTATTGCCGTTGGAGGCGATTCTCCATCTATAAAAGGTCTCCCACTTATTCAACAATTTAATTATATTTTTGAATTTATGGGGATTACTTTTTCCGGTTACATAATTGGCGAAGGAAACAAACCCGGAGATATTTTACATGATAAGAATGCGGTCCATGCTGCAACTCAATTAAATAAGGTGCTATTGACTTAGTCTCATTGAACAGTACAGGATTTGTCTTTTAGATAAATCCGGTATTTTTTTGGCTAATAGGAAGGGGCTGTCCGAAAAGTAGAAATCCCCAAAAATTTGATAATCAAGAATGTTGATATATCAAGGTTTTGAAACGTGAAAAGGGGCATCCAGAAGTCTAAAATACGACTTTCTGAACAGCCCCTTTCCTAACGCATAAGTGTACTTGAGAGACTTCGGTAGCATTACCTCGCAAGCGAAAATGTATTTTCGCTGAACTACGGCTCTGCTCTCGCCTAAAGGCTCGGTAATCACCGGGTTTTTCTTTATATTGTGTTTTTGCCGAAAACTTTCGAATTCGACTTTTGTCAGTGTTTAGTTTATCCTATTTTGCCAATATATCAATCAAAACATCCTTAGCCTCTAATTTCTTGCTAATTAGTTAATCTGCACAACTATATTACTTGAATTTTTCTGATGTGTCAGATTTCCTTCCATTACAAATTTAATTTTCCTTCGTTTTTTTTTGTGCAATCAAACCATAGACTTTTATTAAAAAATTAATTATAAATTTATTAATCAAGTTAGAATTATTTTAATTTACTATAATGCAATAATTTTTAATGAAAGGATGTGGTTTAATTAGGAAAAAATTCAATTGTTTAATAATATTATTAGATTGTGAAAGCGCTTTTATAAAAAAATTACCCATTAAGGAGGAAGGTTATGAACACGATTTTGATTATATTTATTTTATACTGTATCGGCATTAGTGCAATTGGTATCTATTTTAGCAAAAGCATACAATCCAAATCAGATTTTTTATTAGGAGGAAAAAAAATACCGGGTTGGGTCTTGGCGTTTTCAGAACGAGCAACCGGTGAATCTGCTTGGTTACTCCTGGGTTATACAGGTTTCGTCTTTATGACCGGCTTGTCTGGTATATGGGTAGCAATTGGAATTTCGGTCGGGATTATTTTTTCATGGGTCTTTTTAGCAAAGCGTTTTATGAAAGAAACTGAAAAATACGATGTCTTAACTCTGACTGATTATTTGGCGGTTCGCTTTGGTCAAAAAGCAAATATCATTCGCTGGTTAGCAAGTTTGTTAATCGTTGGCTTAATGATTTTTTATATCGGCGCTCAAATGGCCGGAGCAGGTAAGATTCTTTTTACGACTTTCAATTTGCCAATTATTGTTGGTGTTTTATTATCTTGTGCTGTTATTGTTTTTACATCTTTTTCCGGCGGATTTATTTCAGTGGTCTGGACAGATATGATTCAAAGCCTAATGATGATTGTCACGTTGGTTGGTCTGCCGGTTGTTGCATTTATCCATATTGTAGTAAATGACATTTCTGTTACTGAATCGTTAGTAAGAGCAGGTGATTCGTTTGATGCTTGGTTTGGAGGTTTATCCGGCTTTGCCATAGGTGTTCTCTTTTTTAATAATTTCTCTTGGTTTTTCGGCTTTTTAGGTGGACAGTCACAATTAAGTGCCCGTTTTATGGCATTAAAAAATGAAAAAGAAGCCAATCAAGGAACGATTGTTGCAACCGTATGGACAATTTTAGCGTATGCCGGTGCTTTTTCCATCGGAATCGCAGGAATTGCTCTTTATAATCAAGGGACTTTTTCTGATGTTGAAACCATGATGCCGACTATGGTATTAGAGTTGATGCCACCTTGGATAGCAGGAATTATTCTTGCTGGTGTTTTAGCGGCAATAAACTCAACGGCAAACTCACAAATTATGGTTATCACAAGTTCCATTACTGAAGACATCGCCCACAAAACTTTAAAACTTCGATTAACAGACAAGCAATTAATCCTATTATCTCGTATTTCCATTATTGTAATCGCACTAGTTGGTATGATAATTGCTCTTGTTTCAGATTCTTTAGTGTACATTGTAGTCGGTTGGGCTTGGGCAGGGATTGGTTGTACATTGTCTCCAGCTATTCTTATGACATTTTTCTGGAAACGTTATTCAAGTATTGGAGTTATTGCAACAATTATATCAGGATTTGTTTCCACTGTTTTATGGATTAGTACACCTTTAGAAAACATCATTACTTCCCGTTTTACAACATTTTTCATTGCAGCATTTTTCGGAATCGTATTCAGTCTTGTTTTCCCAGATAAAAACAGGATAGATAAGGAGGCTGATACAGAGGTTGTTATGTAATAAGATGTTCAGCACGTCGCATCGCTTCAAAGTAGTCATCAATAAGGAAGATTACTTTATGAAATCACTCAAGTAGTCTTGCCACATCGTGTTTGTTCTTCCTTGAAAAATGCTAATCGCATTTTTCTACGTGCGGTGTTTATTCGGGGGAGTTTATTCAGAGTCCTTGAAAATTGCTAGTTAGTGCTCGGAGCCAGACAATACAACTAATTCCCAGTTATTGTATTTTTATACTTTCTTATTCTATAAAGTAAAAACCACACATTCTTATATGTGTGGTTTTATGACCCCTACGGGATTCGAACCCGTGTTACCGCCGTGAAAGGGCGGTGTCTTAACCGCTTGACCAAGGGGCCTACAAAATTAGAATGGAGAAGGCGGGATTCGAACCCGCGCACCGGTAACCC
>Ga0310827_100752_pt1 | contig 21556 bp, 22 predicted proteins | sample WT_ome_2_FD_201309 | JGI IMG/M metagenome (GOLD analysis project Ga0310827, IMG submission 201309) | Sorghum-adapted microbial communities enriched on wild type (WT) sorghum from Joint BioEnergy Institute, Emeryville, California, United... ... | reverse complement strand
GCGGGTCTACAACCGCCGCCGCCGCCACTCAGCGATCGGCATGATCTCCCCGGTCGAATACGAGAACCGGATCACTCAGACGGCACAAGCCGCCTGACCCTGTGTCCACCAAATGGGGTCAAGCCCAATGCCTTCCGACACGGTTGTCGTTGGGTTGGGTGCAGACCCGAAATGGGCTGATTTCATCGAGGTTGTTGAAGGCTACGTTCCGTCGAACCGTGAGCGAGTCGTCTTCGGCGGGCTGAACACCACCTGTAGGGACATCGCCACCACCCAACTCGAACAGTGGGGGGAGGCGGTCCCGGACGCCGAACTAGCCGCGTTGTTCAACCTGATGAAGTCCGATGTCGGAGGGCTGATCTTCACCGAAGATGGCACACAGTCGTCCATCTGGTCCGGCGCGCAGGACGACGGCAGAATCAGGCAGACCGCGCTGGAGACGGTTGCCGCCGCGCTCCTGATGTACGGGGATGTTGATGCGCGCGCAGACGCCGCCTGCGTCAACAGCATTCAGACCATCACGGTCCCGCGTCGTCGTGGTGTCCCGAAGCATGACATTGACGTGCAGGTGATCGACGTTCGCCGTCGCGCTGACTCAGGCTCACCCAACAAGGGCGACCCCACCACGCGTGATTTCCGGTGGGTCACACGTGGTCATTACCGCACGTACTGGACGGGAGAAGGACGGACGATCAAGCGCCGTCGATGGGTCAGTGAATACATCAACGGTCCTGAAGACGCCCCGATGCGCAACCCAAAGCGGGTGTACCGCATAGGTGGCGGGGTGGTTAACGGAGAGAAGGAGCCCGCCGCATGACCGAGACCGCCGACCCCCGCCGTGAGTACCTGCTACAGGCGGGGCTTGCTCTGCGCTACGGCACCCGCCCCGTCATCGACCCCGGTGCGGGCGGGCGGTGTCGAACACCCGCACCGCTTCTCCCTGCTCGAAGCCAGTTGGTCCCGCTGCCTGGACGCTTCGCGCACGGTGCACCGCCGTTACGCCGAGGACCGCCTCGGTGGACCCCTTGCCATCCACGCCGACCAGGTGCGCGGTGTCGCGTTGGCGGGGCTGGCTGAGACCTGGGCGCACCTGGTGGACGCCTACCTGGCGGACATCGACGCGGCGGGGACGGCATGATGCCCCGGTCTCTCGTCACGTCCCCCGATACCAGCCCCGAACAGAAGGACTGAGCTTGTGGCGAACATCTTGACGAACTGGTCCAACCTGACCGATTCGGTGGGTCGGAAGATCAACGAATACACCCTCTCCCTGAACAGGGGAGGAATCATCGACTGGATGCCCAAGATGTACGCCTTCGGCGTGGATTTGGGATGGAACGTCTTCATGACGCTGGTCGCCCTCGCCGCGACGTTCCTGTCGTGGGTCGGTAACCCGTCCTGGCTCGACTGGCTGGATGAGACCTACCGAAACCTCACCGAGAACATGTTCAGCATTATCAACCCGCTGGTGCTGGCAACGCTCGGGTTCGCGCTGCTGATGTTCTTCATTCTTCTGGATTCGGTGAAGTCGAACACCACCACCTTCGACAAGAACGACTACAACCGGATCGCGGCGGGCTTCTCGATCATGGTGTGTATCGGTGTGCTGGTTGCCAACCCGTTTGCCATCCTCAAAGCCGCCTTGAGCGTGGTACACGCTGGCGTCGCCACCATCGCGGGTGAAACCGTCACCAATTACTCAGTGTTCAGCGTGGACGCCATGATCCGTCAGCCGACCCTGATCATCACGTACAACAGTTCGGTCGATGAGAAGTGTGCAGACCTGTGGTCCACGGTCGGTTCCCTGCCTGACGACGGATCGTGCTTCCCGGTCGGCGGCAACACCCCGTCCGCCATCACGATGGTGCTCGTGGTGTTGTCGTTGTTCATGGCGGTGTGCGCGGGTTTCTTTGCGGCAGTCGCGGTCTGGAAGTACCTCAAGCACTTGACCGTAGCGGTGCTGGGATTCGTGTCGTTGCCTTGGGTCGCGGCGGTGAGCATGTTCCGTCGCCGTCAGTTCGACCAGCTCGGGTCGGTCGCCGCCGTGGCAGGCGGGAACATGCTCATGGTGTTCATCGTGCAGATCATCGCTCTCGGCGGACCCGCCCTGGTCAGTGAACTGATGAGCGGGTGGGGTCAAGGCGGAGCGGCGGTGCTGCAACTGTTCGCCATGGCTATCACCTACATGGTGCTGTCGGGCATCATCGTCGCGGCGACCCGTCGCAACGGTGCCATCGTCCGTGCGTTGCGCGCCGACACCAGCACCGCGCTGCGGACCTACATGGGTTCCCCTGGTGCCGGTATCAACATGGGTGGGAGCACCAGCTTGCGCCAGACCTGGCATGAGGTTCGGGGCAAGGGAGCCAACATCTACCGGCAGCTTCAAGGCAAATCAGCCGAAGTCAACAAGAAGGAGAAGGACGGCGTGGATCAGCTCGATAAAGTTCAGCAGACCAGCCAGGTGCCCGACCCGACCTTCAGCAGAACCGAAGCGATTGTCCGCGAGTTCATTCCCACCAACGCGGTCACCCGGTTCGCCATAGCGAAGTGGGATAAGCGCAAAGGACGAGGGGGGCGGAAGGGCGTCGGTGTGATCGAAGGCACCGCCGAGGAGCTGAAGCGAACGCTTCCGGGCGTTGACGGAGTGCGCGGCGAAGCAGCCCTTCGCAACACCGCGTCGAAACCGAACGTCCGCGCCACCGAAGATGAGCTGAAAACCATCCGCGAGTTGGTTGACGGGCTGAGCGGCGACGGCGACGAGAAGGCGCTGGACGCGCTGTTCCAATACCTGATGGCGCATGACCTTATCGACGCCGACAACCCGGTGTTCGGCGGTCGCACGCCCGAGCCGATGGTGCGGGAGATCGTCACCAACACCGCCATCGACATTCTGAACCAGGTGATCACCACCAATATGTTCCACACGGCGGCTCCCGCCGAGACCGTTGCGGTCACCGTGAGCGGCGACCAGATCAGCGCCACGCAACGGTTCTTCGACCACGAACGCGAATACGCGCGCCGCTCTGATGCGGGCGGCGCGGTGCTGAACCAGCCCGTGGGTCTCGACGGCGTGCAATCCACCGTCCGTGGCGGCGCTCCCGGTAAGGAGTTCGTCCTTTCCCAGGCAGTGCAGCGGTTCCGGGTCCGGGAGCGCCAGGCGCGGAATGCCTACCGTGGTTCTCCAGTCACACGCGGCGATGTCGCGGCGACGAAGAACGGGTCGCAGCCGATCACCGACCGCGCCGACGACGAAGCGCTGATGGAGCATGTATCGCACAAGCTTCGCGCCCGAGGAGAGAACGGGGTCATCGCCTACACCGACGACCCCGTACATGATGTCCGATTCACCCCGGACCATCCCACCCGCAGCGTTTCCCCGGCTGTGGGTGTGGGTTTCGGCGACAACATCGTGGGAGGGTGACCGTGACCGTTCCTGATCTGTCGTTCAGCGCGCTCGCCGAGAACATCACGGCGGCGGCTCGGGCGGCGACCTGTGATCTGGCTGACGCGGAAACCCTTCGCACCGCTGCACGGATACTGGACGCGGAGGCGACCGCGCACCTGGCGAAGACCAGAGCTGAATGTGCAGAAGTGCCCGCCACCCCTGTAGAGGCGTTCACGCGTGCCAAGCGGGTGGTGGAAGCCGAAGCGTTGCAGGAGATCGTCTCCGAAGCCTGTGAGCTGGTGGGTAACGGCGACCTCGACACGAACGCCGCTCTCTACGGAGCGGCGGTTCGCCGGTCGCGGTCGGCACTGCATGAGGTGCTTCGCCGCCAGCTCGCTCGCGCAATCCGCGCGCTGCCCGAGGGAGATGACCGGCTCCGTGCCGAGATCAGGGATCTGGTCGAGCTGTTCGGAGTCGCTGCTGTTTTGGAGATCACCGATGAACTGGTGAACGGCGCGGCTGGGATGCCCGATCCGGTTGTCGTTCAACCGGTGTGAGAGGAAGGACGAAGGATGACCGTGGCGATGGTGGAGCACGTCACCGCACCGAAGCGTAGACGGTATCCGTTGCTGGCGGGGGCAACCGAGATCACCGAGAAGCTCTACGACCGTCTGGACACCGTGGACGACATATGCCAGGCGATGCGCAAGGTGAACGACGAGAGCGGTGACGAGTTGACCTCCCTGGCAAGGGCTTTCCTCGCCGCTGGGGACGAGTTCGGCGCGGCGGCGGCGTTGTGGGTGCGGGAGGCGCGCTGGGACGACAGCTTCATCCCGCCGATCATCTGGGCGGTACAGGGTTCCTGGTCCATAGTCCGCGACCTCTACCCGATGAGTGAGGGAGTGCCCACCGCCACGGCGTGGGTAGAGCATGTCACACAGGCGATCCGCGCCGAGTATCGCGCGTTGATCCAGACCTATCGGACGGCGCACAGCCGCGCCAGCACCTACGCCATCGACACGGTGTCCATCGCCACGGCGCGCAGTCTGCGCGGCACCGGGCACCAAGTCACCCAGCGTGATCTGGAAACGCTGGTGAATGTCGCGTCCTGGTGCAACGACCTGGCGGTTTCGCTGTCCGTTAACGGCAACGCGGCGTTGTACGACGTAGCCCGTGGTGTGCGGGCATTTCAGCACGACGCCATGATCAAGCTGCTCAAGGCGTTCGCCGAGCACACCGGGACCGGGAGCGTGAGCTGCCGTCACCTGCCGTATGCCGCTGCCATGCTCGATGCCGAGGTGGAGCCGGATCACGGCGTGGTGTGGATCGAGGACATGGCGGACACCTTGCGGGGCATGACCAGCCCGAACGGTGCTCCGATTCACACCCTGTGGGCGCTGCTCATGCCGCCCGCGAGGGAGGCGGAGAGCGCATGGCTGGACTACGCCGAGCGCCGGATGACCGAGGGGTTGGAGATCATCCGATCCCGCCAGCGTGAGATCAGGTCCACCGCGTGAGAGCTAACCCGAACACCGCCGCTCCGTAGCACGTCCCCTGGTGTTAATCTCATCTAAACACCCTGAGTAATAACGAAATACAGTCTCCCTGTCCTGTCGGTGCCCGTGGTTATACTGGCTCCACACACCCCCGCCAGCTAACCACTGGCACCGCAGCGCAGGAGCAGCACCATGTCCGTCCGCACCGCCGTGATCGCCCTACTGGCAGCCGTCCTCGTAGCGGGTATCGCCGCCGCTCTCGGGTTACTGACGGCGGACCGGGACGGCGGCGGTGGTGATCGTGAAGGTCGCCCCCACGTGTACTCCATGGAACACGCGACTTTTCCACCTGATGTGCTGGCACGCCTGAAACAGTGAGATGTAGACCTGGCTACGGGGCTTCTTCGTGCAGTGGATCAGCGCATGGACGGATGCACGTAGGTGGTGCACGCCTCATACTTCATGTTGGCACCATCTTTTAGTGCGTCGGTCTCCTCCACGAAGCGCAGCGCCTTGTCCGCGTTGTTCAGCTCAGCCTCAGCGTCCAAACCGCGCTCCCGAGCAACAGTGGCAACGAATGAACCGGCACCGCAGGTGGCACGCAGCTCCTCAAGGTTCCCTCCCGTGTCCACGCTCAGGTCCAGGTCCACCAAGCCGTAGTGGCTCGCCTCGTGACCGACCAGCCAGAAGACGGCGGACTCACCGCCCTTCTCCCATACGTACTTCTGCGTATTCGGCAGGTACACCGCGATGGACCGCTTCACCGGATCGTTCGGGCAAATCCACGCAGAGTTGACGCTGACGCCATTGTCCGGGAGGCACGGAGCCCCCTCGATGCGGTCGAACTGAACGATGTCCACCCCGAGAGGACCGCCCTGGTTGGCGACCCAGAAGTTGGCGAACCACTCCGCCGCCTCATCCACCGTGTTCGCCAGCTCCTCGTACTCGGGCGCGACAATCGGCTTCATTCGCGGAGCGGTGGTTTCCGGTACCGGATTCGAGTACGGGGCGGCAGCGGTGGTTGTGGCGGGGGCGGCGGCGGCGGGTTCCACCGCCGTGCCGCTCACCTGAGTCGAACATGCGGGCAGCACCGATACCGCAGCGGCGAGGAGCCCTGCGGTGATCAGTTTCGCACGCGTGGTCGTGTTCATGTCATCTATACTACCCGCCATCGAACAGTTGTTCCCATACCACAAGGGGACGTGACGCCTGGCAACCCATTATCGCAGGTCAGAGACCCAACCCCATGCTGGGCCAGCGCCTGGGCGCCTGGGTGCCGCTGGATGAGGTGCCCGACGTGTGGGAGGGCGTCGTCAGCATCTTCCGCGACTACGGCTACCGCCGTCTGCGCAGCAAGGCGCGGCTGAAGTTCCTGGTCAAGGACTGGGGTCCGGAGAAGTTCCGGGAGGTCCTCGAGACCGAGTACCTCAAGCGTCCGCTGATCGACGGTCCCGCGCCCACCCCGGTGCCGCGGCCCATCGACCACGTGGGTGTCACCAAGCTGAAGAACGGCCTCAACGCCGTCGGCGTCGCGCCCATCGCGGGCCGCGTGTCGGGCACCATCCTGACCAAGGTCGCCGACCTGGCCGAGGCCGTCGGCTCCGACCGCGTCCGGTTCACGCCGTACCAGAAGCTGATCGTGCTCGACGTGCCCGACGACAAGGTCGACTGGATCCGCGGTGAGCTCGATGCCCTCGGCCTGCCGTCGACGCCGTCGCACTGGCGCCGAAACCTGATGGCCTGCACGGGAATCGAGTTCTGCAAGCTGTCGTTCGCCGAGACGCGCGTGCGTGCGCAGTCGCTGGTTCCGGAACTGGAGAAGCGGCTCGAGGACATCAACTCGCAGCTCGACGTGCCGATCACCGTGAACATCAACGGCTGCCCCAACTCGTGCGCCCGCATCCAGATCGCCGACATCGGCTTCAAGGGCCAGATGGTCGACGAGGGTAACGGGCCCGAGGAGGGCTTCCAGGTGCACCTGGGCGGCAGCCTCGGTCTGGACAGCGGCTTCGGCCGCAAGCTGCGCCAGCACAAGGTGCTCTCGACCGAACTCGGGGACTACATCGAACGGGTGGTTCGCAACTTCGTGAAACAACGCGAAGAGGGCGAGCGTTTCGCTCAGTGGGCTCTTCGCGCCGACGAAGCCGACCTGCGATGACTGAAGGGGTGCTGATGACGGAAGCCGACCTGCGAGACCTGGCCGCCAAGGGCGCCGCGGAGTTGGGGGACGACGCCAGCGCCGAGGATCTGCTGCGCTGGACCGACGAGCACTTCGCCGGCCGCTATGTGGTCGCGTCGAACATGCAGGACGCGGTACTGGTCGAGATGGCCGCCAAGGTGCGTCCCGGCGTCGACGTGCTGTTCCTCGACACGGGCTACCACTTCGCCGAGACCATCGGCACGCGGGATGCCGTCGAGGCCGTGTACGGCGTCAACGTCATCAACGTGACGCCCGAGAAGACCGTCGAGGAGCAGGACGCTCTGTTCGGCAAGGACCTGTTCGCGCGTGACGCGTCGGCGTGCTGCCGGATGCGCAAGGTGGAACCGCTGTCGAAGATGCTCAGCGGCTACGCGGCCTGGGTGACCGGCATCCGCCGGGTCGAGGCCCCCACCCGCGCCAACGCTCCCCTGATCACCTTCGACGAGGCGTTCGGCCTGGTGAAGATCAATCCGCTGGCCGCGTGGACCGACGAGCAGATGCAGGAGTACATCGCCGCCAACGGCATCCTGGTCAATCCGCTGGTCGACGAGGGCTACCCGTCGATCGGATGCAAGCCGTGCACCGCCAAGCCGCTGCCGGGCGCCGATCCGCGCAGTGGCCGCTGGGCCGGCCAGGCCAAGACCGAATGCGGGCTGCACGTCTCGTGACGCTGGTTCTGACCGCGCACGGCAGCGCGGACCCGCGTTCGTCGGCCGTCACTCACGCCATCGCGGGGCGGATCCGCCGACTGCGCGCCGACCTCGACGTGCGAGTGGCGTTCTGCGAGAAGAACACACCGCTGCTGCCCGAGGTCCTGGGTTCGTTGTCGTCACCCGCTGTGGTGGCTCCCCTGCTGCTGGCCGACGCCTACCACGCGCGCGTGGACATCCCCGCGATGATCGCCGATTCCGGTGCCGTCGTCGAGCAGGCCGCGGTGCTCGGTGAGGATCCGGCACTGCTGACCGTGCTGCGGCACCGTCTCAGTGAGGCGGGTGTGGCCGCCGACGACAGCGACGTGGGTGTGCTGGTGGTGGCCGTGGGGTCGTCCAACCCGGTGGCCAATGCCCGCACCGAGGCTGTGGCGCGGATGCTGCGGACGGGCACCCGGTGGACCGGTGTGCGCGTGGGCTTCGCGACGGGGCCCGCCGCGAACCTGGAGGAGGCCTCGATGCGGCTGAGCGCCACGGGCGCGCGTCGCATCGTGATCGCGCCGTGGTTCCTGGCGCACGGCGTCATCACCGACCGGGTAGCCGAGTTCGCCTCTGCGCACGGCTATTCCATGGCTGAGCCGTTGGGCTCGCACAATCTGGTGGCCGCCACCGTGCTGGACCGCTACGACGCGGTGCTGCGCGCCCGACTGGCGGCCTGAGCGCGGGGCGCGCGCCTTTCGGCACGCGCCCTGCGCTTCTCTAGGACATCTCTGCGGCGACCGTCGGGATCGAATCGGTGGGGGTGTCCCCCTCGGCCGGCGCGGCTGCGATCGCCTGCGGTGCCGGGGCGTCTCCCAGATCGGCCAGGATGGCCTCCTGCGCGGCCGGCGGCAGGGTGTGCAGGATCTCGCGGACACGCGCGCGACGACGCGCCACGGCCTTGCGCTCCGGCATGCCCGGCGTCGGGACCAGCTGCGGCGGCACGCCCGACAGCTCCTCCACGCCACCGTCGTGGTGACCGCCGTCGACCAGGGCCTGCTCGGCGGCCGCGGTGGCCTCGTCCTTCTCCTCGGACATGCCGATGGGGCCGATGCGGCGGCCGTTAAGGAACTGCTTGACCACCGGCTCCTCGCTGGTCAGCAGCACCTCACGCGGACCGAACATCACGAGCTGCTTGCGGAACAGCATGCCCATGTTGTCCGGCACCGTCCGGGCGATGTTGATGTTGTGCGTGACGATCAGGATGGTGGCGTCGATCTGGGCGTTGATGTCGATCAACAGCTGCGACAGGTAGGCCGTACGCACCGGGTCCAGACCCGAGTCGGGCTCGTCGCAGAGGATGATCTGCGGGTCCAGCACCAGGGCACGGGCCAGGCCGGCGCGCTTGCGCATACCGCCGGAGATCTCGCCCGGGAACTTGTCCTCGTCGCCCGCGAGACCGACCATGTCGAGCTTCTCCATGACGATCTTGCGGATCTCGCTCTCCTTCTTCTTCGTGTGCTCACGAAGCGGGAAGGCGGTGTTGTCGTAGATGTTCATCGACCCGAACAGCGCGCCGTCCTGGAACAGCACGCCGAACAGCGTCCGGATCTCGTAGAGCTCCTTGGCCGAGCACTCCAGGATGTTGGTGCCGTCGATGACGATGGAGCCGCGTTCGGGGCGCAGCAGGCCGATCAGGGACTTCAGGAAGACGGACTTGCCCGTACCGGACGGCCCCAGCAGCACGCTGACCTCACCCGAGGGAATGGTCATGGTGACGTCTTCCCAGATTCGTGAGGAGCCGAACGATTTGGTCAGGTTCGTAACGTCGATTTGGACACCCATATGTCTTCCTCGCCCGTCCCTTCATGCGCATGGAGCCGAGTTGCTCTAAAGGAGGATAAGCAAGCCGGGAATGACCTGTGCGACGGGTCCGCACTTCTTGTGACGGAAGCCACTCCGCGGCTCCAGTTACCGTAATTGTTTCCGTATTGACAAGGGCGCCAACACATCGGGGTGCCCTGCTGACCGGCGGCCTGCACCTGTTGCCTGCACATCCGATCGATGTGACACAGCTCACGCCGCGTCGCGGTCCACGATCTGCGGATCGTCAGACCGGAGGGTAGGCCGGCGGCGGATACGCGCCGCGCAGTGCCCACGGCAGCCATTGGACGAAGAACTCGAGTTCGTCGCTGGCGTCGTAGTCGAGACTGGGGTCCATTCTGATGCTCCTCCCGGTGTCGTGTGCTCAGATCGGTTCAAACGCAGAGACCAGCCACCGGTCCCCGTCCTTGTCCAACGTGATCAGGACGCTCGACGCGGACTCCGTCGGCGGATCCGTCCCGATGAACGTCGACTGGTTGACGAATGCCAGGACGACGGCCTGCTTGCCGTCGGCCGACACCGTGGCGGCAATGGGCACCGTCGCGGTCGACGAGATCGACTTCTCCTTGGCGCCCGGGATCACCAGGTCGTTGATCAGCCTGGTGTACTCCTCGCGGAAGTCGCCGCTGAGCCGATCGCTCGCGGCTTGGAGGTCGGCTTCGACGGACTCCGCCTGATAGGACAGCATCGCGACGGCCGCGTCGGTGGCCGCGGGCACCGCCTCCATCGCCGCGATCTGGGCCTGGCGGTGGGAGTCGTTCTGCCACTTCATCCAGCCCGCCGCTGCGGCCAGAAGCAGTGCCAGCGCCGGCAACACCACATAACCCAGCAGCCGAGTCCACGACGGCCTCCTGCGGCGCACGGTGGGCTCCTCCGCCGGTTCGACCGTCGGCGTGTCCACATCTTCGGTGACGGTGTCCTCGGTGACAGCAGTGGTCACGTCATCTCCATTCGAAAGATCCCGGGGCGATGCGCGGTCGTCATGCCACGAACTGCACGTTGGAGACCTTGGCGCCGTCGTCGGTCCTCTGGACCTCGATGCGCATGCGCCAGATCCGCGGCGGCTGCTCCTGAGCGCCGCTGTTGGACATCTTCACGTTGGCGGTCAGGATGACCTGCGCATGATCGCCGTCCTGCGACGCCAGCGCCGCACTGGTGATCGAGCCCTCGGACTTGGACTGCGCCTTGCGGACCGCGTCGGCGAAAGGCACGGCGCGAGCCTCGAAGTCGTCACGGAACGCGCCCGTCGTCGAGTCGAGGATGCGCTGGATGTCGTCGTCGATCGTGGCGGCGTCCATGGTGGTCAGGTTGAGCACACCCTGCCGCGCCGCCTCGAGGAACATCTCGCGTTCGGCGGTGGCGGCGCGGTTCTCGTACATCCGGTAGCCCTGCCAGCCCACGACGCCGGTGAGGACGGCCACGATCGCCGCGCCGAGGACCACGGCACCGGTGGGGCCGGAGAACCACCGGCGGATGCCCTCCTTCGCAGCCGCCTCCGGCACGTCCACGTCCACGTCCACATCCTCGTCAACGGCCTCGCCGTCTAGCTCGGCGGCAACAGCATGCTCTGCCATGTCTTCCCTTCCGTGGTGCGGGCCAGGTCGGTCTGGGTGTAGACCTTGCCGTCGGGTGCCAGGTAACTGCCTGTGGCGGGGTCGTATTCGGCCACGGCCACGGGCGGGGGCGCGGCGGCCGGCTCCGATCCGGCCGACTGCCCCGGCGGCAGCTGCGGAATGTCCTGGCCCGTCAGGGTGGCGTTCGGATCGCCCTTCCAGTTGTTGCCGTCGTTGAGCGGCACGTACTCCTCGTCGCTCTCACACATCTTCACGGTGGGAGCGCGCTTGCCGGGACGCGACAGACACGGCAGGTTGCGCGTTCCGCGGACAACGTTGGGGGCGTCCTGCGGGATGCGGCAGTAGAGGTAGCCCTCGGGTGCGTCCGGGACGTCGACGACGTCCGGGGTGCTCAACTGCCGCGCCGGCAGGAAACCCGTGGTGCACGGCGGCGGATAGTTGAGGTTGAGGTTGAAGTTCACGTAGATGCCCGGGAACGGCCGGGGGTTGTCCTTGTTGGGCACCAGCGCGGCCTGCATGCTCGCCACGATCTGCGGTTCCAGCACCAGGATCTGCTCGATCGCGGGCTGGTAGACGAGGGCCACCTCGTTGATGCTCACCAGGTTGGCCAGCAGCACCGGCAGTGTCGGGTTGATGCGGTCGATCAGCTCGCGCGCCTCCTCGGCCGCCGCCGAGCCGTCCTTCAGAAGACCTGCCAGAGAGGCGTTCTCGGACTTGACCTGCCGACTGATGTTCGAGAAGTTGGCGGCCCACCGCTTGATGGCGTCCGCGGACACCGCCTGCGACTCCAGCAGCGGCAGTGAGCCGTCGATGAGCGCCAGCATCGGGTCGAGGTTCTCGCGGGCGTCCTTGGACAGCTCCAGCGACCCCTGCACGATGCGGGACAGCTCCGGGCCGAGTCCGCCGATGGCCGTGTAGCTCTCGTCGATGACGGTCTTGACGTTCTCCTGCGGGATCGCCTCCACACCGCGGTTGGCCGCGTCGAGCAGCCCGCCGATCGGCGGCGGGACCGAGGTGCGGTCCATCGGGATGACGTCGCCGTCCTTGAGCTCCGGCCCCTCGTCGGTGCGCGGCAGCAGCGCCACGTACTGCTCACCGATCGCCGACGTGCTGTGCACCTCGGCGTCGAGATCGGCGGGAATCCGGATGTCGGAGTTCAGCGACAGCACCGCGTCCACTCCGGTGTCGGTCACGACGACGTCGGTGACCCGCCCGACCTTGGTACCGCGATAGGTCACGTTGCCGGAGGCGTACAGCCCAGCGGCCTCGGGCAGCTGCACCGTGACGGTGTAGCGACCGATGCCGAGCATGGCCGGAACCCTGATGTAGCCGAACGCCATGATCGCGCCCGCGACCGTCGCGACGGTCGCGAACAACGCAAGCTGGATCTTTATCCTCTTCGTCAGCACGTCACGGTCCCTGGTTGAAGTGATACGGGGCCACCAGCGGATTGCCCGCCGTGTACGGGCTGGGCGCCTGGCCGATGGTGCGGCCCCACTGGATCTCGAGTTCGGTCAGATCGCCCTCCCACCTGGTGCCGACCAGGAAGCCGGCGTCCAGGCGGCTCAGCGTGAGGTCGAAGATCACGTCGGTGTTGATGTACTCGCCGCGGATGAGCTTCGGGACGTTCTCCAGCGGGAAGGGCATGGTGGTCAGCATGCTCAGCGAACGGGTCAACGCCTCTCCCGAGTTGGCCAGCGAGTCCAGCACGGGCCCAGCGGCTTTGAGCTCGGAGATCAGGTTCTGCTTGGTCTGATTGACCGCATCGACGGTGACCGCGCTGAACTTCCCGAACGCGTCGAGTGCGTCGCTGAGATTGCTGTGCTGCTCGGCGAGCACCTCGACAGCGTTGGGGATGGTCTCGAGTGCCTTGTCGAACACGGGTTTCTGCGCGGCGAACTTGGCGACCAGCGCGTTGAAGCTCTCCGTGGCGCCGATGATGTCCTCGGTCTGCCCGTTGACGTGACCGACGAACTGGTCGACCTCCTCGATGAGGCTGCGCAGCTGCTCCTCGCGACCGGCGAACGCCGTGGCGAACGCCGCGTTGATGTCCTGCAGCTGTCCCACGCCGCCGCCGTTGAGCAGCAGCGACAGGGCCGCCAACGTCTGGTCGGTGTTGGGGTGGGCGCCGCCCTTCTTCAGCGGGATCACCGATCCCTCGTGCAGTCTCCCCTGCGGGGGTTCGTCCTTCGGCGGCGCGAGCTCCAGGTGCAGCGAACCCAGCAGGCTGGTCTGGCCGATCTTGGCCGTGGCGTTCGCGGGCAGATCGACGTCGCCGTTGAGCCGCATGGTGACCAGGGCGTGCCAGCCTTCGCGTTTGATGTCGGTGATGGTCCCGACGTTGACATCCCCCACGCGGACGCGGAAGTTGCGTTCGATGGTCCCGACGTCGGGCAGCTGCGCCTGCACGATGAAGGAGCCGTCGCCACGGCCCTGGGTGCCGGGCATGGGCAGCGAGTTCAGGCCCTGCCATTGGCATCCCGCCAACATCGCCGCGGTCGCACCGGCGACTGCGACGCGCGGCCAGCGGCACTCACGGAGTCGCTTGACGATCATCGTTGCCCCTCCCCTGTCGGCAGCAGCATTCCGGGCAGTCCCGCCGACGGGTCGGTCACGGTGACATCGGGCGGGGTGTCGCCGATGTGCGCCGTGGGCGACGCCGCGGTCTGTTCCACCGGCGCCTCGGCCGCCAGCGGGGCCGGGGCGGGGGCTGGGGGAACGTAGTCCGGGCGCAGGCGGTCCTCGCTGTAGGTGATCTCGTTCGGACGGGCCGTCGCACCGATCACGGGGTTGCCGCCGATCGGGATGAAGTTGTACTGGCGGTTCTTGATGATCGGCGCCAGGTACTGCATGCACAGCTTGGCGGTCAGGTCACCGTTGAGCCGTGCCGCGGCGGCCACCGCACCGCAGATGAACCTCAGCGGTTCGGCGAAGTTGTTGATCGCGATGGCACCCGTCAGCGCGCCCTGCGCGGGCTGGTAGACGTTCGCGAAGTTCGCTGCGGCATTGGGGAACACGTGCAGGGCCTGCTTGATGTGGTCCATGTTGTTCTGCACCGTCGTCGACACCGCCGCGAGCTTGTCGGTGGTGGTGCCCAGCGTCTCGCGGTTCTCCTGCACGAACTTCGTGGCGTCGTCGACCACGGAGTTGAGGTCGTGCAGCGCGCGAGCCACCGCGTCGGGGTCGTCGGCGATCATGCCGCTGACGGCGGCCAGCTTGCGGTTGAGATCGGTCAGCAGCGCGGCACTGTCCTCCAGGGCCGACACCACCACGGAGAGGTTCTTGATGGTGGTGAAGGTGTCGGAGCTGTGGTCGCCCAGCGCCGACAGGGCGCGGGACACGTTGATCACGGTGTCACGGATGCTGGCCCCGCGCCCGCGCAGGTTGTCGGCCGCGGTGTTGACGAAGGCGCCCAACGTGCTGACACCACCGGGTTTGGTGGGCTGCAGCGCGTCCGTGAGCTTTTCGAGCTGATCGCGCAGATCGTCCCACTCCAGCGGCACCGCGGTGCGGTCCTGCGGGATGGTCTCGCCGTCGGCCATCTTCGGCCCGCCCCGGTACACCGGCGTCAGCTGGATGGCGCGCGCGGTGACCAGCTGGGGCGAGACGATGACAGCCTTGGCGTCGGCCGGGACGTCGACGTCGCCGGACACCCAGAACGTCACCTTCACCCGCTGGGCCTGCGGTTCGATGGACTCCACCGCACCCACGGGGACACCGAGGATGCGGACGTCGTCACCCGTGTAGAGGCCGTTGCTGTTGTCGAAGTAGGCCGTGATGTGGGTTCGGTTCAGCCGCGTTAGGCCTTGGTAGGCCACCACGGCGCCGCCGACCAGGGCCAGCACCAGGGCCACGGCCACACCGGCGGTGAGGCGGCGTCGATTCATCGTCGGCCTCCGTTGCTCTGCTGGGGTTCACCCGGAGCCTCCACGTAGATGGGCTCGGGGCTCTTGCTGTCGCGGGCCGCCTCCGTGTTCGACGACGGGGCGGGCGGGCCGGGCGGCGGTCCGCCGGGCGGGCCCGGCGGGATGGGTTCGCGATACGGGTAGCAGCCGGGACCGGGCAACGGGATTCCCGGCGGGCCGCACTGCTGGTCACCCGGATTGCCGGTGATGGCATCGGGCAGCGTCATGCGGGGTTCGCCGCCCTGCCCGGTGCGCGGATACGGCACGGGCAGCGCCGGTGTCGCGGGCTGGCCCACCTGCGGATCTGCGACCTCCGCGGGCGACAGTGTGTTCGGGTCCAGTCCCAGATCGCTGAACGCCGCGTCGATGAACGCCTGGCTGAGCTGGCCCGGAATCAGGTTGGGGATCATGCCCTTGAAGAACGGCCCCGACCCCACCGCGTCACCCAGCGACATGGCGTACTTGTTCAGGTACTTGATGGCCGTCACCAGCTGATCGCGCCGGTTGTCCACCGTGGCCAGCACACCGTTGAGCTTCTCCAGCGACGGACGCAGCTGCTCCTGGTTGTCGTCGATGAAGCCCTGAAGCTGCCGCGCGAACGCCGAGAGGTTGCCCGAGATCTGCTCCAGGGCCGAACTCTGCGTCTGCAGTTCGGACAGCAGCGCATTGGTGCTGCGCACGATCTTGACGATCTCGTCCGAGCGGGCCGACAGCACCGAGGTGGCCTCGTTGGCGTTCTCGAGCAGCTCGCGCAGTTGGGCGTCGCGGTCGCCGAGCGTCTTGGAGAACCGCCCGACCCCCTCCACGGCCTCCTTCAGCGCCGGCGGGGTGTCCTTGAACGTGTCCGACAGCGTGGCCAGCGCATCCGACACCGAATCGGTGTCCAGGCGTTTGATGGTGGCCGACAGATCCCCCAGGGCGTCGGGCAGTTGATACGGAGATCGAGTGCGCTCCATGGGAATCGGTGCCGACAACCGACCGTCGCCGCGGGGCGTGATCTCCAGGACCTTCGCACCCAGCAGGCTCTTGGTGCGGATCTTGGCCTCGGTGAGTTCACCGAGGCGCACGTCCTTGTCGACGTCGAACTTCACCAGCACGTGGTCGCCGTCGAGCTTGACCGACGACACCTCGCCCACCCGGAAGCCCGAGACCTGCACGGCCGCACCGGAACTCAGCCCGCCGCTCTCGGCGAACATGGCCGCGTAGTCCTCGGTGCCGTTGACCAGCGGCAGTCTGTGGTAGTTCAATGCCGTCAACGCGATTCCGGCCGTCAGCGCGACACCGGCGACCCCGACGAAGAAGGGGTTGCGTTCGGAGAGTGGCTTCATTTCGGTGTACACCGCCCTGAGGTCTGGGAGATCAGCTTGACGTACACGGGCTGTCCACCCTTGCCGTTGAGCTTGACGCTGATCGAGCACAGGTACTCGTTGAGGAAGTCGCCGCGCTTGCCGAGGTTGGCCAGGATCCGGTAGGCCTCCGGCAGCGTCTGGAGCACACCGTCGAAGTACTCGTGGTCGCGCAGCACCTGGGCCATCGCGCGGTCGTTCTGAACCACGGTCTGCTTGAACGGTTCCCGCGCCTGCGACATCAGGTCGGCGATGCTGGCCGCGGCAGCGTTGGTGTAGGCCACCGCATTGGTGATGTCGGACCTGCGGTCCGCCAGGCCGGACACCATGGTCGACAGCGAGTCGATGGTCTTGGCGAACTGGTCGCTCTGGTCGTTGAGTGAACCCAGCACCGTGGTCAGGTTGCCGATCACCTCACCGATCAGCTGGTCGCGGTTGGCCAGCGTGTGGGTGGCCTGCGCGGCCTGCGTCAGGAACGAGTCGATGGTCTCGCCCTCCCCCTGGAACGCCTGGATCAGCGCGCTGGACAGGGTGTTGACCTCGTCGGGGTTGAGCGCCCGGAACAGCGGACGGAAACCGCCCAGCAGCGTGTCGAGGTCGAGCGCGGGCTCGGTCTGTGCCAACGGGATGGTGTCGCCCGGCTTGAGCGGGCGGGTGCCGCCGGTGCCCTCCAACAGTGACACATAGCGGTCGCCGATCGGGTTGGCCCAGCGGATCGCGGCCTTGGTGCCCTCAGTCAGGACGACGGACGGTTCGGCCGTGAACTCGACGACGGCCGTGGAGTCGTCGTTGATCGAGATCTTCTGCACCTGGCCGACTTCCACGCCCGCGATGCGGACGAAGTCGTTGACCTCCAGGCCGCTGACGTCGCTGAACAGCGCGTAGTAGTGGCGCTGATCGGAGAACCTCAGGTTGGCGAACACCGCGATCAGACCGAACGCGGCCACCACGCAGACCATCACGAAGACGCCCAGGCTGACGACAGCCCGCGTCAGGTTGGTGTTCACGGCGCGAGATCCCTCAGTTCTTCGGTGGTCAGTACTTGGATGTTCACGGTGCGGACGGCTCCTGCGGGGCCGGCGCCTCCGGTGCCGGTTCGGCGGAAGGCGGGGCGGGAGCCGGAGGCACGCCCGGCCACAGCGGCACCCCACCCGGGCCGTAGAGCGGAGCGCCGTACGGCGGGGCACCCGGATAGGCCGGCTCCGGGCCCGGGGCCGGGCCGCCCTCGTAGCGGACCCGAGGCGGTTCGGGAACGCCCTTGGTCACCGGGAAGTAGTTGACGAAACCCGGGAAGCCGATGCCGGGGTTGGGCCGGTAGTCCAGGCCGGTGCCGAAGCCGGTGTCCGTCACCAGATATCGCACGGGCATGTTCTTGCTGACGTCCGGCAGCGCACCGCAGCTGGGTTTGCCGCCCGGGCCGCCCTTGGCGTTGATGATCGGCAGGTTCTCCGGGTACTTGTACGGATCCTCACCGAAGCTCAGGCTGGCGTCCTGCACGATGGAGCTTCCGTTGCCGCCGATGTTCTCGTAAGCGCCGTTGTCGTACAGGAACTTCGCGCCCTGGAGCAGGCAGGTGAACGTCGGACTGTACTTCAGCAGCAGGCTCGTGGTGGGTTCGAGGTCGTTGATGCCCTTGACCAGGTTGTCCTTGTTGGGGGCCATCAGGTTGGTGCCCGCGTTGGCGAACCCGGCGGCACTGAGCAGCACCGCGTCCAGATCCCCGGCGTGATCGGTGATGGTCTGGCTGGTGGTGCTCGCGGCGTCCATGGTGGCCAGGATGTCGTCGGCCGCGGCGGTGTAGGCGTCGCCGAATCCCTTGGCGGCGCGCCAATCCGCGGCCACCGTGTCCATCTTGGGGTTGACGGCAGAGAGCACCTGCAGCGAGTCGGTGATCGATTCACCCATCCGGCGACCGCGATCACGCACCCCCTCGGACAGCGCCGAAAGCACCGAGCTCAGCTTCGTCACGTCGATCTGGTCGAGCAGCCCCACCAGGCTGTCGAAGACGGTGTTGACCTCCGTCGTCACGTTGCGCGAATGCAGGACCGCGCCGGCGCTGATGCGTTGTGCGCTGGGGTCCTTCGGGTAGATCAGGTCGACGTATTTGGCACCGAACGCCGTCGTCGAGACGATCTCGGCCTCGACGTTGGCGGGGATGCGCCGCGCCTGCTCGGAGAAGAGTTCGAGCTTGAGGCCGACGGGGTGGGCACCACCGGTGACACCGGCCACGCGTCCCACCGTCACCCCGCGCAGTTTGACCTTGGCGCCGGGCTCCATCACCAGACCTGAGCGGTCCGAACTCAGCGTCACCGGCACGTAGGAGCGGAAGGCGCCGTTGAAGATCGCGATGCACACCGCCGCCAAGGCGATGACGCTGCCGAACAGTGCCGCAGTCCACCACAGTGGATGGACGCGACCGCCACGACGAGTTTCAGACATACCCTATCCAGCCAGGTTGAAGTTGCCGGACTGGCCGTAGATGGCCAGCGAGAGGAACAGCACGACGAACACGGCGGCGATCAGGGACGTGCGCACAGCCCGCCCGACGGCCTCCCCCACCCCGGCGGGACCGCCGGAGGCGGTGAACCCGTAGTAGGTGTGGACCAGCATGATGACTATGGCCATCATCACGGCCTGGAAGAACGACCACAGGATGTCGGTGGGGTTCAGGAACGTGTTGAAGTAGTGGTCATAGACGCCGGAGGACTGCCCGTAGATCAGGGTGGTGCCGGTGCGGGCCGCCCAGAAGGCCGAGAGCACGGCCACGCAGTACAGCGGCACCACCACGATCACGCCCGCGAGCACTCGACTGGAGGCCAGGTACGCCACCGAGCGCACCCCCATGACCTCCACCGCGTCGATCTCCTCGTTGATGCGCATCGCACCCAGTTGCGCGGTGGCGCCCGCGCCGATGGTGGCCGCCAGCGCGATGCCCGCGATGACCGGTGCGATCAGGCGGACGTTGAAGTAGGCCGACGCGAATCCGGTCAGGGCCTCCACGCCGACATGGGCGAACTGGTTGTAGCCCTGCACCGCGACCAGCGCGCCAGTCGAGAGGGTGAGGAATCCGACGATCACGACGGTGCCGCCGATCACGGCCAGCGCACCGACGCCCAGACTCATCTGGGCGATCAGGCGCACCATCTCGGTGCGGTAGTGGATCAAGACGTCCTTGGTGGAGCCCAGGGTCTGGAAGTAGAACCGCGCCTGGATGCCGATCCGGGTCAGGCTGTCGATCTGATTGCGGACGACGCGGCTCAGGCGCGGGTGCAGTCCGCTCGCGTTGCCGGCGGTCACAGCGTCGCCTGGATTCCCACCGCCGAAGCGATGATGTTGATGGCGAAAAGGGCGACGAACGTGAAGACCACCGTCTCGTTGACGGCGTTGCCGACACCGGCGGGACCGCCGCCCACCGACACGCCCTTGTAGCAGGCGATCAGTCCCGCGGCCAGGCCGAACAGCGCGGCCTTGATCAGCGAGATGACCACGTCCGCGGCGCTGGTGATGACGGTCAGCCCGCTGATGTAGGAACCGGGTGTCACGTTCTGCACGAACACCGAGAAGACGAAGCCGCCCACCAGGCCGACGACGATCACCACCGACGACAGCAGGGTGGCCACGAGCGTGGCCGCCAGCACTCGGGGCACCACCAGCGACTGGATCGGGTTGACGCCCATCACGCGCAGCGCGTCGAGTTCCTCACGGATGGTGCGCGCACCCAGGTCGGCGCACATGGCCGTGCTGCCCGCCCCGGCGACCACCAGCACCGTCACCACGGGGCCGATCTGGGTCACCGTTCCGTAGGCCGCACCCGTGCCGGAGAAGTCGGCGGCGCCGAACTCCAGCAGCAGGATGTTGAAGGTGAAGATCATCAGCACGGTGAACGGGATCGCCAGCATCAGTGTGGGCACCAGCGACACCCGTGCCACGAACCACGACTGAAGTAGAAACTCCCGCAGCGCGAAGGGCCGGCGCGGAATGAGCATGAAGACGTCGACGGCCATGGCCTCAGACATCAGCCGTCACATTAGACTATAGGCATTAGATTATGGCTGAGGTACCGCTCGCCCGTGACCGGCGTCGGCCTCGACTTGGCCTGTAGGGAACCCCACAGAGTTCCGGCGGGGATCCCGAGCTGGTGAACAACTATCTGTTCACCGCCCAGACCGCCCTACCCAGTAGGACGTACGGGTGGTCTGGAGTCATGCTCCGCCAGGTGACCGGGTCAGGTGACTGGGCTGCCACTGAGCCACCCCGCGGGCCTAGTTGTAACTCCCAGACAGGTTGTGAACGGCGTGGTGAGCGGAAGTCGGTGAGGACCTCCGGTATCGGTGTGGTTAGCACAACGCACATCGATTACCGAGAGGTCCTCATGGTCCACGCTAACCCGGATTTTTCGTGGAATGTTGCCCTTGATGGCGTCTAGATAAGCGAAAGTGCCTGTCCTGTAAGGAATAATCGGACTTGTCTAAGGTTCGGATCGTTCCCACGGAAAGGCACCTCGCAGGTGAAGAATATCGCGGTCGCACCACGGGTGAAAGTCTCAGCCGACGGCCACGGCGTCGTGTCGCACGCCGGGATGGGCATGGTGCGTGAACTCGCCGACCGCACGGGCCTATCAACGCAGGTCACCGTAGCTTTGGCCGACACCTACCGGGGCCCGTGGGTTTACGCCCCCGGTGATGTCTTCGCTGATCTGGCCGCCGCGGTCGCCGACGGGGCGGACTGCATCGACGGGGTCGGCCAGCTGTGCGGCGATCGTGAGCATGTGTTCGGTGCCGCGGCGTCGACGACGACGATGTGGCGGCTGGTCGATGAGCGCATCGACGCCGCCCACCTGCCCGCGGTGCGGGCCGCGCGGGCCGCCGCGCGAGCGGCGGCCTGGGACGCCGGAGCGGCCCCCGCTGATCAGGACTGGTTGCACATCGACATCGATGCGACCCTGGTCATCGATCACTCCGACAACAAAGCCGGCGCCACGCCGACCTGGAAGAAGACGTTCGGCCACCATCCGCTGCTGGCGTTTTTGGACCGCCCGGAGATCGCCGGTGGGGAAGCTCTGGGCGGGCTGTTGCGCACCGGCAACGCCGGTGCCAACACCGCCAGCGATCACATCATTGTCCTGGAGCAGGCCCTG
>Ga0310827_100747_pt1 | contig 21717 bp, 18 predicted proteins | sample WT_ome_2_FD_201309 | JGI IMG/M metagenome (GOLD analysis project Ga0310827, IMG submission 201309) | Sorghum-adapted microbial communities enriched on wild type (WT) sorghum from Joint BioEnergy Institute, Emeryville, California, United... ... | reverse complement strand
ACGCCGTCTTCGCCGTGCTGCCCGAGCAGACGATCAGCCGCCTGCTCGCTGAGCTTCCCGGCGACCCGCCCTTCCACGTCTGGGACGAGCACCGCAACCTCGTGCGCCTCATGTGCGCCTGGGACACGCAGCCCGAGGACGTAGACGCCTTCGCCGAGCAGCTGCGCGCCGCATTGTCGGCGGACTGAAGCCGATCGATCCGACTGGCGTTAGTGCGCCGGTTACGTGGTGAAGGGTGGCGGGAGGAACGGGCGCCCCGTAGCCGAAGATGGCCCCCGATGACCGAATCTCTAGCCATAGGCGTGATCTACCGCGACGACGACTGGCCGCACGGTCTTTCGTGCAGCCAGTGTCGTCGCGTGTTCAGCGAGCCAGAGCGCTATGTCGAGCAGCCGGACGCCTTCATCGACGACACGCTGCTGACGCGAATCGTCTGCCTCGCGTGTGCCGGGCTACCTGAGCGGCGCTAGCGGTGCTTCTCGCTTCAGGACCGCGATCGCGTGATCGCAGGCGGCGAGGGAGTTGTACCCCTCTCCGGAGTCGGCGATGATGCGGCCATTGGCAGCGACGAAGCGCCACCTCCATTGGCCCCTGCGGTCTCTGTACCGGTGGAAGCGAGGCTGAGTAGCCATCTTGCCCCCCAATGCAGGGTTGCTTGATTCTGTGTCGCCGAGCCCGCGCTTGATGCCAGTCGCGCGCAGGTTCGACCGCATCCATCTTGGAACTGCATCCGGACGGAACGTGACCGACGAGAGCAGTAGGGTGCCCCCGCCAGTCGCGAAACGCAGAGCCGCCCCCACCCGCTCTTGGCTTGGTTCTTGCTGGTCGGGGGCGGCCCTGCGATCGTTGATGCGGCCCTGCTGTCACGGGGGACGGCTGTTGAATTGAACGGCTCTGGTCCCCTAGCGTCCCGCCGACGGTCCATGCCCTAAGCCCAGTCGCGCTGCGATCTCGCAGGATCGCTACCCTGATGGCCTGCGCCCGGATAGCTCAGTCGGTAGAGCACTTCCATGGTAAGGAAGGGGTCGCCGGTTCAAGTCCGGCTCCGGGCTCTTCTCCCCGCCGATTGAGCATCCGCGCCGCTGGCGAAACTGCGTCCCGTGGATGATCGACCCGCCAGCCATCGGATGCGGGCTCCCGTGGCAGTCGCGCCCATGCGTCTCGCCCGCGCTCCGACTTGCAGGCTCCCACCGTCGGTCGACAACGACGAGCAGGGGTTTGTCATTCGGCAGGCGCTCGATTGGCAGCAGTTTGCGACTTGGGCCACCTGGTGGGAGGCTGGCTCTACCGGGGCCGACGAGGCACGGGTGTACGCCCTGGTCGGCCAAATGGCATCAGCCGGGGAGCAGCTTGCGCTCGCTCACGCCGCAGGGGTCGAGGTTGCCCTGTGGCAAGAGTCACGCGAAGCAGGCGAGAGCGACGTGGAGGATGAGATGGGCATGCGAGGCATGGCGGAGGCGCAATGCCATTTCGTGATAGCCACCGGTCACGCGTTGGCGAACGTCGCAGTGCGAGCACTCGCGATGTCGCGGGTCCGCCGAGCGGATCTAGCAGAGCAGTTCAAGCGAAGCGATGGCGACTTCGACCCGTTCTCATCGGATCGGAATGACTGGGTCCCGTTGAACGCTAGGACCTGTTTCGGATTACGGGAGGTCGCGCGAGCCAGTGGCCAGCAGCCCGTGATCGAGTTGATCGAGTGCATCGCACGCGTCGGATGCGGGACGATCTGGCGAAGCCTCTTGGAGCGGCGAAACGAGGACTTTCACCGCTGGCGGCCACAGAGCTACGGCGTGGCAGGGGTTCCGCGTTGCTCTCCTTGGGAGAGAGAAAGCGGTGTCAGGACGCTGAGGATTGGCACGCTGCCATACGAGGAGGCTCAGGGCCTCGCCCAAGAGGTCGCGACCTTGGCCAGGGATGGGATGTTCGAGTTAGCGCACGCTATGGGCGCATTCGCTGAGCGCTGGCCCGCCGCTAGCGTTCACCTCGGCGGGCCGAAATTCGTGCCCAGCTAGGGGTCCGGATATCGGTCATCAGGCCTGCGGTCCCGATCAGGCGCCGAGCAACGCCAGCGGCACGACGCAGACACCGTCCTTGCGTCGGTAAGCGTGCGGACCCGTTGTTAGCACCACGGCCTCTTGAAGCTGGTCGCCGATCTGGTCGCGTAACCAGAGCAGGTGCTTGACGTCTTCGTCCTCGACCGTGGCTGCCAGCTTGACCTCGAACGCGACGATCTCGCCGCCGCGTCCTTCGACGATTAGATCGATCTCGTGGTCACCGTTGCGCGTGCGCAGGTGATAGGTGCGCGCCTCAGCCGCCTGCGCGAACACCCGCACGGACAGCGTGGCTAGGGACTCGAACAATGCCCCGAGGAACGGGGCGTGGTGCGGGATGCGCTTGAGGCCCCCCTCACCCCGCAGGAGCTTGGACTCGTTGAGCCCGAGCAGCGCCACTGCAAGCGCCGGGTCGACCAGATGATGCTTGACTCCCTGGGTGAGGCGCCTGAGATGGCTCCCGGTCGGAATCCAGCCGTCGACGGGGTCGAGGACGAACAGGCGCAGCAACGCGTCGCGGTACGCGATCGCGGTCTCGGTCGCGGGGGGCGACTCGTTCTGGCTCGCGGCGCCTCGGATCTTCTCGAAGCTCGTGGTGGTGGCGGTAGCGGCCGCGTACGCCGCCATCCAGCGGCGCAGCAAGTCCGGGCGGCGGACCGCCCTGCCCAGCTCGTCCTTGAAGTCCCTGTCGATGATCCGGGCGATGTAGCCGTCGAGTCGTGTGCGACGAGCGCGTCCGCTCATCGCGCGGATCCCAGGAAATCCGGAAGCGACGATCTCCTCCGTGTACAGGGCGAGATCTACATCGCTCTTCCCGTCTATCTCCGGTGATTCGCCGGCCAGAAGCGCGGCCAAGCTGACCGACGTCTTGAGTTGCAGGCGCTCGGGCAGCGTCATCGGGCGCATGCGCAGCAGGTCGATCCTGCCCGCGCCGGAGTGCCGATCCTCGTCGGGCGCGGCCGACCCCGTCAGCAGGAAGGGTCCGGGAGGGGAGCCATCGTCGACGGCGCGACGCACTGCGTCCCACACGCCGGGCGCCCGTTGCCACTCGTCGAGCAAGACCGGCCCTGCGCCTTCGAGCACCCGTTTCGGGTCGGCGCGGGCGATCTCCTGTTGCCCCGGCTCATCGAGACGTACGATCGTCTTTGCTCGTCGCGAGGCGGTCGCAGTTTTCCCTACGCCCTTTGCGCCCTCGACCGCGAGTGCAGGTAGTTGCGCTACGAGCTCGTCGAGCTCCCTATCGACGACTCGGGGGTAGTAGTGGTCCATCCGACTTCCTCCGGCCTTGGCCGGTCCCAAACTCTAGCGTTTGCCGGAGTTAAACCAGAGTATTTGCCAGAGCCAAACCAGAGTGTTTGCCGAGTTGGTTAGGAGTGGCGCCGTAGCTAGTCCGGGGTATCTGTCGGACTAAATCCCCCGGCGCTCGCCGCCTCCTCCATCGTCTCGATGAACCGCGCCACCGGTTTCCCGGCACGAACCCCGGTGGGTCGCCAGATGTGTGTGGCTCCGACCCGAGATGCGCTGCGTTCACGCGTCGGGGCTCGCGCGCTGTCGGGCGGCGCACTGTGTCCTCGTAATCCTCGCTCAGTCGCCTGGCCGGAGGACGTGAACGGAGCTCACTTGGCTAACGGTTCCTAACGCAGATGTGCTAACGTTAGCTAACCATGGCGACGAGGGTCGACAAGCGCCTGGCACGGATCGAAAGGCTCGCGGCCGAGCGCGACCTGAGCACCGACGAGGTGCTTGCCGTACTCGAGGATGCGCTCGCGTCCGTGGAAGCGGCGCACGCCCAACGCGGCCGCGAGCTCAGCGCCGCCGAGGAGCGGGTTCTCGCCGCGGAGGGGCTGGGGCGCCCCCGGGGCAATCGCGAGGCGGTCAAGCGCTCGTTGGGCCACTACACGCACACGCTGCAGGAGGCCTTGACCACGAAGCAGGCGGCGCACCGGCTCGGCGTCACCGAATCCAGGGTCCGCCAGCTTCTGGGTGAGAGGCGCCTCTACGGGATCAAGGCGCACAGAGGCGGGTGGCGCCTGCCGCTCTGGCAGTTCTCTGGCGGACAGGTCGTTCCCGGGCTCGAGCGGGTGCTCGAGCGCCTCTCGCCCGGCCTGCACCCGCTGGGGGTCGAGGGCTTCCTTACCACGCCCAAGCCCGAACTGGTGCTCGGCGACCAGAACGTGAGCCCGTTGGAGTGGCTTACCGCCGGCGGCGATCCCGAGCCGATCGTCGAGCTGGCCGGGGAGGTTTGAGCGAGCGCTGTCCGGACCCGCCGGCCTGGCTTCCCGAGCCGCGCCGGACGGAGGTGCGTGAGCTCGAGGCGCCGCTCACGCGCATCTACGCCCGCTCCGGGCCCCATCCAATGCTCTGGACCCAATGGCGCTTCTACGGCCCGATCCCACCGGGCCGCTTCGACCACCACCTGCAACCCCAGCGGGTACAGGGGCGCGGGATCCTCTACGCCGCCGTCTCCGGCGAGGATGTGAGCGGCCTCGAGACCGCGATCGCCGAGGCCTTCCAGGACACGAGATTCATCGAGCGCTTCGACCGCGCGCGCGCGGCCGTGATCTGGATCCCGCGTCGTCCACTCAGGCTCCTAGACGTGGACTCGCGCTGGACGACCCGCGCTGGCGGCAACCGGGCCCTGACAGCAGGATCGCGCGAAGTCTCCCGCCGCTGGGCGCGGGCGATCTACGAGCAGCTCGAGGATCTCGACGGGCTTACCTGGCGCTCCTCCGTCGTGGGGCATGGACGTTGTGTAGCCCTATGGGAGCGGGCCACCGATTCCCTGCCCGAGCACCCGGAGTTCAACCGCGCGCTCTCCGATCCGGCGCTGCTCGATCGCCTCGAGGAGATCGCCGAGCGGATCGGCTACGAGATCCTCTGACACCGGATCAAACCCGAGCGTTTGCCGGCCTCAACCTAGAGCGTTTGCCGAGCTCAACCCCCAGCGCTCACCGCCCCCTCCATCGCCCCCACAAACCGCGCCACCAGCGGCGATCGATCCGCGCGCCGCGAGATCGCGACGAGGCGCGAGCGGGGGGAGGGGTGAAGCGGCACGAACGCCACGCCCTGGCGCTCGAGCGTGCGCACCGAGGCGGGCACGAGCGAGGCGCCGAGGCCGGCCGCGACGAGCCCGAGCACGGCCTGGATGCTGGTCGCCTCCTGGGCGATCGTGGCGCCGCCGTGCTCCTGCAAGAGCCCGATGACCTGATCGTGCAGGCCGGGCACGACCTCGCGCGCGAGCAGCACCAGCGGCAGCCCGGCGAGCTCGCGCGGCGATAGCCGCCGGCGCGACGCGAGCTCGGACGAGGCCGCCACCGCCACCGCGAACGGCTCCTCCTGCACCTGCGCGATCTCGAGGCCGGCCGGATCGAAGGGCGGGCGCACGATGCCGACGTCGAGCGTGCCCGCGTGCAGGCCCTCGAGCTGCGCCGAGACCGGCAGCTCGCGCAGGGTGAGTGCCACGCCGGGGAAGTCGGCGCGGAAGCGCTGCACGGCCTGCGGCACGAGCGCCGTGGCTGCGGTCTCGACGAAGCCGACCGTGAGGTGGCCCACCTCCCCGCGCGCCGCGCGGCGGGCCACCTCCATCGCCTGCTCGACGCTCGCCAGCGCACGCCGCGCCTCCGGCTCCATCGCGCGCCCGGCCACCGTGAGCTCGACGCTGCGCTTCGTGCGGTGAAAGAGCGGCACGCCCACCTCCTCCTCGAGCCGGCGGATCTGCTGGCTCAGCGCCGGCTGGGCGATGCCCACGCGCTCGGCGGCGCGGCCGAAGTGAAGCTCCTCGGCCACGGCGAGGAAGTAGCGCAGGCGACGAAGCTCACTCATACACAGTACTTATCAGATGAGACTCCAGAGATATATTGGACAGGCAGGGCGCGAGTACGTAGCTTCGAGGCGATGTCCCTCGCAGCGCCCGTTCGCCGACGCGGCACAGAGGAGTCCCCGGGCGCCGCGCGTGCAGGCGGCGAGCGTCCGGGTCGCTCGCCCCTGCGCCGCGCGGGCTGGCCGCGGGCGCTGCTTTGGTTCGTGATCGGCGGCGCGCTCGGCTTCGCCCTGGTCATCGTCCTCCGCGCCATCTCCGGGCTCGAGCTCTTCCAGACCGACCAGACCGGCTACCCGCACGTCATCGTGCCCGCGATCACCGCCCCGCTCGGCTTCCTCTACGGGCTCGGCTGCTTCGACTACTGGCTGCGCTGGGCCCGCGGCGCCCGCCTGCCCGCCGACGAGCACGCCGAGCACGGCGCCGACTCCTGGCGCGACTACCTGCGCTTCAACACCGACCACAAGGTGATCGGCGTCCAGTACATCGTCACCACCTTCGTCTTCTTCTTCATCGGCGGCGCGCTGGCGATGGGGATCCGCGCGGAGCTAGCCCAGCCGGGCGCGCAGATCGTCGGGCCGGGCACCTTCAACGGCCTCTTCTCCGTCCACGCGGCGCTCATGATCTTCGTCTTCGTGATCCCGGTCTTCGCCGGGATCGCCAACTACGTGCTGCCGCTGATGCTGGGCGCGCCCGACATGGCGTTCCCGCGCCTGAACGCGCTCAGCTTCTGGCTTTTGCCCTTCGCCGGGATCCTCTTCCTGGTGAGCTTCTTCGTCCCCGGCGGCGCCTTCGACGCGGGCTGGACGGGCTACGCGCCGCTTTCCACCGGCGCCCCGCTCGGCCAATCCTTCTTCAACCTCGGCGTGCAGTTCGCGGGCGCGTCCTCGATCATGGCGGCGCTCAACTTCCTGGTCACGATCCTCACGATGCGCGCGCCCGGGATGACCATGTGGCGCATGCCGCTTCTGGGCTGGGCGAACCTGGCGACGTCGATCCTGGTCGTCGGCGCCACCCCGTTCATCGCCGGCGCCCAGTTCATGGTGCTCTTCGACCGCGTGCTGCACACCAACTTCTTCCAGGTGGCCTTCGGCGGCGACACGCTGAGCTACCAGCACATCTTCTGGTTCTACTCCCACCCCGCCGTCTACATCATGATGCTGCCGGGGTTCGGGATCGTCTCGGAGGTCGTCTCGACCCACTCGCGCAAGCCGATCTTCGGCTACCGGCTGATGGCGCTGTCTTTGATCGGGATCGTCGTCCTCTCCTACTCGGTCTGGGCCCACCACATGTTCGTCTCGGGCATGTTCAGCTGGCTGCGCGTGCCGATGATGCTGACCTCGGTCCTGATCGCGGTGCCGACCGGGATCAAGATCTTCAGCTGGCTCGCGACCCTCGTCCAGGGCGTGCTGCAGACGGGCAACGCCGCGATGCTGTTTGCCCTGGGCTTCATCTGCACCTTCGTGGTCGGCGGGATCTCGGGCGTGATGGTGGCGCTGGTGCCGATCGACATCTACGTCACCGACAGCTACTTCATCGTCGCCCACATCCACTACGTGCTCTTCGCGGGCTCGGTCTTCACGATCTTCGCCGGCATCTACCACTGGTTCCCGAAGATCACGGGCCGGATGTACGACGCCCGGCTCGGGCGCCTGCACTTCTGGCTCACCTTCGTCGGAACCTGGGGCACCTTCGCGCCCATGCACTGGCTGGGCATGCAGGGGATGCCGCGCCGCGTGGTCGACTACGCCGACCAGTTCGCCGACTGGAACCTCGTCGTCTCGATCTTCGGCTTCGTGCTCGGCGCCGCCCAGCTCATCTTCCTCTACAACGCGATCGTGAGCTGGCGCTTCGGCCCACGCGCCCCCGCCAACCCCTGGCGCGGGCGCACGATCGAGTGGCTCGTCCCCTCGCCCCCGCCGCGCTTCAACTTCGACGCGATCCCGCGCGTCGTGGGCGGCCCCTACGACTTCGGCACCGGCACCCCGCACGCCCTCATGTCCGGCGACGACGGCTACGACGGCGCCCAGGCGTCGCAGCGCGCGGGCGAGCGGCAAGCGGCCGGCCGGGTGCCCGAGGCTACGAAGGGGTAGCATCAGTACATGCCCAATATCGGACCACTCGAGCTGGTCATCGTCCTCATCGTCGTGCTCGTGATCTTCGGGCCCAAGCGGCTGCCCGAGCTGGGCCGCTCCCTGGGCGGCGGCCTGCGCGAGTTCAAGGACTCGATCACGGGCAAGAACCGCGACGAGGAGCCCAAGTCCGCGGCCGAGGTCGAGGCCGCGCACGACGAGCGCGTCGAGGGCGAGCTGCTGCGCGACCCCGCCGCCAAGCACTGACCCGCGCCAGCATCCGCGCGCGCCGAGGCGCCGCGCGAAACGACGCCGCGGCCGGCGACCGCGCGCCCGCACCGAACCTACGTCCCTGCGAGCGGACGGGAACCCGAGGCCCGTCCCGCCGACGCCTGAGAGAGGTAAGGCGCCGGCGGGACTTATCGAGCCGGAAGGGGAGAGCTCGGCCTCGGAATCGACGTCAGCGACCCCCGGGGTAGACGTGAGGGGCGCGCCCTACTCAGCGCTAAAGCCGACGCCGATCACGCGGTCGCACTCCCTGATCCCTTCCTCCTTGACTTCCTCCGGGTCCCTCTGCGGGGAAGGACGAGCCGAATGCTAGCGATTTCACGGTCGGCTCACAGCCAGCGGATCGCCCATTTCCAAGCGGTTTTTTGGACGATGCACCAGACGGGCGCGCGTGGCGCGACGTGAACCCACGGCAGCCACCACGGAGCAACTGGGCTCCGCGTTCTGCGGGCTTCCGCATACGCCGCTGTTCATAATCCGTCCCGGTCGGCGGCAGGGCCACGGCCGAACGGGGGATGCCAGGGGGCTTCCCGTAAGGCGGTCGGCCTGAGTGGCCGATGAGGACTCCAAGCACGAGGGAGTTGTCAGGACGCACAGGGAGGGCAGGACTCTTGCCCGCGTGGCATCGGACGGGAACGTGACTACTACCGCCGGGGGAGACGGGGTCGAGGCCCTGGCTGGAGCTGGCCGACCGGCGCTGGGCGCAGCCGACGAAGCCGCGCGCACGCACCGGACGCACAGGCTCGCCCACCACAGCCACCGCGACCGCGACTACGCCCTGCGGCGGCTCTTGCTCGTAAGCGATCTGGTGGGCCTCTGGGTCGCGCTCGCCGTAGCGCTCGTCGTGGCGGGCGAGAGGGCCGACCCGCTGCGCGACTCCTTGTGGCTCCTGCCGGCTCTGCCCCTTTGGGCCGTTCTCTTCTGGATGTACTCGCTTTACCGTCGGCCGATCCAGCGGATAGAGCCCGCCCAGGTTGAGGACCTGGCCTCCCTTTTTCACGCCCTGGTCGTGGGCTCGATCGGCCTGTGGCTCTACTACAAGCTGATCGCCCCGGCGCAGCAGCTCTACTTCGCCGAGATGCTGGTCTTCGGCCTGGTGGCGCTGCCGCTCCTGGCCGGCCTGCGGGCGGCCATGCGGCTGGTGAACCTGCGGTGGAAGGGCCCGGAACGCGTCTTCGCGGTCGTCCCGCCCGCGGTCAACCAAACGCTGCGGGAGAAGTTGCGCAACCACCCGGAGTACGGGATGGCGCTGGTCGGGGCGCTGCACGAGGATCCCGACGACGAAGAGCCCGGGGACCCACCGATCCCGGACATCCAGGAGCTTGAGACGCGCCTCGCGTCGCTGCGGGTCGACCACATGGTGGTCTGCCTCGACCCCGAGTACCTCTCGCTCGAACAGGCACGCGAGTTCATGTACCTCTGCCACCGCGAGCAAATCCGCTTCAGCTTCTTCACGCCAGAGCGCGGACTCCTACTGGCCGGCTCGCAGGTGGGTCAGATTGGTGGCCTTCCGCTTCTCGCCTCGAACCCGCCCGTGCTCTCGCGCTCGGCGCGCGCCGCCAAGCGCTGCATGGACATCGTGGGGTCGGCACTCCTGCTCACGCTGCTCATGCCGGCGGGCCTCGCGATCGCGCTCGCGATCAAGCTCGATTCAAAGGGCCCCGTGCTCTTCCGCCAGGTCCGCGTGGGCAGGCACGGCAAGCGCTTCCACGCGCTCAAGTTCCGGACCATGGTCGAGGGCGCGGACGACATGGTCGAGCAGCTGATGAGCGGCAGCATCGATCCCGACTGGCTGGTCCTCGAGCGCGATCCCCGCGTGACCAGGTTGGGCCGCTTCCTGCGCCGCACCAGCATCGACGAGCTGCCGCAGCTTTGGAACGTGCTCAAGGGGGAAATGAGCCTCGTCGGTCCGCGGCCCCTACCGGTGCGCGACGACGAGCGGATCCGCGGGAAGTATCGCCACCGTCTCGACCTCACGCCTGGCATCACAGGCCTCTGGCAGGTCCTGGGGCGAAACAACATCCCCTTCCAGGACATGCTCGAGCTCGACTACGCGTACGTCGCGACCTGGTCGCTTTGGCTCGACATCAAGATCCTGCTGCGGACTGTCCCAGTGGTCCTGCTGCGGCGAGGGGCGAACTACAGCTAGCGCGTGCGAGGCGCCGCGGTGAAAACCCACATCGAGCTAGGAGCGTTTCGTCCTCGTCGTGGGCGTGCGTTCGGGATCCAATTCGGACCGCAGCTTCCGCAGGGAGCGCGAGACGATCTGCTGAACGTTCGCAAGGCTGAGCCCGGTGAGCTCAGCGATCTCAGGACCGGTGAGATCGGCGCCGAATCGCAGCGCGATCACCTCGCGGTCGCGTTCGCTGAGCGCCGCCAGAGCGCTCTCCAGCTCCGGCGAGATCCCGAGCCGCGGCTCGTCGGTCGTGTGCGGGTGGGGCGCCGATTCGGCAGCTTCGGAGAGGCTCAGAGGACGGACTTCCGCGGTGCCATCCCGCCGGACGTGGTCGATCAGCAGATTCCTCGCGATTGCGAGAAGCCATGTGGCGGCGCTAGCGCGCTCCGGGTCGAACCGGCGCCACGCCTTCAGGGCACGCTCGAAAGTGGCTTGTGTGAGGTCTTCAGCGTCCTCGCGCGAGCCAAGCCGGTAACCGAAGAATCCGTAGACGCGCTCGACGTGCTCGTCGTACAGCGCGGCGAACGATTCCGCCCTAACCCTGCGCATCGGGGGGAGTATGCCTGAGGAGTATCCGCTGGTCAGCAAGCGGTTGCTAGCCTGCCGCTTTCCCGAAAGGGAGCCAGAGAAGTGAAGAAGGCGCTGATCACCGGCATAACGGGGCAGGATGGGTCCTACTTAGCTGAGCTGCTGCTAGCAAAGGGATATGAGGTGCACGGGATAATTCGCCGCTCCTCAAGCTTCAACACTGGACGCATCGATCATCTGTACCGCGATCCTCACGAGAAAGGGGTGCGCCTGTTCACTCACTACGCTGACCTTGCGGATCCCGTGGCCTTGACTCGTCTTCTGTATGAACTGCAGCCCGACGAGATCTACCATCTAGGAGCGCAGAGTCACGTCCGAGTCTCCTTTGAGATCCCGGTCTATACCTTCGATATAACGGGGTTGGGCACCGTCAGACTGCTTGAGGCGATACGCGAGGCTCGGATCGAGCCTCGCTTCTATCAGGCCTCTTCTTCGGAGATGTTCGGTGCAGCTCCGCCGCCCCAGTCGGAGACAACACCGTTCTATCCACGGAGTCCTTATGCAGTTGCAAAAGTGGCTGCCTATTGGGCTGTAGTCAACTATCGAGAGGCACACGGCCTCTTCGCCGTGAACGGAATCCTCTTCAATCACGAGTCGCCACGCCGCGGCGAAACGTTCGTGACGCGAAAGATCACTCGCGCGGTCGCTCGCATAAAGGCTGGTCTTCAAGACAAGCTGTACCTAGGGAACCTCGACGCTAAGCGCGACTGGGGTTATGCGCCTGATTACGTCGAGGCGATGTGGCGCATGCTTCAGGCGCCCGATCCGGACGACTATGTAATAGCTACTGGGGAGCAGCACAGTGTGCGTGAGTTCTGCGAGCTGGCATTCGCTCATGCCGGGCTCGATTGGAAAGAGCACGTGGAGATCGATCCGCGCTACTTCCGTCCGACCGAGGTTGACTCTCTTCTCGGAGATGCAACGAAAGCGCGCGAAAAGTTGGGCTGGGCTCCGCATGTGAACTTCGAGGATCTCGTGAGAATCATGGTCGATGCCGACATGCGAGCGTTGACTGAACAGTCGGGTGGAGGAGATCAGGCTCTTGCCAGCGAACTTGCGTCAAGGGTTAGGTCACCTGAGCACTCAACGGATAGCCAGTGATGCGACTAACGCCTGTCGGAGGACGCTGACGCATCAGCACTACGCTCAGGCCAGCGCTAAGACGAAACGTGCGATGGGTAATGCTGAACTCAGCCGGTCCGGCCCACGATTAGCGCGCGATGAGGCTTAGACAATTGGTCCGCAGCCAAGGGTTGTGGGCGATCATTGACCAGTCGCTTTGCTCGGCTACGAACTTCGGCGTTGGCGTCATCGTCGCCCGGACGCTTGGAGCAGAGGGATTTGGCGACTTCGCCATCGCATTCGCGGTGTGGTTCACGCTGCTCGGGGTTATTCGCGCGCTGCTGATCCAACCGTACGTGATCGATGCGGCGCCGCGCGACCCAAGCTGTTGGCGAGAAAGTACGGCGCGTGCGGCAGGAGCCGTGGTGTTGGCTGGCGTGATTTGCGGGATAGGCAGTCTGGGCGTTGGAGCGCTTCTCGGGGTGAGTTCCTCGATAGGGGGATCTTTCTGCATTCTTGGGCTAGCGGCGCCGACGATGGCGTTACACGATTTGTGGCGCCACGCTGCATTCGCGCGCGGAAGGGCTCGTCAAGCACTAGGGGTTGACCTCAGCTGGGCGACTGTTCAAGGCTTGGGGTTGGGTTGCCTGGTTTCAGCTGGCGCGCTCACGGCGCCGACGGCTCTTGCTGCATGGGGAGCAGGGGGTATGGCCGGAGCGCTAGTCGGAAGTCGCATCATGGCGACGTGCCCGCGTTGGGATGCCTCTGCAATCCGGTTTGGGCGCAGCCTCATGCGGCTAGGTGCGTGGTTCACCGCGTCACACCTCATTCTGTTAACAGGCGCACAAGCGGCCATCTTCATCGTCGCCGGTGTCGTAGGGCGCGCGGCTGTCGGCGGGTTGCGAGCGGCCACAAACGTGTTTGCGCCGGTGCAACTCCTGCAAATGGCGGCAGAGTCAGTAGGTCTTCCAGAGGCGGCTCGCGCTGCGCAGCGGGGCCTTGGGCCGCTGCGGAGGACCGCGCTGATCTATTCAGGCAGCCTGACCGGCTTCGCTGTTCTGTATGGCGTGGTTCCAGTGCTTGCCGGCGAATGGACGCTACGAACAGTCTTCGGGCCTGAGTTCGTTCCGTTCGCCGATCTAATGCTTCCCATGGTGGTGATGCATGTATGCGGAGCCTGCAGCTCTGGCGCGTTATGTGCATTACGCGCAGCTCAACTCGCAAGACCTCTAACCGCAGCGGAGACCGGCATCACCATCGTGCGGGTCGCACTTGTACTGCTGCTTGTCTCGCAATGGGGTCTCGAGGGTGCAGGATGGGGACTTGCATGCGCCGCCGCGACGCGGAGCGTGATCCTCTGGGGGATGCTTTACCGCGCTCGAGAGAAGCTGCGAGGCGAGATCGAGCCGGGGATCGCCACCGACCCTGCCGAGAGGCGTTACGTCGGTGAAACGAGCGGATAAAGTTGGCTGTGGGGGTCCCATGGTGGAGCTTGCGGGGCGGCAGGGCATCGCACGAGAGAACAAGGGGCGGGCTGTCTCTGAGCACTGCCAACAGATTCGCCAGGCTCCCGGGCGACTGGAAAAGGTCGCCATCATCACATCGAGCCTAACCGGCGGCTCCCCAGCGAACGTAGTCCTCGATCTTTCCGCTGGGATGGCCATGCTTGGTGCACAAGTCGATCTGCTTGCGCTTCGAGGGCGCACCCATCCGACGGCCCGCCCGCTGCACCCAAGGGTGCGCGAGCACGAGCTCGGGGCCGGCCGCGCTCGATATGTGTTGCCTGGGCTTGTGCGCTACCTGTGGCGCTCCCGGCCCGACGTCCTGATCGCAAACGGCTGGCTGTTCAACTCGCAAGCGATCGTGGCTGGTCGGGTAGCGCGGGGTACGCCGGTCGTCGTGAGAGAAGCGGCCACCCTTAGCTACTCAGCAAATGTCGAGCACGGCGATCATCTGTTGTTGGGCAACCTAGATCATGTCGCGCGGCTCTTGTACCGTCACGCAGCAGCCGTAGTAACGAACAGCGAGGCAGTACGCCGCGACCTGCTAGATGAGGTTGGAATCGAAGTCCCTCCGCGGCGCGTGAGGGCGATCCCGAACCCGGTTGACATTGAGTGCGTACGCGCGCTCGCTCGAGCAGGTCAAGTGCCTGCGCAGTTGCAAAGTGCACCAAGGCCGTGGATAGTCACCGTGGGGCGGCTCGTAAAGGAGAAGAACCATGGGCTTCTGCTTCAAGCCTTCGCACGGTTTCTGGAGACCGGCCAGCCAGGGACGCTGTTCATTATCGGCGACGGTGATCGCCGGGCGGAGGTCGAGCATCTGATAGGTGCTCATCGATTGCACGCCCACGTCCATTTGCTTGGTGAGCAACCGAATCCGTTTCCGTTTGTGGAGGCAGCAGACGCCTTCATTCTTACATCTGAGCAGGAAGGCTTCGGCTTAGTCTTGGTTGAGGCCATGGCCCTTGGCACCCCTGTGGTATGCGGCGCCTGTCTTGGCGGCGCACGCGAAGTGCTTGGCTCGCCACCAGCTGGGATCTGGGTTGATCCTCCAACGGCCGACGACATCGCAGCGGCGATGCTCAGCGTGTTGCAAAAGCGAGAGCTGGCAACAGCGCTCAGGAGGCGAGGGCTTGCGCGGGCTGAGGCGTTTCGTCCCGACCGGATTGCGGCCGAGTGGCTACGCTTCCTTGGGGATATGGGGGTGCTCCCGCGTGCGTAGGGGGACTAACCACGTGTGACGACGCTTCTGTGCCCCTGTGTGTAAGGCTGGTCGGCTGCTCTTGCCACGAGGGAACTAGGCGTGCTGAGGTCGGTGGGCGAGCATCTTTCCAGACGCCTTCTCCTGCACATGCGGCTTTGACTTGGCATGCGCGCCGAGTACGAGCCCCATTAGAAGCATGTAGACCAAGCCGCGATATGCAAACGCGAAAGCAGGCTGGGTGAGCGCTGCCATCAGCATCGCCATTTGCAGAGCAATAAGCCACCACCCGTACGAGAGCCGGGGGGCAATGCGAAGAGCCCATATCCCAAGCGAGGCGAGCAGCGCTAGCCAGGGAAGAAGGCCGATCAGCCCAGTTCGCGCCCAAATCTCGAGCACGTCGTTGTGGGGCTTCCTCACGTCAGCTCCATCGACCTCGAACCCAAAGAAGAGATCCGGGCCGTAGCCGACGCCGAGAAGCCAACCGCCCGGAACCTCGAAGACCTGCTGAGCGACCTTGGGCCACGCCTCTGAGCGGTGCCGTAGCGAGCCATCGCCAGGGCCATCCGCTCCGGTCAGTGTTCCAAGCTGAGCAATTATCGATTGAGGCCCGACAGGTTCTCCTAAGCGGCCGGCAATGGGGGGAAGCAGCACGAGAGCGATCAGCGCGAAGGCGAGAGCGATCGCCGCCCGCCGCACTATCTGGTGCCGCGGCCAAGCTCTAGTCAGCCGACTCGATGATGTGAGATGAACAATAGAGCCGACGAGGGCAGTCAGCACTACCGCCAGGATCGCGCCCCGGCTCTGAACCATGAACAGTACGACCACTGAAAGCGCGGCGAATAGCAGCGAGGAGCGACGCCGTTCTTGGAGGAACCAAAAAAGAGCGAACGTCGCGACGAAGCCGGCGTTCGTGAACTGAATAAGGGGCGTAGGTCGCTGGACCCCAACGATCGGACCGAGCTCTGCTAGGGCATCTCGAAGCGGAAAGAGGAGCGATATCAGGATCGCGACCCGCCAAAGCCACCCAAACCAACGGCAAAGGCGTTCCTCGCCGACGATCCGCCCAGCGGCGAGGCCTACCATAACAGCCCACGCTTCAAGGACGTAAAGGGCGTCGCGACCCGCGAGCAAACCGTATTTCGGGATGTCTACGAACAAGCGCACAGCCGCGACGGCTGTCACGCAGCCGAGCAACCAGGCAATACGACGGCCAAGTGGCGAGCTACTGGCGATCCAGAACCAGAGTGGCAAGGAGGCCACTAGTGCATAAACCAGGATGACATCGACTAGCGGGACCACAGCACCACCTAGTGGAACAGCGATATTGTTGAAGCCCCAAGACAACAGAATCAAGCCAGCAAGCACTACACTTGTCAGCAGTAGCCAGGCACGTGTATGCAGCGTCATGCCAGCGAGTCCGACCGCTGCAATTGCACCTGATACAAGGACGTCGTATGCGGTTCCGATGCCCACCAGAGCGGCAAATGCCAACACCGCCACCGACGTGATCCATCCTGCGCGCAGGCGCTGAGCCGGGCTCGCCGCTCTACCGGTGGGCGAACTCCAACGTGGATGCACCTGTGCAGGACGACGCGTGGTCACGGCGTTGAGGCCCTCGCCGGTTGCTTCTGACGCTCCTTATTGAGTGCATCCAATAGTGCGGCAATTCTGTGTCGGAAGGATGATTCCGAGTAATGTGCCTCGAAGATCTCGCGACAGTGCGCTGGGCTGGGCGCTCCAGGCTGTGGGGCTCCTCTTAGGAGTTCTGGCCACGGCTCGTCCCACTGCACAGCCATCCCGGTCTTGTCTCGGTTCGCTAGATCTGCGAGTGCCGATGGTTGAAAGGCGATGACCGCGAGCCCACAAGCGAGGGCTTCTGGATAGACGAGCGGAAAACCTTCCAGTGCTCGGCTTGGGAACACCAAGTGGCGGTGCCGCTGCATTGCCTGTATGACGTCGGGGCGTGTAAGCTGACCGACTAAGCTCACGTTGGGCAGGCGAGCCGCGATAGCTTCGAGCTCTGGACGTTGGGGACCGTCACCTACGATCCGCAGGTCGACCCCTTCGGGCCAGCATTCCAAGAGCCTCCGGATTCCCTTTTCCGCGCTCAGTCGTCCGACGAAGATGTAGCCGCTCCGAGGCTGCTCCGGCGGCGGGCCGGGATCCAAATCCTGTGACAGAAAGTTCGGAGCGATCGTTGTCTTCTCCGGGGGAACTCCAGCGCGAACGTAGATGTCGCGCTGAAGCTCAGTGAGCATCAGGAGGCGGTCTGCACGCCGGAAGACGGGATCGCTCATAGGGCCACGGCAGTTTGCCAACGTGCTGGGAAGAGTGGCCAACCGCGAGCTCCGGTAGCAACCGTGCAGGAAGCCACTCCAACGCCTACCGTCGGGACATTGTGTACAGACTCGACCGTCACGGAACAACATGCCGTTTGCGCAGAGGGTCCTGAAGTTGTGGACGGTGTGTATTAGCGGCACGCCGATGTCTTCGACCCACCGCCGCCCGAAGTTCGGAAAGAGGTTGTGGACGTGTACGAGATCCGGGTTAAACGAGCGAATCGCTTTGAGTGGGCTCGCGCCGCGTCCCGTTGCGACCCGTAGTGCGGCACGGAGTGGGTAGAGCACGTCACCCGTCAGGTGGTCAGTGTGGGCCGCGAAGAGCTCCACCTCGTAGCCAGCCCGGCGAAGTGCCTTGAACTCAGACTCGACTACCGCGTTTTCGCCGCTAGGCAGCCGCGAGGAGTAGAAGCTGTGGACGAGGGCGATCCTCAACGCAGGGCGGGCTGGTGGCTTCTGAACCACTCGTAGGTGGCTTCAAGTCCTTGGCGCAGCGGGGTCGACGCCGTCCAGCCGAGCTCGGTGAGCCGGCTTACGTCGAGGAGCTTGCGCGGGGTGCCGTCGGGCTTGCTGGTGTCGAAGACGAGCTCGGCGTGGGGGTGGACGATGTCGCGGATCAGCAGGGCGAGGTCGCGGATGCTGATGTCCTCGCCGGTGCCGACGTTGATGTGCTCGTCGTCCTCGTAGCGCGCCATGAGGAAGAGGCACGCGTCGGCGAGATCGTCGATGTGCAGGAACTCGCGGCGCGGGGTGCCGGTCCCCCAGATCTCGACCTCGCGCTCGCCGTGCTCCTTGGCCGCGTGGAACTTGCGGATGAGCGCGGGCACCACGTGGCTGCTCTCCAGGTCGAAGTTGTCGCCCGGCCCGTAGAGGTTGGTCGGCATCGCTGAGATGAAGTTGCAGCCGTACTGGCGACGGGAGGCCTGGCAGAGCTTGATGCCGGCAATCTTCGCGATCGCGTAGGGCTCGTTCGTGGGCTCGAGCGCGCCGGTGAGGAGCACGTCCTCGGTCATCGGCTGGGGTGCCTCGCGCGGGTAGATGCAGGAGCTTCCGAGGTAGAGGAGCTTCGTGACCGCGTTTGCCCGCGCCGCCTCGATCACGTTGGCGGCCATCATCAGGTTGTCGTAGATGAACTCGGCCGGGCGGGTCGAGTTGGCGAGGATCCCGCCGACAGTACCCGCGACCAGGTAGACGTACTGCGGTCGGTTGGCGGCAAACCACGCATTGACGGCTGACTGGTCGCGCAAGTCGACCTCTTGGCGTGTGGCGGTGAGGATGTTCGTGAAGCCCTCGGCCTCCAGCCGTCTCACGATTGCCGAGCCCACGAGGCCCCGGTGGCCTGCGACGTAGATCCGAGCGTCCTTCGGGATCTCAGCTGTTGCCAAAGTCTCCCTCCCTTTAGTCGGTGCGGGTCACCTGGAAGCCGCTACCGGATCGCCAATCCTGCAGCAATCCCCGGAGGAACGACGCGTTGCCGATCAGGTAGCGGCGCCACAGTCGGCGCGGTTCGCTGGCCAGACGGAAGGCCCACTCGAGGCCGAGTCGTTGCAGAAGCCTCGGGGCACGCGGCTTGAGGCCGGCGAGAAAATCGAAGGCGGCGCCGACTGCGACGAGGGTGGCCCCGAGTTCGTCTCGAAATTCGGCGACGAACTGGTCCTGCTTGGGCGTTCCCAAGCCTACCCATACCACGTGCGGGTTCGCAGCGCGGACTCGTTCGATCATCGCTTCGCGTTCGGTGGGATTGAGCGGTCTGAAGGGCGGTGACTCCGCGCCGACGATCTCGACGCCCGGGTAGAGCTGGTCCAGGCGGGCGACAAGCTTCTCGATCGTCTCGGGCGTGGAGCCGTATAGGTAGTGGCGCAGTCCGAGATTGCGGCCGCGATCAAGTGTCGCCGCCATCAAGTCCGGCCCGCAGACGCGCTCGGAGGTGGGGAAGAGTCGAAGGCGCTTGGCGAGCATCGCGAGGGGCTTGCCATCGGGCAGGTTGAGGTCCCCCTGGTTCAGGGCCTCCGCGTATGCGGAGTCTTTCCGCGCCAGCGAGAGCGTGTAGGCGTTGCAGAGGTGCACGGCGCGACCCCCGGTGCGTGGCGCGTCCAGGATGGCTTCGACACTAGTGTCGAAGCCACCGATGTCGATCCTGACGCCGCACGCGACGAAGGATCCCGCGAGTTGGCCAATTTCTCGGCGCTCGGGTGTGTGCTCTCGATCTGCGGGATCCGCGGCGGGCGACGGATTCGTGGCACTAGACCTTGCCAAGACCCGCGCGACCATAACAAGGGCGGGGTGCTCATTCCTGCATGGGACCGGACGGTTATTCGATAGCCTGCGCCACTCCGGTGCGCGGGGTTTCACATCATTGGTGTTGGTGCCGATGACCAGGCTCGGGCGGGGCTAGATGCACGACGAGGCAGCCGATACAGGTCTGGACCTGCGCGGAGTGATGCGCGTGCTGCGCAGGCGGCTGCCAGTGCTGCTGGCGTGCGTGGTCCTGGTGCCGCTGGCGGCGGTGGTCGCGTCCCTGCTCCAAGGGGACCGCTACACCGCGAAGGCGACGCTGCTCTTCCGCGACCCCCAGATCGACCAGACGCTGTTTGGCTCGAATCCCCCGCAGGGCGGGGATCCGACGCGCGAGGCGGCGACGAACTTCCAGCTCGTCTCGCTCGACGTGGTCATGGAGGAGACTGCCAAGGCCCTCGGTGGAGGCTTTACGCGCGACTCGGTGCGCGAAGCGGTTGAGATCTCCGGCGAGCAGGACGCCGATCTCGTCACGATCGAGGCGACCGACTCAGATCCGGAGATGGCAGCGCGGATCGCGAATACCTTCGCGGCCGAGTACATCGAGTTCCGTCGGCGCGCCGACCGGCAGATGATCAGCGAGACGACCAGGCTGGTCGAGCGGCGCTTGGCCGAGCTCTCGCCCGAGGAGCTGGACAGCCCGACGGGCAGGGTGCTGCGCAAGCGCCTCGAGGAGCTCGAGATTCTGGCCTCGCTTCAGACCGGCAACGTCGAACAGGTGCAGGTCGCGGAGCCGCCGTCGGAGCGCTCGGCGCCGCAACCGATGCGAAACGGCCTGATCGGCGTCGTCTTGGGCCTGATGCTGGGGATCGGCGCCGCGCTGTTGCTCGACAGGCTCGACCGACGGCTGCGCGATCCGGAGGAGGCCGCCGAGATCTTTGAGCGGCCGATCCTCACCCTGGTTCCGGAGGCGGAGGCCCTGGCCGAGCCCGACCGGCCGCTGCCCGCCGCGGTCGCGGAGGCGTTTCGGATGCTGCGGGCGAACCTTCGTTACTTCAACGTCGACCGCGAGGTGCGCTCGGTGATCGTCACCTCGGCGCAGCCTGGCGACGGCAAGAGCACCGTGGCGTGGAAGCTGGCATCAGCGACGGCGGCAACCGGAACACGTGTGCTCCTCATCGAGGCCGACTTGCGGCGACCGACCCTGAGCCGCTGGATGCATCAGTCGCCGCGCGTGGGCCTCAGCGCGCTGCTCTCCGGCCAGGCCACCCTCGCCGACGCGGTGACGACCGTGAGGCTCGGAGAGGGGAACGGCTCGGTCCCGGAGTACGAGCTCGACGTGATCTTCGCCGGCGCGCTTCCTCCCAATCCGGATGAGCTCATGGAGTCCGAGCAGATGCGCGAGCTGCTGCGCAAGGCCGAGGGCGATTACGAGCTCGTGCTGATCGACACCCCGCCCACCTCGGTCGTAGCCGACGCCGTGCCGCTGCTGCGTGAGGCGAGCGGGGTGCTGGTGGTGGCGCGGCTGGATCAGACGACGCGCGATGCGGCGCGCCAGCTCAACGAGCAGCTGCGCAACCTCAAGGCGCGGGTTCTGGGCGTTGTCATCAACCACCTGCGCGTCCGCGGGTTCGGCTACGGCTATGGCTATGGGTACGGCTACTACGGCGAGTCGGTCCCCGGGCGAGACGGTGACGGGCCGACGGCCGAAGGTCAGCGCGCGCTCGTGCGAACCAACGGCGCGCAAACCGAGGAGTAGGGCCTCAAGCGGCCCGAGCGGCGGGCCGCGCCGGCGTGTGGTGAGCCGGTGATCGATCTGCACTGCCACGTCCTCGCGGGGATCGACGATGGCCCCGCGACGATGGAGCAGAGCCTGGCGTTAGGAAGGGAGCTCGCGGCGGCGGGGGTGAGCACTGTGGCGGCGACCCCGCACCTGCGCGAGGATCATCCGCGGGTGGTGCCGAGCGAGCTGGCCGAACGCTGCCGTGTGCTCGCTGATGAGCTGGGGCATGCCGGGGTGGAGCTGGCAGTCGTCAGCGGAGCTGAGGCCGACCTTTTCTGGGCGCTTGACGCCTCCGACGAGGACCTCCGTCTCGCCTCCTATGGCGGCCGCGGCACAGATCTCCTCCTGGAGACGCCCTACGGGCCGCTGCTGCCGAGCTTCGAGGGACAGGTGCAGAGCCTGATCGGCAGGGGCTTTCGTGTGGTACTCGCCCATCCCGAGCGCAATCCGAGCTTTCAGGCGGAACCCGAACGGCCGGCGGAGCTGGTGCGTAGCGGAGTGCTGATCCAGGTCACGGTCGGGTCCCTTTTGCGGCCGCGCCGGTCGCGCTCGGGTCGCCTGGCGCGTGCTCTCCTGAGCGACGGCTTGGCCCACGTGCTTGCC
>Ga0310827_100745_pt1 | contig 21730 bp, 16 predicted proteins | sample WT_ome_2_FD_201309 | JGI IMG/M metagenome (GOLD analysis project Ga0310827, IMG submission 201309) | Sorghum-adapted microbial communities enriched on wild type (WT) sorghum from Joint BioEnergy Institute, Emeryville, California, United... ... | reverse complement strand
CGGGGCAACAGCTACCGGATGAAAGGGAAGCTGCCGCTTTCATCGGATGCGTGACGACATGGGTGGTGGGTCAATTTTAAGTTGGCGATAGTGGGTCAATTTAAATCCGGCCTTGACAAGTACCTATAAGGAATTGAAACTTCGGTAGCCCTTTCGCGTCCATGTTGCGCGCCAATGTTTTGATAGTACCTATAAGGAATTGAAACCGAGATCATCACGGACCCGGTCTGCACGCCGGAGATCGCGTTTTGATAGTACCTATAAGGAATTGAAACCGAACATCCCCATCTACTGAAAGGAGACGGGAACGATGCGTTTTGATAGTACCTATAAGGAATTGAAACCACCTAACTTTTCTATCGCCCAAAGCAATTGTTCAGTTTTGATAGTACCTATAAGGAATTGAAACGGCTGTGGACGATGTTTGGGTCGGCCTGTACGATTGCGTTTTGATAGTACCTATAAGGAATTGAAACCCACCACCCATTCCCGGTTCGGATCGTTCCAGATCGGGTTTTGATAGTACCTATAAGGAATTGAAACCACGGAGGACGTTAGCGAACAGTTCGAGCCGTTTGCGTTTTGATAGTACCTATAAGGAATTGAAACTCCCTTCAGGGGGACAGAATGTTTCATCGCCGTACCAAGTTTTGATAGTACCTATAAGGAATTGAAACCTGCTGATCCGGAGATGAGATATAGCCCCAACGGTGTTGTTTTGATAGTACCTATAAGGAATTGAAACAGGTAATGCAACTCCCGAATGATCGGGTCGCAGTAGGTCAGTTTTGATAGTACCTATAAGGAATTGAAACTGGTTGTTCCTGTGGTGCATCAGCGCCACGACGGAAGAGTTTTGATAGTACCTATAAGGAATTGAAACCGCAGTTCGCTGAATTTGTCTGCTTCAAAAACGTCCCGGTTTTGATAGTACCTATAAGGAATTGAAACGACCCCAAAATCTCGGAGCTTGGGGCACGGAATATGCCGGGTTTTGATAGTACCTATAAGGAATTGAAACTTCATATTTTCCATTTGCATTCACCTCAGAACGGAAGAGTTTTGATAGTACCTATAAGGAATTGAAACTCGTGCCAATCTTGCAAATTCCCTCTCAGCTTCGGCTTTGTTTTGATAGTACCTATAAGGAATTGAAACATCGTACACCATTTGCGGAGTTACTTCGAAATTTTTTACGTTTTGATAGTACCTATAAGGAATTGAAACTCCGAAGAAGCCGAAGGATGTTGCGATTCCGATTCCTCGTTTTGATAGTACCTATAAGGAATTGAAACCCGGGATCAGGACTTGCTCTTCCAAAACAAGCGATAGTGTTTTGATAGTACCTATAAGGAATTGAAACAACCGGCTTCGCGCTACTGCGGTGCGTGAAGGGCGTAGTTAGTTTTGATAGTACCTATGAGGAATTGAAACTGGCTCGACCGAATTCATTTACAGATTTACAATTCAAATGGGAATGATTAATATAAAAGGAAAGATAGTCCGTATTTCCTGAGACTTACGGATCTTCGGTATCTTTGTTTTGGGACAGAGGCAGGAAGGAGGACTAATTTGTATTCCGCTAGTGCTTGGCAGGAAACGTTGGATTGGTTGCAGGATGCGTTGAGTCGTCCGTTGGTGCGATCATTAAACCGTTTTGCTTATATGAAATTGAAAAACGACAGATATGCACGGAAGATGGTTCAAGTTCAGCATTTGTCCGAACAAGAAAGAGTACGATTGCTGACGGAATGGGCCAACCAGAAGCTGCTTCGACAATCGGAACGATTCGACCTTTTGTTGGAGTGGGGGAAGAGACAGCTTACGGACGTCGCGTTTCCGGAACGGCCGTTTGCATCGCTTTACGACGAATTGCGAGTCAGAACGGCTGTATGTTTTGATGGTAACAAGCGTTTTCAGCTTGTGTTGGGGGATTTGTCAGGGATTCAATCCTATTTGTTTGCTGTTGCGCATATCGGTGAGGGCGGCGTTGCTAAAAGGCTTCGATCCCGAAGTTTCCATCTGGCACTACTGGCGAAAACAGCGGCATTTTATATTTTGGATGCTTTATGTCTGTCTTATCGCCACCTGATCATGACTGCGGGTGGCGTATTTATGTTGGCGGTGCGCGTAGAAGATCGGTTGGAGCCAATTCGCAGGGAATTAGACCGGTACCTGTATACCCGCTATCACGGCGCATTACAATTGCATCTGGCTTCACAAACAGCATCCATGGATCAATTATCTGCCGTCTCAGCCATCATTGGAAATTTGCATAACGAAATTCAACGGTCGAAGATGCAACCGGCCCGTCATTTGTTGATGTCGGATCAGGAAGAACGATGGAACGAAACCATTTGGCTTCATGAACGGAGAGCCGGAGCGTACTGTGCAAGCTGCAGGCGCCACCCTGTCCACGGAGATGCGCTTGATGAGACGCTTTGTGAATACTGCAGCCAAGATGAGCGGAACGGGATGGCACTTCCTCAATCGCAATCCATGTGGATCGGGCGGAAAATATCGGAAGAATCGTTAAACCGGGCGTTGTCGAGATACGGAAAACATGCGGGTGTTTTATGGGATCGTTACGATGTATGGTTGATGCGTGATGCCGGAATGTTGCCGGATGGGATGAAGGATGAGGGTTATTGGGAACGTTGGGTGAACGATTCGTTCGATGTGTCATTCAGTTCTATCGTATGTTGGGTGAATAATGCACATATTTCCAATTATATCCCGCAGATGAACGGAATGCCGATTCATTTTGAAGGCCTTGCCGAATTATCCAGCGGAAAGAAAATGCTAGGGATTTACAAAGCCGATGTTGACCGGCTCGGTTTATTGTTATCGTACGGCTTGAGGTCTGATCAAGGTGATTTCTCGTTCGCGGAATATTTGAAGGCATCCCGTCAACTGGAAGATTTCTTCGGTGAACGGTTGACGGTTCACCTGAGAGAGAAGTTTCCACATCTTTATACCGTTTTCTCCGGGGGTGACGATCTGTTCCTGATTGGTCCTTGGTCGGAGCTGCCCGACTTTGCCATATGGATGAGACGGGAATTCGAGCAGTTCGTGGAAGGCAACCCGGAGGTCACATTGTCAGCGAGTTTGTTGTTTGTACCACCAAGGGCACCGATTGCAACCTTTGCGCGTGAAGCGGAACGTTTGCTGGAAAAGGCAAAGGAATGGGCGAATCCGTTCAGGAAGGTAAATGAAGGCTATGGGCGAAATCAAGTCGCGCTTTGCGGAATTACCGCGGAATGGCACGACCTCCCGGTTATATGGGAGCGTGCCAAACAATGGGCTCAATGGGTTGGTTCCGGTGTTTGCAGCAGTCAATTCATTCGTAAATTGCTCCAATTATACGAACTTCGCGAAACCTATGTCCGAGATGGCAAGGTTGACGGTTTGCGATACAACGCTTTGTTGAATTATGCCATTCGGCGGGCTGAGAAGATGGCGATCAAGGATGAATTGAAGAGGGAACGCGAGACGCTGATTGGTTGGGCGGAATCATTAAGACGCTTTCCGAATGATGATGCGGCTCGTGACTGGTACCTCATGCCTGCCGTCTATCGTCTGTTTGCCGCATATCAAGCGAAAGAGGGAGATTTATGAATCACAACAATTATAATGGGAACCGTGGGTCATATCATGGGCATCGGCATAACGGCCAGAGAGGACGTGGCTGGGGAGGAAGAGGCGGCAGGAGCGATGTTTCGTTGACTTTACCGGACGAATATCTGGGGCAAGGTTATTTCGATAGAGACGGGCATCCATTCAGAATGCTGTTCATCGGCTGGCCGGAGGAATTGGCCGGAAAATTCAAACAAGGCGAAATGTCAGCATCGGCATTGCGCAATTTCTATAATGAAGCAAAGACGATAAACTCGATAGCGGAAGGTTTGGCGTTCGAGCAAGTAAAGGAAAGAATCTGGAAACTCAAAGCTCGCGCTCATTATGCGGCTCATCGCAAAGCGGGAAATACGCCGTTCTTGTTTTATCAGTTCATTGACGCGAACTTGCCGCATGCCGAGCAGTCTTTGAAAGCTTACAAGACGTTCGTGTCGCACTTCGAATGTGTCGTCGCAAACTTCAAAGAGTAAGGGGTGCTGTTCTATGGCCAAATCTTTGATTGGATACAGTGTTCTGCGCGGCATTATCCGTTGCGAGACAGCGCTGCGCATTGGAGGTTCACGTGAGACATTGGAGATCGGCGGTTTGGACAACCCGGTCATCAAACATCCCATCACGATGATGCCGTATATTCCCGGGTCGTCCCTGAAAGGCAAACTGCGAAGCTTGATGGAACTGAAGTTGGGGAAGATCGGCAGGAACGGTACACCGTACGACGGTAAAAAAGAAAACGGAGAAGAAGATACGGATTGTCCCATCAGCCGCGTGTTTGGTCCGCATAAGAATCCAAGCCATCATTTCGGTCCTACGCGAATACTGGTGCGCGATGCTTGTTTGACAAAGGAATGGGAGAATCAATTTCGTAAACGGAGAGAAGAGCTCGGGGATTCGTATCTCGAGTTGAAGCAGGAGACTTCCATTCATCGTGAAATCGGAATTGCTCAACATGGAACACTCCGTACAAATGAGCGGGTGCCTGCCGGAACGGAATTTGAATTTGAGATCGTGATTCGCAACTTTGATTGGTATCCGAACGAATCAGAAGAAAATCTGAAGGTTGTGACAGAGGCGATGCGTCTGCTGGAGCAGGATTATCTGGGCGGTTCCGGTTCGCGCGGTTACGGGAAAATCGCATTCGACAACATTACGCTGAACGGAGAGCCTTATGCAATACATTGAGATCGTCATTCGCCCCTTATCCGACTGGATGTCGCCTTGGCAGGCGGACATGCTGTTCGGACATCTCGCTTGGTCGATTCTCTATGAAGAAGGCGAGCACTCATTAAAGGAATGGTTGGGTGAATTTAATGAGGGCGGTGAACCGCCACTTGTCCTTTCTGACGGATATATCGGCAAGTGGCTTCCGCGGCCGATGCTGCCGCCGATCCGCCCTACGGACAAACCCGTACTTGAACTCGAGCAGGCGCTTGAAGCGAAGAAGCGGAAATCGTTTCGCTGGATTTATCGTGACGCTCTTCTTCAAGGCGAATTTGATGAATTACGGTCATTGTCTGGAAACGGAGACCCTCGCGTGTCCGTCATGCATCATAATATAATCAGCCGTTACAGTATGCGCAGTCTGAATGAAAATGGACTCTATGCGACCGAACAGTACGGACTGCCAAATGGCGAATCGACGATTTCCGTCTATGCAAGAGTGAAGGATGACCGGGAATTTGCCCGGCTTAAGCATCATTTGGAGCGGGTGATGCTCAGCGGGTTCGGAAAGCGGAAGTCAGTCGGCATGGGGCGATTTGAAGTGGCGGATTACTTTCCGCGAGACGAATGGTTCAATCGAACCGATGCCAATGCTCATATGTGGCTGAGTCATGGTGTGCCTTCCGCGCATGACCCGATTCAAGGCTATTATCGACTGGATACGAAGTACGGCAAACTCGGCGAAGGTTGGGATGCGGCGGGAAATCCATTCAAACGTCCTTTTACTCGATTGATTCCGGGATCCATATTTGCAGGAAGCAACGCGCATCGCAATTGGTCGGGCCGCATGCTGCGAAATGTATCCGATGTCAGTCCGGACGTTGTGCAATATGCTTTTGCATTGACCTTGCCTTTGAAAGTGGGAGAGGATCGGCTTGCGCAGATGGATTATTGTAACGCTGGGAGCATCTGATATCCAATATAAGTCAGACAGAGCTAAGCCCCTTGAACAAAGACGGCTTTCCAATTACTCCGAAGAGTGTAAAGTCCTGTTTCATTATTTGGAAAAAACCGGTGATATCGGGGATCTGGATGTTCCCTTGCTTCAGGCGCTTGTGGGGCATCTGCTTGAAAGAAACCTCTCCCCGGATAAAATGATGTTGCTCTACACTTGCCAGGAGTCGGATCAGGCGGAACGTGAGCCGGGACACTCCAAAGACACCTATTGGGCATTCAAGGTGATTCAATATTTGGCCCAAGAGACGGACTTCTTCGGCGTTCGTATCCAGGTTGAAGGTATCCATGTTCAAGGGAATCCGGCCGATTATGAACAGATGGTTTATCTATATAAAGATGTCATGACCGCTGATAATCTAAAGCGGCTAGGTGTTCGTGATGACGATGAGCTGTATGCGAGTTTTACAGCGGGATCCCCTACGATGAGCCACTATCTGCTCATGGGCTACAGCGCGCTTCAATATCCGCGAAAGCGGGAATGTTTTGCGGTGCATATGACCCGTGAAGGCTCCGTTGTCCGCCGGCTGCCGGTTGTGGAACTCCTGCGGCATGACGATACTTTCAGACTGTTGAAAAAACTGCTGGAATCCCGTCAATTCAATGATGCGAGCTTGCTGATGTCATCCGTATCGTTCTCATTTCTTGCCGATTGTGGGAACGAAGTGAACGACTGGATTCGGCTTTTGCATGAACGTTATTTGTTTTGTTACGACAGGGCGCTTGAGATTTTAAGACGGTGCCAACCGGTTTTCGGAGGAGAACCATTTCTGGAGCGGATGAAACGGGAATTGGAAATGCTGGAGCAAGGCATGGCGAAGTATCAGCGGCTTGATGAGGATTCGGCGTCCTCGGTAGAATTGAAGGTGCTCATGAGCGAATACTTGCATAAAGTTTTCTTTTTCTGGGACAGTAAGCAGTGGAACGAATTTGCTTATATTGCGAGCAGTTTTTACGAATGGATGCTGCAGGTTGCGTTTTTTGACGCGATCGGATTTTCGTTGGCCAGCAAAAACACGGAAAGGAAAAATTGGCGCCAATTCTTGCGGATCCAGCGTTCAAGTTCCGATTTTCCGGAATGGTTAAAAAACATTGTCGATCACGACGACAAGACATCGGATCGTTATTTCTGTACAAGGGTATTAAGGCAGCACGGCCAATGGTCGACATTTGCCAATTCGGATTGGTTTCAAAAAATGGACAAATTCTATATCGAAATACGCAATACCCGCGTACACCAACTTCGGGGAACCGAGCATGATGAGATCTTGAAGCTGCTCGGAGCGGATTGGCCTCAGAAGACGAAGGCTGTGTTGGCGGAACATTTCGCGCTGGAAGCCGGAAGTTCCAAATTCAAGAAGGCGATAGATGATTTCATTGACTTTCTGAACAAGAAGTTTACCGAGCAATATGGCGTTTCCACGGTATAGGATCATGGTGTCTCAATACCTGCATATCAATACGCTAATCAAGCAGATCGGTGAGCGTCTCCCCCTTTATGTCTTTTGCGCTTATTTTGACATTGAACCACCATACAATGCTGCGGTACCGTCACGTGCGGTATTTTGTCGTGCAATTGATGCGGCTTTGAGGCGATTGGCTTGCACATGCGGAAGTGAAATGGTTCAGCAGCAACACCATGACCGGGCATGTCCTTATGATCTGTTACTGAACAATAGCCGCCCCTCAGTGTTTGCACTCCGCTATAACAGCGCATTCGGATCACGAAATGGTTGGTTAACCGTCAATTTCTCATTGATAGGCGATCATGTTCAATTGTTACCATTTATTATTTTGGCCTTAAGTGAGATTGCAATTAGAAGTAAGGATTCGGAGTCATTCAAGCTGCGTCTGATTGAAGTAAGAACTTTCCCGAATGACGAGCGAATCTATGATGGTAAAAACCGGACGCTGAATCTCGAACCGGTCAATCCGTTTCCATATGTGAATTTAGGCAGAGACGAATCTGCATCGAAGATCACAGTCCAATTTACTTATCCGACCAATCTGGCGTATAGTGGAAGCAGCAGCGTAATTCCAGAGTTTTCGATCTTAATTGGCTGTTTGTGGCGCCGATTGACTGATTTTCTTCCGGATATTATTCCTATCGATGATGTGCCCGATCTCAAGAAAGCTTTGGAAAATGTTCACTTGGTCCAAATGAAATTGAAATGGCGCAAGACTCCCCAATCTGGTCGTGGTGGACCCGGCAAGACTGGCGGAATAGTCGGGCACGCCGTATATGCGGGCAAGTTCGAACCCTTCATGCCGTTGTTGAGATTGGGTGAATGGATTGGGATGGATGATGGTTCATGGATGAATGCTGGATTGATTAGTATTGAAATGAATGACCGATCATGAGAATTTGTCGTCGACCTCCGGAAGCGCAAAAATACCCGGGGGTCGACGACATTAGTGTAGTTTGAAAAATGCAACTAAAGCAATAGTTGTATGATATACTGAGGTTAATATTGCAATTTTCAAGGCTTTAAACAAGACGAATTGAAGCTTGATATTACATGGATTTTGGGGGGTGATCGTACCTATGAGGAATTGAAACCCGTTCGGGTTTCCCGCGTAGGCGGTGATTGTGATACTCGTTTTGATAGTACCTATGAGATTGAAACCGGATCGGTTGACTGTCATGGCAACCCCGGAAGTGTTTTCAGTTTGGATCGTGCCTATGAGGAATTGAAACATGTATTCCTTCACGTATGGTTGTCAAGATGCAGGCTGGTTTTTATAGAACCTATAAGGAATTGAAACCAGCACGAGCAGCGAGACGCCTGTAAGGAATTGAAACCCATTCTCGGCCAACTGACTCCGGCGCAGGTGGTAGTTTTGATAGTACCAATAAGGAATTGAAACGGGTTCGAAATGACCGTGATCGTGCCGGCCGCCACGTGTTTTGATAGTACTATAAGGAATTGAAACTAAAGTCTTCGCGGGTTATAACTGTCTCCTTACCATAGTTTTGATAGTACTTATGAGGAATTGAAACCACGAAAAAAAGGTTGGGAGCCAATATGATATAGCAGTTTTGATCGTACCTATGAGGAATTGAAACTGAACAATCTATCGGGTGACATTGGAGGAGGGTACGCATGGTTTTGATAGTATCTATAAGGAATTAAAACATCAGCCTATGGCACTTCTGGATGTTTTCGTCGGACAATGTTTTAATAGTACCTATAGGAATTGAAACTGCGGGCACAGCGCCAGGTTGTTGGCCTTCGTCGAGTCCCGTTTTGATAGTACCTTTAAGGAATTGAAACACTTTCTGCATGTGCATCACCTTCCACGATGGTGCGCAGTTTTGATTGTATCTATGAGGAATTGAAAACTTTTCACGCGAATTTCAAAATGAAGGTGCGGTCCGGTGTTTTGATCGTACCTATGAGGAATTGAAACCGAAACCTGAACGGCACCCGGCTTTCCCGCTCAACCGGTTTTGATCGTACTTATGAGGAATTGAAACCCGAGCACCTCAATTCAGTTGAATCCTACACTAAAAAACATGAGCTACACCTTTCATCATCTTGACTCCACTCCCACCCAACCACCACAACCACAAAAACACCCCGCAGCCCACCGGCTCGAGGTGCTTCCCAATCACTCTTCTACTCCCTCAACAAGCCGCCCCTCAACCCCCGCTCACCGTCTCCGCCGCCATCTCCTTCGCCGGCACCTTCATCGTATGCACCTTCGCGCCGTTGGCGGCGCGCTTGAACGTGACGGTGATCGGCTTGTCGCCGCCGTTGTAGGCCGCGTAGGTGACGCGGTCGTCCCGGCGGAACACGGCGAACAGCGGCGTGTCGGCGACGATCGACGGGTCGACCCGCCCGAGCGCGTTCAGGTTCGCGATCCAATGGTACGTGTGCGTCCGGCTCTCGCCGTACTCGGGCACGGGCGGCGACGCCTCGAAATCGGCGAGCGCGCCCGAGGGATCGTACAGCGCCCGCAGCATCCCGAGAATGTCCCGCCACTCCTGCGGCGGCCCGCCGTTCAGCGCGGCCATGTCGTCGTAGAACTTCCGCGCGTAGTCCGGATCGTGCCCCCAGTACAGGGAGGCGCCGGTCACCGGCAGCACGTTGATGCCGTAGATCTCTTCGGGGTTCGTCGTCCACCAGGTGCGGAATTCGCCGCCGGCCGAGACGACGATCGGCGCATAGTCCTGTTCATACGCTTCCGGAAAATGCTCGTTCTCCGTATCCAGCCAATAATTTTTCACCGCTTCAACTTCCGTCGTGTACAGATAGATCCCCGTATCCCGGATCGCGCGGTTGCCGGTCGCGTCGCCCCACAGGATCAGCGCAGCCGCCGCCATGAGCGCCTCCGATGACGACTCCTGGTTGTTGCCCGGCGAATACGAATTGATGTCGGTCGCGTTGCCCGACGCCCACGAGTGCCCGGCATACGGGTCGAACGTGCGCAGGAACGGGAACGGCTGATCCTCGCCGCGCTCCCAGTTCGCGTAGTCCCGGATCAGGAGCTCGATCATGCCGCCCATCCGGTCGGACCGCGCCCACTCCGCGTCCTCGTAGGCGAGCATCGCGGCGGCCAGCACCCAATACCCGTAATGAAAATGATGATCGTTCAGCACCAGATCGGCGCCGAATTGCGTCGGGTACAGGTTCAGCGTGCCCCATATCCGGTCGTAGTAGGCGATCCTCGCAGGATCGGCGCCGGTCAACGCCCGCTCCATGTCTTCCCGGATCGTCTGCCGCAGCTGCTCTTCGGTTTCGCTCTCCCCGAGCTGCCGCGCGATCGGGATGAGCTGGGCGAGGCGGTTGTAGTTTTTGCCGTACCAGTAGGTGCCCTCCGCTTCCGGGCTCGGCAGCACTTGCACGCGCTCGTCGGCGAGATACTCCCTGAGCCGCGCCTCGTCCGCCCCCGCCGCGGGCAGGAACGGCAGAATGCCGGGGTACGTCATCACGGTGCGGAACGATTCGCCGGCCAGCACCTTCATGACGCCGCGCGGACTCTCATATCCATACGGGAGAAAATCATCCGCCTGAACCGTCACGTGTTTCCACTGATGCGGATACAGCGCGGTCAGCGTGCCTTTTTCCTTCCCTTCCATCGGCTCCGTGACGAAGCGATAGGTCGTCTCCACGCGGCTCGTCTCCTCGTCATATCGCCAGGAGACGATCGTGTCGGTGATGAAGCTGTAGGCGTAGCGGCGGAACGTCTCGACCGTCTCGGGCCGTGTGTCGGGCAGCAGCGCCAGGCTGACGTATCGGGCGTCCTCGGGCAGCTCGACGGTGAGGCCGCCCGCGTCGCGAATCCAAGACGTGCCCGCGGGCGCGAACAAGGCGTAGGCGTGGCCGTTCACGGTGAACACCGCTTCGTGTGCATGCCCGGTTTCTTCGAACGAGGCCTCTCCGTTCAGCGTAACGAACGGATCGGTGCCCTCGAACGTGAAATAGAGGTACGGGCTGCCGTGCGCGGACGTCGCACGGATGGCGGCATTCCCATCCTTGTTCGGCAGCAGCATGTCGACGTGCCAGTCGCCGAAGCCGTTCAGCAGCCCGTCGTCGACGTCATGGCCGCGGCCGCCCACGGTCAGATCGCGCTCCGAATGTTTGTAGAGCGCATGGAAGCCGCCGGACGATGTCCGGACGGGCGGATAGGCGACATTCAGGCCGTCGGGACCCACACGGATGACAAGCGGGTGGGGGTACATCGCGCCGGAGAACGGTCCCCACGCGAGCGAGCTCCACCAGTCGTTGGTCGGAATCGGCCCCGTGACCCGGTCCGTCTTGTAAACATGCGGCTGCGGCGGCTGATAGCCGGTGCCGTCCAGCGAGGTGCGCACGACGCCTTGACCGATCCGCACCTCCGCCACTTCTTCCGCTTCGGTCAACTCCGGGAACGGGACGGATGCAGGCTTCCCCGTACATCCGGCCAGCAGCGCGGCGCACAGCGCCAGAACGGTCATGACCGACCTGTTCCGGTTCATCGACAATATCCCCTCTCCCCATCGGCAATCGTTACGACCGTTCACCCGAAGCGGGCGATTCCCACAGCGGCCGGGCGCCGCAGGATTGGCGCACGACGAGCTGCGGCTCCACCATGATGGCGTTCGGCTGGATCTGGTTGTGCATCTGATCGTAGAGCATCATCGCCGCCAGCCGGCCGATCCGCTCCTTGTCCTGGCGGACGGTGGTCAGCGCCGGCGTCACGTAGCGGCAGGCGTTGATGTCGTCGCAGCCGACGAGTGCGATGTCTTCCGGCACGCGGATGCCGCGCTCCCGGAAGGCGCGCAGGGCGCCGAGCGCGAGCAGGTCGGTCGAGGCGAACAGCGCCCGCGGCAGGCTGCCGCCGTCGATCAGCCGCATCGCCGCCGCATATCCCTGCTGCTCCAGGAAACCGTCACTGTACACGAACCAATCTTCATTCAACGGCATGTTGAAATGACCGAGCGCTTCACGGAACGCGTCTTCGCGGATTTTCATCACACCGGTCATGCCGGTGATGCCGAGGTAGCCGATGTCGCGGTAGCCGTTGATGTAGAAATGCTCGATGACCTTGTGCGAAATTTTCACGTTGTCCGACATGATGTACGACGTGTTCGGCCCGTCCAGTTTCAGGTCCACGCCGATGCACGGAATTTCGCTGCGCGCAAGATCATAGATGCTCGGCTCGATCTCGTCGCCCGCGATGATGACACAGCCGTCCACCCGATAATGGCGGCAGCGGGCCAGGTAATCTTCGCCGGAATCATGAAACTTCTCGTTGGAGAACAGCAGCAGGTCGTAGCCGAGGAGGCCGATCTGCTTCTTGAACGCATTCAGCACTTCGATGAAAAAAGGATGGCTGAAGTCCACGTTGAGCTTCCCCGCGAACACGACCGCCACAATCTGCGACTTCTTCAGGGCGTTCAGCTTCGTGGAAGAAGCGGCGCCGGCGGCGGGCTGATAACCGTGCTGTTCCATGATTTTCAGGACGTGCTGTCTCGTCGCTTCGCTGACATCCGGATAGTTGTTGATGATTTTCGAAACGGTCGAGATCGACACGCCGGCCAGTTTGGCGATCGTTTTAATGTTCAATCCAGGCACCTTCTCCGTCGTTTTCGGAAACATTCCCCTCCCATCATACCGGTTTTCCGAAATTTTCGTCAAGAGAGCAGGAAAAGTTCCAGAATCCAGCGGTGTTATTGGATGTTTTCGCTTATTTTCGCATCTTTTTTCGGAAAAACCTCTTTACATTTCGAAAATCATCCTCGATAATGACGGTAAAGCGTCCGAAACATTTTCGAAAGCCCGCCGAAAATGGATTCGCCGACGTTCAACCACGCAAACAGTCAGGGAGGTTGCTGAGAAAATGCGAAAATGGTCTGCGATGCTGCTGGCGCTCGTGATGGTCTTCACGCTCGCCGCATGCGGAGGCGGCAGCGGTGACGGGGGAGGCAAAAATAACTCCGGTTCGTCGTCATCGCCGTCATCATCTTCCGGAAACGGAGGCGGCGGCTCCGCGGGAGACAAACCGGTGACGCTGCGCGTGCTGCACTGGATCAACGAGCCGGTCAACAAGTTCATGACCGACGTCTTCATTCCGCAATTTGAGCAGAAGTATCCGAATGTGAAGGTCGAGTACACGACGGTGCCTTCCGACGACACCTACGATCAACTGATGCAGACGCGCATCAACGCGAATGATGCCGACATCATGGCCTACCGGAGCGCCTTCGTCGGCGCGCCGCAGGAATGGTCGCCGGGCGCGGCCGACCCGCTGTGGAAGCAATGGGCGGATGCGGGCCTGATCGCCGATCTGACGAACGAATCGTTCCTCTCGTACTACAATCAGACGGACGTTGAGAACGCGGTCATGTACAACGGCAAGGCGTACGGCGTCAACATGGGCAAAGTGTCGTTCACGGGCCTGTACTACAATAAGGAGATTTTCGAGAAGTACAACCTGCAGATCCCGAAGACCTGGGATGAATTCGTGAACCTGCTCGAGACGCTGAAATCGAACGGCGTCACGCCGCTCGGCTTCGCGGGCCGCGACGTCTGGCCGTTCAACCTGGCGGTGCAAGGCCTGCAGGCGACGATCCACGATGACCAGCTCGAATACATCAAAGGCTTGTGGACGGGCGAGACGAAGTTCACCGATCCGGTGGCCATCGAGATTCTCGAGAAAGCGCAGGTGCTCATGAACTACGCGCATGAAGGGTTCATGGGGCTCGACTACGGCACGCTGCCGAGCGTCTTCGCGTCCGGCCAGGTCGCGATGGTTGCGGACGGCACGTGGAACGCGCCGACCTATGCTTCGCTGAACCCGGATCTGAAGTTCGGCTACTTCCCGATTCCGGGCAGCAACGATCCGGCGAAGAACGCCAACCTGGCGGGCAAATACGACATGACCTGGATGGTCGTCGAGAAATCGCCGAACAAGGAATGGGCGCTGAAGTTCCTCGAAGAGATGAGCATTCCGGAGAACTACACCGCCTTCGTCAACGCGGCCGGCTTCCTGCCGAACCAGGACGTCAAGGTCGAAAGCGAATTCATCAATGAAATCATGCCTTATCTCGGCGAATTCAAACTCGCGTGGGACCAGCTGTTCATCAACCGCGAGAACGTCGGCCAATACGCAAGCGCTTCGAGCGTGCACGCCGAATTTCTGAAGCCCGCCGGTCCGATTGCGACCGCGCAGGAGCTGGCCGCGCTGTCGCAGAAAGACTGGGACGCCGCGGCGCCGAAATAACCCAATTGAGCGGGATGTTGGAGTCTTTCGCGGGCTCCAACATCATTTTTCACAAGACATAAGCCGCAGAACGGGTGCCGCCCACCTGGAAGAGGACGGAGCCAGCCGTTTTGCGCGACACCGAGGTGTATGCCATGTATCCATTCGGCAAAGGGATGGCGCGCCATCTGCCGTTCCTGCTGCTCATGATCCCGACCGCGCTCTACGTGCTGTTCGGCTTCGGCCCCTCGTTGGTGACGGTCGTGTTCTCGTTCACCGACGCGACGGGGATTCCCGGCACGGAGTGGCATTTCATCGGGTGGGAGAATTACAGAACGTTCTTCACGGCGTCCAACGCCGATGACCAGATGAAGGCGATCGGACGATCGCTCTACTTCGCCTTCGCGGTCGTCCTCATCCAGAACGCGGTCGCGCTGTTCGTCGCCGTCCTGCTCAACCGGAAGCTGAAGGGCGACGTGTTCTACCGTGCGACGCTGTTCCTGCCCGTCGTGCTCGGCGTGACAGTGTCCGGTCTGATCTGGCAGCTTATGTTCAATCCGATGGGCGGGCCCGTGCAGCGGATTCTGAAAATGTTCGGCACATCCTCGAACTTCTTCGGCAGCTACGAAGTGGCGTTCGATCTTATCATTTTCGTCCAGATCTGGATGTATATGAGCTACTCGATGACAATTTTCCTCGCGGGTCTGCAGTCCATCCCCCGCGATCTGTACGAAGCCGGCTATATTGACGGGGCAAAAGGATGGACGGCGTTCCGCCACATTACGTACCCGATGATCGCGCCCGCGGTGACGGTGAACATGCTGCTGTCCATCATCGGCGCGCTGCAGACGTTCGACATCATCTATGTCCTGACGGGCGGCAAGTTCGAGACGTCGACGCTGGCCTGGAACGTGTTCGCTGCGGCGTTCGGCAGCACATCCGCCGATTACGGCCGGGCTTCGGCCATCGGCATGATCCAGTTCGTCTTCGTGCTGATCTTCGCCGTGACGGCCATGGTGTACTTCCGGAAGAGGGAGGTGGAGCTGTGATGCGAGAGTCTTACGCCGCTACGACATCCCGGTACGGCGTCGTGCTGCTGCTGATGGTGCTGTACCTGTTCCCGCTTTTCTATCTCGTCAACGTTGCGATGAAGACGCAGTTCGAGTACCTCGCCGATCCGGTTGCGCTCGCCAAGTCGATCCGGCTGTCGAACTTCGCGGAAGCATGGAAGCTGGGCAATTTCGCCGACTATTTGTGGAACAGCATTTTCTACACGACGTCGGCAACGGTGCTGACGCTGATCGTCTCGCTCATCGCGGCGTTCCCGATCTCGCGCGGCTATGTGCGGTTCAGCGGGTTCTTCTACACGTTCTTCCTGATCTCGCTGTTCCTCCCGAATCCGCTAGTTCCCCAGTTCGCGCTGATGAACGAGCTGGGGCTCTACAACACCCAGATCGGCTACATTCTGCTCCGGACGTCCGGCACGGGCATCGCGTTCCTGCTCATCGTCGGGTACGTCAAGTCGATCTCCCGGGAGCTGGACGAAGCGGCGGCGATCGACGGATGCGGCTATATCCGGTACCTGTTCACGATCCTGCTGCCGCTGACGAAACCGGTGCTGGCGACGGGGGCGATCCTGACGGCCATCCAGACGTGGAACGACATCATCCTGCCGGTCATCTATCTGTCCGATCCGGGACTGGCGCCGGTGACGAAAGGGCTGTTCGCCTTCCGCGGCCAATACCTGAACAACTGGCCGATGCTCGCCTGCGGCATCATCATTGTCGCGGCGCCGCTCATCCTGCTCTACGCGTTCGTGCAGCGGTACATCGTCGACGGGGCGCTGGCCGGCGCGCTGAAGGCCTGAGACGGCGGGAAGGAAGATGCGGATGGGGCACATTCTGGAGAACGACCATCTGGCGGTCGAGCTGGCGGACCCCGCGGCTTGCGCGGGCGTCCGATTCGACCGGACCGGCTTCATCACGCAGGTGCGGCTGAAGCGTGGCGGCCATACGTTCTGCACGCGCGAGCGGCCGGCCCCCGGCGAGGGCACCGGAGGGGCCGGCATCTGCAGTGAATTCGGGCTGTTCACACCGGTCGGGTATAACAGCGCCGCCGCCGGGCAGCCGTTTCCGAAGCTCGGAGTGGGGCTGCTGACGCGGCTGGACGGGGCGGACTATGATTTCAGGGCTGCGTATCCGGCGGATTATTTTTCGATTCGGATGGAAGTTGATGGACAATTTGCGCAATTCATCGTGGAGCCGAAGGAATGCAGGGGTTATGCGGCGAAGTTGGAAAAGAAGATCCGGATCGACGGCGCCTCCCTGATCATCGACTACGCCCTGCACAACGTCGGCACCGAACCGATCGTGACGGAGGAGTACACGCACAATTTCCTGGCGATCGACGGGCACTGCCCGGGGCCCGCGTACCGGCTGACGTTCGCCATGCCGGTACGGCTTGACGCGATGGAGCCGGCGTACACGCCCCGGATCGTCGATGTTGCGGAGCGTGGGCTGCGGCTGCTCTGCGAGCCGGAACGGGACATCTACTGCGCATTCGGGGTTCCGCCCGCCGCGGCGGTCGGATGGGAACTGGTGCATATGCCGACCGGCGTCGGCTTGCGCGAAATCTGCCGGTTCGAAGCGGCCCGGCTCGCCGTATGGGGGGCGCCGCATGTGCTTTCGCCCGAACTGTTCATCGCGCTTCGGGTGATGCCGGGGGAACGGAAGACGTGGCGGCGGGTGTACGGGTTTTTTCGATCCGGAGATGCGGACGGATGATGCGGACATCATGATGAAACGGCGGTGATGGGATGACGGCAGGCGGGAGGACGGTTGGCACGGCGATTGTGACGGGCGCCAGCATGGGCATCGGCCGCGGCATCGCGCTGAAGCTGGCGGCGTGCGGGTATGACGTGTTCATCGCGCACGGGAACGAGCCGGAACTGGCGGAAGCGGTGACGCGGGAGATCCGCGAGGTCCACGGCCGGCGATGCGGCGTTTTTCAGGGAGATCTGCGGCTGCCGGAGACGGCGGAGGCGCTCTTTGAACGCGCGGTGGAGACGATGGGGCGGATCGACGTGCTCGTCAGCAACGCGGGAATCAGCAGATTCTACAGGCTGCGGGACATGACCGCGGCGGAGATGGATGAGCTGTATGCGCTGAACTACCGCGCGCCGCTGCAGCTGATGGGGCTGGCCGCGCGGTATATGATCCGGGAAAGGATCGCCGGCCGCATCGTGCAGATCAGTTCATCCCGGGCAACGCGGGCGTATCCCGAAGACGCGGTGTACGGCGGCCTGAAGGCGGCCGTCGAGCGGAGCGTCCAGTCGCTGGCGCTGGAACTGGCGCCGTACGGCATCCGCGTCAACTGCGTGGCGCCCGGCGCGATCATGGTGCGGGAGCCGAACCGGTTCTACGAAGCGCTTGGCCCGCGGATTCCGCTCGGGCGGGTCGGCCGGCCGGAGGATGTCGCGGATGCGGTCGCGTTCCTCTGTTCGGAGCAGGCGTCGTATGTGACCGGTATTTCGCTGCGCGTGGACGGCGGACTGATTTTGCCCGGCATGCCGGAGAGTCCGGAGCGGGCGCCCGGTGACCCGTGGGGCAGCATGGAACGAGAAGCGGAGGGATAGCGGTGGGCAAACTGGAGATTCGGGACGTCAAAGTCATTCTGACGGCGCCGGAAGGGATCAATCTCGTCGTCGTCAAGGTGGAGACGAGTGAGCCGGGGCTGTACGGCCTCGGGTGCGCCACGTTTACGCAGCGGTATCTGAGCGTCGCCGAGACGGTCGAGCAATACATGAAACCGTTCCTGATCGGCCGAGATCCGCGGCGGATCGAGGACATCTGGCAGACGGCGATGGTCAGCGGCTACTGGCGCAACGGCCCGGTGCTGAACAACGCGATATCCGGCGTCGACATGGCGCTCTGGGACATCAAGGGCAAGCTGGCCGGCATGCCCGTCTACGAGCTGCTGGGCGGCAAATGCCGCGAGGCGGCCGCCGTCTACCGCCACGCCGACGGCCGGGATCTGAAGGAAGTCGAGGACAATGTCGCCCGGTACCTGGAGGAAGGATACCGGTACATCCGCTGCCAGTGGGGATTGTACGGCGGACGGCAGGACCGCTTCCATTCGCCGGAAGGGGCGGCGCCCGGCGCGTACTACGATCCCGATGCCTATGCGCGCAGCGTGCCGAAACTGTTCGAGCATATCCGCTCGGTGTTCGGCTATGAGGTGGAGCTGATCCACGACATCCACGAACGGGTCGTGCCGATCGAAGCGATCCGGCTGGCGAAGCAGCTCGAGCCGTACCGGCTGTTCTTCCTGGAAGATCCGCTCGCGCCGGAAGATCTCGACTGGTTCCGCCGGCTCCGCCAAGCGTCGGCGACGCCGATCGCGATGGGCGAGCTGTTCGTCCACCCGCAGGAGTGGATGCCGCTCATCCGGGAGCAGCTGATCGACTTCATCCGCGTCCATGTCAGCGCCATCGGCGGGCTCACGCCGGCGCGCAAGCTGGCCGTGCTGTGCGAATCGTTCGGCGTGCGGACGGCCTGGCACGGGCCGGGGGATGTGTCGCCGGTCGGCCATGCGGCCAACCTGCATCTGGACCTGAGCTCGTGGAACTTCGGCATTCAGGAGTGGTACGGCCCTTCCGACGTCATCCGGGAAGTGTTCCCGGGCTGCCCGGAAGTGCGAGGCGGCTACGCGTACGTGAACGACAAGCCGGGGCTCGGCATCGACATCGACGAGAAGAAGGCCGCGAAATATCCGTGCCGGAACGAGCTGCCCGCCTGGACGCTGGCCCGCAGGCCCGACGGCACGGCGGCGCGGCCATAAATCGGACGGAGATTGTTCAGGAAGTTTCTCGCAAGGCGCATTGTGCGGGCGCAGGTCCTATGCATCACCCGCGGGTTTATCGCACAGTGGTCGGGAGCGTTTTTAGGGTTTTGGGCATGACGGGAAGTGTGAGCCGCTTGGGTAGTCCAAGATTGATTTTGTCGTCGACCCCTGGTAGCGCAAAAAAACCGGGGGATCGACGACATCTACAAAGCGTGAGATATGCTGATTCTTCCAGCAGTGTGTGGTATATTGGAAGAAAATGTGGAATTCAGAGAATGGCATAAATCTGGCTTAGTGATTGATTTTACAAGGTTTTTTGGGGTTTTGATAGTACCTATGAGGAATTGAAACAAGTCGTACTGCGGTGCCGACGTGGGCGCCGTTGTCGGTTTTGATAGTACCTATGAGGAATTGAAACTATCGAGCTGGCCGATGTGTGGTGGAGGTATGGCATGCGGTTTTGATAGTACCTATGAGGAATTGAAACGCGAGCTCGGGTGGATAAACCTGTAACGTCCGCGCGAGTTTTGATAGTACCTATGAGGAATTGAAACTCGCACAAAAGACGGAAGAGAGCTGTATCGGTATGGTTTTGATAGTACCTATGAGGAATTGAAACACAACTGTCATATTTGAAAAAAGATCAGCAGCTGCGTTTTGATAGTACCTATGAGGAATTGAAACTAGAAAATGTGGTAGATGGATTCGTTCAGCGTCAAAGTGTTTTGATAGTACCTATGAGGAATTGAAACATACGATGGCTGCGTTGTCTGCACAAATGCGCGCACAAGTTTTGATAGTACCTATGAGGAATTGAAACCGAATACATGGCACATCCGCCTAAGCGGCTGGTATGAAACGTTTTGATAGTACCTATGAGGAATTGAAACGCGCTCCGGGCTTAGTTTACATAGCAGAAAGGAGAGAAAGTTTTGATAGTACCTATGAGGAATTGAAACTGGGAATTTTGGATTTCGTCAACGGATCATTCTACTACGTTTTGATAGTACCTATGAGGAATTGAAACCCGAAGCTGCGGAATGTCCGTCCCTTTTGCGATGCAATCGGGTTTTGATAGTACCTATGAGGAATTGAAACCTGCTTTTTATGGTTGTTGAACAGGGGTAGTCGTCAGTTGTTTTGATAGTACCTATGAGGAATTGAAACAATGGCGAAGACGGAGAGAAGGCAGGCGGAACGTGTTGTTTTGATAGTACCTATGAGGAATTGAAACACGGAAATCCAATTTGATATGGAACGTATTACAAATTATGTTTTGATAGTACCTATGAGGAATTGAAACTATCCGGCAGGCAGTAGATGAGATGCGCGTAGAGATGCGGTTTTGATAGTACCTATGAGGAATTGAAACGGTATGTGCCGAAAATGCGTTCGATGGATTCTAGGAGTTTTGATAGTACCTATGAGGAATTGAAACCTTTAAGTAAAATCATGCCGACGACGGGACCCTGATGAGTTTTGATAGTACCTATGAGGAATTGAAACTCTCAGCCGCCATGGTCACGGCGTATCACAGTCGAAATCCTTCAACTCTTAGCAATATCAGCATTACCGCTTCTCCCAATCCGCTGCTGCGGTGGAGAAGCTTTTTTTTTCTCAATCTTCGAACCAACCGCCCTCCCGCGTTGTCTATAAATTGAGGTGAGACCATTGGCCGATGAACATTGGCGGCATCTGGCGGGCCTGGACCCGCATGCCCTGGATCAGCTCATGGCGGAATACGGACAGACGGTGTGGAACTACGCCTTTCTGCTCGTAAAGCACCGCGCCATGGCCGACGATATCACCCAGGACGTGTTCCTCAAGGCTTATCGCCGGTGCGGGGGTATCGAGGCGAGGCATCATCTTGTCCCGGAAAATGACGGTCATTGGCGATGCCGTTCACGGGGTGGTGGCGGCGGACGAGTTTGTATGGAGAGGAGTTGGCTGGCAGCGCGGCGCCCGGGTGACATATACGCCGTCAGAGAATTTAAAGGACACCCAATCGAAAGTGCTCGCCAGTGGGTGGGGCTTCGGCGCGGCGGACGAGAACATCAACGGTTTCATGGGCTTCGTGCTCGATCCGGCCATTACCCGCGTGCGCGTGAGGGACCACCTGGACGGGGTGTATGAAGCGAAGTTGTTCCAGGATGCCGAAGGGGGGAGGATCTGGTTCTGTCCGAAGATCGGGGCGAACCTCCTGAACGGCATAGAATATAACTGACTGAAGCGCATCGCATCCTGCGCCCGAACGGCTGCCTGTCCGTATCCGAGCAGCCCGGCGATCCGCATTTCGTATCCAGGGACGAGGCGCGGAACCTGGCGGAGCGGAACGGGTTCAAGCTGGACCAGTCTTTCGGGCCTCGCTCCAATTACACGCTGAACTTCCGCA
>Ga0310827_100740_pt1 | contig 21769 bp, 19 predicted proteins | sample WT_ome_2_FD_201309 | JGI IMG/M metagenome (GOLD analysis project Ga0310827, IMG submission 201309) | Sorghum-adapted microbial communities enriched on wild type (WT) sorghum from Joint BioEnergy Institute, Emeryville, California, United... ... | reverse complement strand
TGATACAATTAGGAGAATATTTAACAACCTCATGGGTAACAGCTTTCATAATCTTTTGATTTGTTTGCACAAGGTCATCGCGGCTCATTCCCGGTTTACGGGCAATCCCCGCTGTAATAACAACAATGTCTGAATCCTTCGTATCTTCATAATTGGACGTACCGATAATATTGGCATCAAATCCTTGTACAGGACTCGCTTCCAACATATCTAAAGCTTTTCCTCTTGTCGGATTTTGCAATTGCGGAATATCGACAAGAACGACATCCCCCAGTTCCTTTTGAGCAATAAATAATGCAGTAGTTGCACCGGTGAATCCAGCCCCAATGACAGAAATTTTACGTCTTGACATTTTAAATATCCCCCTTTGTTTGAATGAAATTTATCCCAACTTAACGGCGAGCCAAGACCCCATCTTAACAAAGAAGATCGTGAGGAGCGGCAGCCCGTTAAGGTCCGATTGGTTCAACTACCATCAATGGGGATAGAACCCCCACTGATGGAAGTATCACTTTATTTTAGGACTATAGTTTTAAAAATTGTCTCCCAAGCAATTTTAAAAACCTAACCGTGATAAAACGCCCCATCGACCAAGTCATAAAAATTTGTTCTCAATAAAAAATTCCCTTTATTCAGAGGATAGAAGAAGCTCCTTCCTCTTTGTTCGCTATGCTAATTTATAAAAAAAACGGTTTTGCAGAAGAAAAGGAGTCCCCACTCCTGTAAACTTCTGCAAAATTCGGTACCCGTTTATTCACCCATATTTTCAATTAATTTTGTCCCAAACTCAGAACATTTCACTTCAGTAGCTCCGTCCATAAGTCTTGCAAAGTCATATGTAACAACCTTTGAAGCAATCGTTTTTTCCATGGATTTAATTATCAAATTAGCTGCTTCTTTCCAGCCTAAATGTTCCAGCATTAACACACCGGACAAGATGACGGAAGATGGATTAACTTTATCCAAACCGGCATATTTCGGCGCAGTTCCGTGAGTAGCTTCAAAAATCGCATGACCGGTTTCATAATTGATATTTGCCCCTGGTGCAATACCGATTCCACCTACCTGTGCAGCTAATGCATCAGAAATATAGTCACCATTTAAGTTCATTGTTGCAACAACATCAAATTCACGCGGGCGAGTTAAAATTTGTTGTAGGAAAATATCGGCAATGACATCTTTCACAATAATTTTCCCTTGCGCTTCTGCATCAGCCTGAGCTTTGTTTGCAGCTTCAATGCCGTCAGTTTCTTTAATACGATCGTATTCAGCCCAAGTAAATACTTGATCGCCGAATTCTCTTTCCGCCAATTCATAACCCCAGTTTTTAAACGCACCCTCTGTAAATTTCATAATATTCCCTTTATGAACAAGGGTAACGGATTTGCGGCCTTCTCTTATGGCATAGTTGATCGCAGCACGTACTAAACGCTCTGTACCTTCTTTTGAAACAGGTTTTATCCCGATTCCCGAAGTTTCCGGGAAGCGAATTTTCTTTACACCCATTTCATTTTGTAAAAATTCGATTACTTTTTTCACTTCCGGTGTACCTTCTTTATATTCAATACCGGCATAAATGTCCTCGGTATTTTCACGGAAAATAACCATATCTGTATCTTGTGGACGTTTTACCGGTGAAGGAACACCTTCAAACCAACGAACCGGACGTAAACAGACAAACAGGTCTAACTCTTGGCGAAGGGCAACGTTTAGAGAGCGTATTCCCCCACCTATTGGAGTAGTCAACGGACCTTTAATGGCAATTATATTTTCACGAATGACATCCAATGTTTCTTGCGGTAACCATTCACCGGTTTTATTAAAAGCTTTTTCACCGGCGTAAACTTCTTTCCAAACAATTTTTCTTTGACCACCGTAAGCTTTTTCCACCGCTGCATCAAGAACACGTGAAGAAGCAGCCCAGATATCCGGACCGGTCCCGTCTCCTTCAATGAATGGAATGATTGGATGGTTCGGTACATTTAGTACCCCATTCTGAACCGTAATTTTTTCTCCTTGTGTCATGTTAGTTCCCTCCAATTTCATGGTGAAAGGCTAGGAAATTAAGCATCTCCTAACCTTTTTATCTTTTTATTTATAAAGTAAAGCTTCAATCAATGGAAAAAAGTAATATCTCCACTAATTGTCAGCTAAACAAAACAACTTTATCAGGCAAGCCTTTTCCCACCATTCTTCCATATGGACAAAAATCCGGTAGGACTCCTTGACTTACCGTTAAGAGTGGATTTCATTCTCCATTCACTAAGAATGAATAAACGAATATTAACGTTTTTCTAATGGTATATACGCCTGTTTAGAAGGTCCGATATATTCTGCACGCGGACGGATTAACCGGTTGTTTTCATATTGTTCGAGAATATGGGCAAGCCAACCGGAAGTACGGCTAGTTGCAAAAACTAAAGTAAACAGGTCGTGGTCGATTCCTAAGCTATCATATACAGAAGCAGAATAAAAATCAACATTAGCCGGCAAATTCTTTTCGCTAGTAACAATTTGTTCAATTTTTACAGAAATATCGTACCATTTCGATTTTCCGGTTAGTTTTGTTAGTTTCTCTGACATTTCTCTTAAATGTTTTGCACGTGGGTCGCCATTGCGATATACGCGATGACCAAATCCCATTATTTTTTCCTTATTGGCAAGTTTCTCGCGGATATACGGTTCAACATTTTCGATGGAACCAATTTCCGTCAACATTTTCATTACTTGTTCATTTGCACCGCCATGTAAAGGACCTTTTAATGCACCAATTGCTGCTGTAATACCTGAATAAATATCCGACAAAGTGGCCACACAAACGCGGGCAGTAAATGTAGATGCATTCAACTCATGATCCGCATGGAGAACAAGTGCTTTGTCAAATGCTTCAACAGCTATTTTGTCCGGTTCTTTACCGGATAACATATATAAGAAGTTAGCAGCTAACCCGAGATCTTTACGAGGTGCGATCGGTTCCAATCCTTTTCGAATTCTCGAAAATGCTGTAATGATTGTTGGGATTTTTGCTTGGATGCGGATTGCTTTTCGATAGTTGGCATCACTTGTTTGAACATCTGCCTCCTCATCAAATAACCCAAGATAAGAAACAGCAGTTCGAAGTGCAGCCATTGGATGGACTTTATCACTCGGATATGCTTTCAAGTGGTCAATGACTTGACTTGGAACTTCTGCATTATTAGCTAGTTGAATTCTTAAATCTTCCAATTCCACAGCATTTGGCAGACGCCGATGCCAAAGTAAAAAAACTACTTCTTCAAATGTGGCATTTTCAGCTAAATCATCAATATCATAACCAACATATGTCAATGTATCATCAATAATTGAACTAATTGACGAAGTTGCGGCAACTACCCCTTCTAACCCTTTTGTAGCAGTCATCAAAATTTCCCCCTTAATTCGAATTTTAAAAATTATTGTTTTAGTAATATACTAGCAAATAATTATATTTAAAACAATCCTATCCCTTTCATTCATTAACACCTAATAACCTAGTAAAAATAATTAGAGATTAAATTCACCCTTTCTATATATATATCAAAATTATAATGAAAATAATTGTTACAGGTTACACCTTTATTTTATTATAAATTGGCAAGGTTTGAAAAAGAAAATGCTTACAAAAAAATATTTTTTAAGAAATCAATCCACTCTGCTTACTCTTTTCGGTTTTTCAATCCAATTATAACCGATAAAAATTAATTTGTGAATGGGGTATGAACAAAATGTGAATGTTTTTTTATTTTTTCACAAAAACATTTACAAACTAGTTTTTTCTTAAACTGGAAATTGATTAAATTTGAGGTTTTATTCATATTTTTTCTATCTTTTGCGTCGAATGTGAATAAAGTTCAAAGGGGAAAATTAAATTTCACATATTTACAATTTTATTTTTTTCGATAATATATAGTTTAAAGAAATGGGGCATGTAAATACGATGGGGAGATGCTACAATATGTGTTGTAGAATGTCCTTTTGCAACTTTTTAAAATTTGCCGTTTATACTGTTATTTATTCATATAGAGGGAAAAAGCGGAATATTTTAGTATAAGGGTTCTTCCAAAAACGCAGGCTAAAAAATTTATAGAGCAGGAGGCATTATTATTGAATTCCGTTTATGTTCAACGCACTATCCGTTTCTTATTGATTCTGGCTACTATTATCGCATTTATTCTTGCAATTTACTATCTATCTTCATTGACCTATCCTTTCATCATTGCTTGGGCTATTGCCTTTATGATGAATCCGTTGGTTAATTTTTTGCAAGTAAAAGGAAGAATCCCAAGGGCTATTAGTGTTTTAATTGTCCTTATATTAATTTTCGGTGTGTTAGCCGGGTTATTAACATTACTGATCACACAATTGATTTCGGGAACTGAATATTTGTCCAACACGCTTCCGAATTATATTAATAATATTGTTAAGTATATGGAGAATTGGATTACCGGTACTGTCACCCCCTTTTTTAACAATTTGACAAGTATGTTCAATAGTTTAAATGAGGGACAGCAGGAAACAATTATTAAAAACATCAATGATATCGGGGCGAATATTGCTTCTACGCTTGGAAATTTTTTACAATCAATGCTAAAAAAAATTCCGGCATTTATTTCATGGTTTCCCAACGCAGCAACAGTTCTCATTTTTACATTGCTGGCCACCTTCTTTATCAGTAAAGATTGGTACAAGCTTAAAAAATTAGCGGGGAAATTTATTCCGACTCGGTTTCGGCGAGGTAGTATGAAGGTTTATATCGACCTAAGAAAGGCATTGTTTGGTTTTATTCGTGCTCAAGTAACATTAATTTCAATTACAGCCGTTACAGTTTTAATCGGGTTTCTTATTTTACGTGTTAATTACGCGATTGCCATTGCTTTTATTATTGGAATTATTGATTTGCTTCCGTATCTTGGTACCGGTATAGTATTTGTCCCGTGGATTATTTATGAATTTATCGTAAATAATTATTCGTTGGGAATTGGTCTATTAGTTCTTTACATTGTTGTGCTCGTACAACGGCAAATCATTGAACCAAAAATTGTCTCTACCAATATCGGTATTAGTCCTTTAGCTTCTTTGGTTTCCATTTTTATTGGCTTACAATTATTTGGGTTTGTCGGTTTGATTATCGGACCAATTGTTGCTGTTCTAATGAATACATTGTATAAGGCTAATGCCTTTCACCGGTTGTGGGATTTTGTTATCGGGCAGAAGTAGTGTGATTGTCACATCAAGACTGTTATTATTAGAAATAGATGTCGGATAGAACTTTATGTATACTAGAAGTAAATATGTGAAGGAAAATAACAAGGGAGGGCGTATTCACCTATTAATGATTTAGGTAAATACGGGAAACCTCCCTAGTTTATTTATTTAATCAATATAAATTGTCCGCTTATCAATCCAGCGTTGAAACCACTTAATTAGGAGCGGTTTAATGAGTTTTCTTGTAGGAGGGAGAAGCAAAATTAATCCAAGACAATCAGAAATAAACCCGGGAGAAATTAACAAAATGCCACCTAAGAAGATACAGATACCGTCTAATAAAACATCCCCGGGAGGATAGCCGACACGAACCGCATCTTGAGCCTTACGCATGACTTCCAAGCCCTGCCTTTTTGTCAGAAAGGCACCAAGGATTCCTGTGAGAATAATGATGAGCACCGTATTCCAAACACCTATCGTTTTTCCTGATAATAAAAACACACCTATTTCAAGTGCAGGCAGAATAATAAAAACTAATATAAAAAACCGCATTTCCCCACCGCCTATCTTCGGTTCCCTTCATTTGATTGAAATTGATCTAAATAGTTACAAAACCACCAAATACTTTATCTATTCCTACAACTCCCACCACTATTCGGAAAATCTGTAAAATTGATAAAGAAAACTCGGCGATTGCCGAGCCTTTAGGCGAGAGCAGAGCCGTAGTTCGCCGAAAAAATTTTATATTTTTTCGGCTGCGATGTATTTCCGCGAAGCTTTCCTTGTGCGCTTATGCGTTAGGAAAGAAGAAATTGAAAAATTTATACTTTCCTATTAGCTGATAAATTTGAAGCAATTGGCTGTATCCAATTGCTTCAACGTATATCTATAGTACACTATTATGGCCTTCATAAACAAGACCGGAGTTTGCATCCACCGTTACTTCCTGACCGTCTTTAAAAATCGACATTGCATCTTTTACACCAACGATAACCGGAATCCCCAGATTTAAGCCAACAACAGCTGCATGGCTGGTTAAACCGCCTTCTTCCGTAATCAATGCTTGACATTTTTCAAGTGCAGGCATCATGTCACGATCCGTTGAAAATGTAACAAGTACTGAATGTTCACTTACTTTTTCCAGTACTTCTTTACTGTTTTTGGCAATGACAACTTTTCCAAATGCATTTTTTCTGCCAATCCCTTGACCTTTTGCCAGCACACTGCCGACCACATGAATTTTCATCATGTTTGTTGTACCGGCTTCACCAACCGGCACCCCTGCGGTAATTACTACATTGTCTCCGTGTTTCACGATGCCGCTCTTCAGACTTTCACTTACGGATGTTTCAAGCATTTCATCAATTGATTCGGACCTTTTACCTAATTGTGGATAAACGCCCCAAACTAATAACAGTTGTTTCATGACTTTTTCATGACTTGTGACAGCGACAATTGGTGCAGCCGGGCGATATTTTGATACCATTCTTGCCGTATGACCGCTTTCTGTCGGAGTAATGACAGCATTAATATCCAGGTTAATGACAGCATGGGCAACGGATTGACAAATAGCATCCGTAATATTATGTTCAATTTCTTTTGATCGTAAGGCTAATATTCCCTTATAATTTAATGCACTTTCAGCTCGAACGGCTATATTATGCATCGTTTGTACTGCTTCAACCGGATATTTTCCTGCTGCTGTTTCACCGGAGAGCATAATCGCATCTGTTCCGTCAAAAATCGCATTGGCTACATCACTTGCCTCAGCTCTTGTCGGACGAGGATTTCTTTGCATAGAATCTAACATTTGCGTAGCAGTAATAACCGGTTTGGCCAGTTTATTACATTTTTTTATAAGCATTTTTTGAACCAATGGGACTTCTTCGGCAGGAATTTCTACACCAAGGTCCCCACGCGCAACCATTAAGCCGTCACTGACTTCTAAAATTTCGTCAATATTATCGACGCCTTCTTGATTTTCAATTTTTGGAATAATATGGATATGAGGCGCATTTTGTTGCTCCAGTAATTCCCGAATTTCTAAAACATCACTTGGACGTCGAACAAAGGAAGCTGCAATAAAGTCAATGCCTTGCTCAATCCCAAAAACAATATCACTTGCGTCTTTATCAGTAATACCCGGCAAATTAACAGAGACACCAGGTACATTCACACCTTTTTTATTTTTTAAAACTCCTCCATTTAAAACTTTAGTCACTATTTCTTTTTTATCTTTATGAACATCAATGACCTCAAGGCCGATAAGTCCATCATCCAATAAAATTTTTGCTCCTACTTGAACATCATCAATTAAACCCTCGTATGTAACGGAGAATTTTTCTTGTGTACCAAGAACTTCTTCCATTGAAATTGTTACTGTATTTCCTTCAATCAATTCGATGGCACCATTTTCCATATTATGGGTACGAATTTCAGGACCTTTCGTATCAAGTAAAAGGGCAACATGTTTTCCGGTAATTTTTTCAGCTTCACGAATATTTTTAATTCTGGCTGCATGCTCCTCGTGGTCACCGTGAGAAAAGTTTAATCGTGCTACATTCATGCCTGCTTCAATTAACTGTACTAATTTTTCAACACTTTCACTGGCGGGACCTATTGTACAAACTATTTTTGTTCTTCTCATTTAAAGTATCCTCCTGATCTTAAATCGATAATTCTTTAGCCAATCGAATAATATCATTATCGATCCTGTGTGGTTGATTAATAATATCGGAAATGGCGTGATCCACAATGGTATTTTTTACAATTCCTACCGCTCTGCCACCTTTTCCTTCCAGCAGCAATTCTACAGCACGTGCACCTAAGCGGCTTGCCAAAAAACGATCCGTTGCAGATGGGGAACCACCGCGTTGTATATGCCCCAGTACAGATACACGAACATCAGCGTCAATTCTCTCTTTTAATTGTTCAGCCAATTTAACACCGCTCATTACACCTTCTGCAACGACAATAATACTGTGCCGTTTTCCTCTTTGTTTACCACGATTTAGACGGTCAATAATGTTATCAATCGTTTCCTTTTCTTCCGGAATCAGAATCGTTTCGGCTCCACCGGCAAGACCGGACCAAAGAGCAATATCACCTGCGCCTCTTCCCATCACTTCAATGACGAATGTACGATCATGTGAAGAAGCGGTATCGCGGATTTTATCGATCGCATCAATAACAGTATTTATCGCCGTGTCAAAACCAATGGTAAATTCCGTACCGCTAATATCATTATCAATTGTTCCCGGTACACCGACACAAGGAAAACCGAGATTGGTTAAAGCATTTGCACCGCGGTAAGAACCGTCGCCTCCAATAACAACCAATCCTTCGATTCCATGTTTATGTAATTGTTCTAAACCTTGTTTTTGTACTTCAGGATTGGCAAATTCCGGCAAGCGGGCTGAGCGAAGAATCGTACCGCCACGATGAATAATATCACCGACGGATCCCAACTCTAGTTTTTCGATATTCCCATTTACTAATCCATAAAAACCATGATAAATCCCGTAAACTTCCAAATCATGATAAATTCCTTTACGAACGACTGCACGAATCGCAGCATTCATACCCGGAGAATCGCCACCACTAGTTAAAACAGCAATTTTTTTCATGACAAACACCTCACCTACATAACGATATTGATATCCTATATTTCTTTGTTCATTATTAAACAAATTTCATATTTACCTTACCACGATACTTTGTTAAACTCAATAAGATTCGAAACCCAAATTCAAAAAACAGAATTATTTTTCAAAGTAACCGTTTTCTTTGTTAATAAAATGTTATCTATTTTTACAAATCTGTTAACATCGTATAAAAAAGTAAGATTTCTGCTTCGTAACTTCTCTAATGGTGTTAGACAATAAATCTTGCCTAAAAGCATTTGACAGTATTTTTATACTTCTTAGTCTGTAAAAAAGAACGTGCATTATACACGTTCCCCAGTTAGTCCTTAAACTTAAACTATTCTTCGGCGTACTGGCCAATTTTAGCAAATTTTTTATAACGGTCTTGAACAAGTTCATCTTTCGATAACTTGGACAACTCATCTAAAGATTTTTTTAAAACAGCATCAATTAAATTTGCCTGTTCCTTAATATTATTATGAGCTCCCCCTTTGACTTCTGGGATAATCTCATCGATAATTTCGAGTTGTTTTAAGTCTTGGGCTGTAATTTTCATTGATTCTGCGGCTTTTTTTGCAAGGCTCGCATCTTTCCAAAGAATCGAGGCTGCACCTTCAGGGGAAATGACTGAATAAGTCGAGTTCTCCAACATATGTATATGGTTTCCAACACCTAATGCAAGTGCCCCTCCGCTTCCACCTTCACCGATAACGATACAAACAATCGGAACAGTTAACCCTGCCATTTCAAAAAGATTTCTGGCGATGGCCTCACTTTGACCTCTTTCTTCCGCTGCTTTTCCAGGGTAGGCTCCCTTAGTATCAATAAAGCAAATAATCGGGCGGTTAAATTTTTGAGCTTGGAACATTAGACGCAATGCTTTTCGATACCCTTCAGGATGCGGCATACCGAAATTACGGCGGATATTTTCCTTCGTATCTTTACCCCGTTGATGTCCAATAACCGTTACCGGCCGTCCTTTGTATTTGGCAATCCCTGCTACAATGGCTTCATCGTCGCCAAAGGTACGATCGCCATGACATTCAAAGAAATCTTCAAATAAATAATTTACATAATCCAGTGTCGTCGGGCGATTCGGATGTCTTGCAATTTGTACTCGATCCCATGGCGCTAAATTTTTATATATTTCTTCTTCCAAATTGTGAAGTCGTAATTCCAATTTTTCAATTTCGTCGGTTAGGTCGACATCGGCATTTTGTGTGATTAATTTTAGCTCGTCCAATTTTTTACGTAAATGAATGAGCGGCTTTTCAAATTCCAGTTCTATCGTCATTCTGTAACACCTCCAATTTGATGCAGTTCGAGAATAAGCGATATTTTTTTGCGCATCTCTTTCCGATGAATGACTGCATCTAATTGTCCGTGTTTTAACTGGAATTCTGCGGTTTGAAAATCTTCGGGAAGTTCTTCATGAATGGTTTGTTCGATGACCCGCTTTCCGGCAAAACCGATTAGTGCTCCAGGTTCAGCAAGATTAAAATCTCCTAAAGAGGCGAAACTAGCTGAAACGCCGCCGGTTGTCGGATGAGTCATAACAGTAATGATTAGCCCTCCATGATCGCTGAATCGTTTTAAAGCGGCACTTGTTTTTGCCATTTGCATGAGGCTTAATACTCCTTCTTGCATTCTGGCACCGCCGGAAGCTGTAAAAATGATGAACGGCAAATGTAATTCATCTGCTTTTTCAATGGCACGTGTAATTTTTTCACCGACAACAGATCCCATGCTCCCCATTCGGAAAAATGAATCCATAACGGCAATGACCACAGGTTTTTCCTCAATCCTACCTGTTCCGGTTACAACAGCTTCATTCATCTTCATTTTCCTGCGATCTTTTTCTACTTTTTCTAAATATCCGGGGAAGTCAAGCGGATTAACGGTAGCCAATTCTTTATCCATCTCAGCAAAGGAATCTTCATCAAGAATACTTGATAGCCGTTCTTTTGCATTCATTGGGAAATGGTAATCACAATGTAAACAGATTTTCATGTTTTGCTCGATTTCACGTGTAAACATAATTTTTTTACAGTTTGGGCATTTCGTCATAATACCAACTGGAACATCATCGGTTGCAGACGGTACTGGTATAGTAGCATATGGTTTCTTGTTTTTTGCAAAAATATCTCTTAGCAAGGTATTTCCCCCTTGTCTCTTTCACTAAGCTTAACTGAAATTACGAACCAAGCAATGTTTATTGCATCGGTTTTGCTTGATCAAAATACAGCATGTAGACAGATAAAGCTTGATCCCAATTTCCATTATTAATTGCTGTCAGCAGTTCAATATAATTTTTCTTTTCGATTGGATTGGTAAATTCTAGGAAATTGATAAATTCCGATAAAATATACCATATTTTTAATAATAACTGATTATCAGTTAAAATTAAAATTCTTTCAAAAAATTTTTCACGATCAAAATATTTTTCATTCCATTGAGAAATATCAATATAAGTCCTGCTAAATACAAGTTTATAAATACCGGATGTTTCAATGATTCTTTTTACTTCCAAAATATCATAATCTGCATTCTCTCTTTGAAAGACAAAGCTACTTAATAATTCTACCAGCTGATGCTTTCGAAAATCAACGATAAATGTTCCTTCGCCTCTTCTTGTTTCAATTAATCCAAGTAATTCCATGGCCCTTAAAGCCTCACGAACACTCGATCTACCAACATGTAAAAGATAAGTCAATTCTCTTTCAGATGGAAGTCTATCACCAGGCTGCAAATTTCTTTCTTGAATTATTTCTCTAATTTTTTCGAATGTTTCTAAGTACACTTTTTGTTGGAATTGCCCTTGGCTCACTTTTTTCACTCACCATTTTTTATAGTTATCCCTTTTTGTTTTTATATCAATTTTTTATAGTTATCCCTTTTTGTTTTTATCATTTAATTAATCATTGCGGAAAAAAAGTAATCTCTATTTAATTGATGCGAGTTCCTTCGTTTTCTCGTGAACGTTGGATGGGTCAACTTTCCTGCGTGCCACCCCGGTCTCCATCGCAGCTTTTGCCACAGCCCGGGCAACATACGGAGCAACTCTCGGGTCAAACGGATTTGGAATGACATAATCAGGTGATAATTGTTCATCACTAATTAGGCTGGCAATCGCTTCAACAGCTGCTTGCTTCATTTCTTCATTAATAATTGTCGCCCTGACATCTAGGGCACCACGGAAAATCCCCGGAAATGCCAGTACGTTATTGACTTGATTCGGATAATCAGAACGACCGGTTCCAATTACTGCAGCACCGGCTTCTTTCGCTTCCTCAGGCATAATTTCTGGAATTGGGTTGGCCATCGCAAAAATAATTGGATCCGGATTCATGGAGCGAACCATTTCCTTCGATAGAATGCCACCCGCTGACACACCAATAAATACATCGGTTCCTTGAATGACTTCTTTTAGTGATCCTTTCTTTCCTTCACGATTTGTAATTTTTGCTACTTCTTCCTTAAGCTGATTCATCCCAAATGGTCGGCCTTCATAAATCGCCCCCTTTGTATCGCACATGATTATATCACGAACACCATAGTGATAAAGTAACTTAATAATGGCTATTCCAGCTGCACCGGCCCCGTTTATTACGACCTTAATTTCATGGATCTTCCTTCTTGTCAGCTTTAATGCATTCATTAAACCCGCTATAGTAACAATAGCTGTTCCATGTTGATCATCATGAAAGACAGGGATATTGGTTTCTCTTTTCAATCGCTCTTCAATTTCAAAGCAATTTGGTGAGGCAATATCTTCCAGATTAACTCCGCCAAAGGTTGGTTCCAATAATTTGACCGTCTCCACAATCTTGTCAACATCCGTTGTCCCAAGGCAAAGTGGAAATGCATCAACCCCGGCAAAACTTTTAAACAGGACAGCTTTCCCCTCCATTACCGGCAGTGCTGCTTCCGGTCCGATATTGCCTAATCCCAGTACGGCAGTTCCATCTGTAATAACAGCTACAGTATTGCCTTTCATTGTATAATCGTATACTAATTCCGGATGTTCGTAAATTTCTTTACATGGTTCTGCAACACCCGGTGAATATGCCAAACTTAAATCCTTCGGTGACTGCAATTGAACTTTAGATACCGTTTCAAGTTTCCCCATATTCATTTGATGTAATTGTAGTGCTTCTTCCCTTAAACTCACCTTCTCCACCCCTCAAAACATTACGAATATTTATTAAATAGTGGTCTGACCACATATTATTACTAATATAAACGTAAATAATCGGATTGTAAAGATATCATGAAAAATATTTTTCTCGTAATGTTTCAAACTTTCGCTCAAGGAGCATAAGAAAAGCACCAAAAAATCCCCAACTTCATCGATCGGCATCCTTCTCAAAAATTTATCCTTTCTAAACGTAGTTGGAAATATTTTTGACAAGTTTTATCCTTGACAGCTTATCCAACATCGAAAAATCCTTCCTTGTGAGTTAGTTCATAATGTTTATCTCCACCAAAAAAACGACAAAAGCAAAACATCGTCTTTTCGCTTTCTTTATTTTATGGCGACATTATGTTCTCCCAATAATTTTTTTAATTCTGAGATCACTGCACTGTCCGGATTAATCCAATGCTCTTTTGCCAACTGAACGGTCTGATGGTTTTTTTCATAATAAAGAATGATTGGCATACTCCCTTTATATTTTTTAATCATATTCTTCAATTTCCCTAATAATTCATTCGTTTGATGATTTGCATCAATTTTTATATACACTTTTTTACTTTCTGTTTCTTTTTGCAGTTTTTCAACGGATTGGATGAAATTAACGATAAATTGCTTTTGACCATGTCGAAAATCAAGCGTACCGGTCATAAAAACAATTTCTCCTTTTTTTACTAAGGCTGAAGATGTCCGATAAACATTTGGAAAAACGACCGCTGACATGTCTTGCGATTCATCACTAATTTGTAAAAAAGCCATTGCTTCACCATTTTTTGTTCTTGTTTTCCGTACTTCTTGAATGTAAACGCCGACATGATGTTTTGTCCCTGCAATTTTCAGTTCATCCAAAAACAGAGTACCTTGGCTTTGAAACAGCTTACGATACATGCTGGCCGGATGTTTTGAAATAAATAAACCTAAAACCTGCTTTTCAAATTGTAATTTTTTATCAATAGGAATCGGGTCAACTTCAACATATTTTGGCTTAATATCCAGCTCTTCTGAAAATAATGACTCAATTTGATGATCATCGGGTTTCATTAATTGAGCATGTTCAATCGCCACATCTACAGTTGCCAACAGGACAGCCCGGTCATGCCCAAATTCGTCAAAACTTCCGGCATGAATCAAATTTTCCAACACTTTCCGGTTTACGACTTTAAGCGAAACACGTAAGCAAAAATCAAATAAATCGGTAAATGGCCGTTCTCCCCTGGCACGAATAATCTCTTTTAATGCTTGAAAACCGACTCCCTTAATCGCAGCCAAGCTAAAACGAACTCCATCACGCTCAACTTGGAATTGATAATAGCTGTGATTAATGGATGGTGGATAAATAGTAAATCCGAGATGTTTCAGTTCTTTGATGTACTCAGCAGTTTTATTTTCATTTCCGACGACCGAAGTTAATAAACTTGCCATGAAATACAATGGATAGTGGGCCTTCAAATAAGCGAGTTGATAACTAATCATGCTGTAGGCAACGGCATGACTGCGATTAAAACCATAATCAGCAAAGCGGACAATTAAATCATATATTTCATTTGCCGTTGTTTCAGAATAGCCATTATTTTTAGCACCTGCTACAAAATGTTGCCTTTGTTGATCCAAAACTTCCCGCTTCTTTTTTGAAACCGCCCTTCTAAGTAAATCTGCCTCCCCTAATGTGAAACCTGCCATTTTGGAAGCAATTTGCATAATTTGCTCCTGATAAACGATGACTCCGTATGTTTTCTTTAAAATATTTTCTAAGTGCGGATGCGGGTAACGGACCGGTTCCTTTCCATGTTTTCGATTAATATAGACAGGAATATTTGTCATCGGTCCCGGACGATACAATGCATTGACAGCAACGATATCCTCAAATTCCGTCGGTTTCAGGCGCATTAACACATCTCGCATTCCTTCCGATTCCAATTGAAAAATCCCTGTTGTCTGACCTTTCTGTAACAATTTAAAAGTTTTTTCATCATGAAAAGGAATTTGTTTTAAATCTATTTTTTTCTGTTGTTTCTTGTGAATGGACCGAATGATTGATTCGATAAGTGATAAATTTCGTAATCCAAGGAAATCCATCTTTAATAAACCGATTTCTTCCAAGGTTCCCATCGGGTATTGGGTCAGTAAAACATCATTTGATCCTGTTTGTAAAGGAATCCATTCAACCAGAGGTCTGTCCCCGATAACAACCCCGGCTGCATGTGTTGAAGTGTGGCGCGGTAATCCTTCGATTTTTGCGGCAATTTGGAAAATCTGCTGAAAGTCTTCGTTTTTCGTTAAATCTTGTAAAGCTTGGGACTCTTTCATCGCTTCCTTTAAAGTGATTCCTAATTTGTTCGGTATGCTTTTCGATAATTGATCCAATTCCTTATTTGTTCTTCCAAAAACACGGGCAACATCCCTTACAGCTGCTTTAGCCGCAAATGTACCGAATGTAATAATTTGAGCCACATGAGTAGATCCATATTTTTTCGCCACATACTGAATGACTTCATCGCGCCTGTGATCAGGAAAATCGATATCAATATCCGGCATTGACACCCGCTCCGGATTCAAAAACCTTTCAAACAACAGATCAAATTTAATCGGGTCAACATCCGTTATTTCAAGAACATAAGCAACAAGACTTCCGGCTGCCGATCCCCTACCCGGTCCGACAATAATGCCATTTTTTCTGGCAAATTGAACATAATCCCAAACAATTAAAAAATAATCACTAAACTTCATCTTCTTAATAATGTCAAGTTCATATTTCAGTCGTTCTTTATAAATCGGCGTGGGTGAATCGATTCTAATAGATAAATTTTTTTCACACAGTTCACTTAAAAACGCATCACTTGTTTTTTCATTGAGCGGGTATTTGGGTAAGAGTTGTTGATGAAAAGGAATTTCAACTTGACACTGTTCAGCAATTTTCAAAGTGTTTTCAATTGCTTCCGGGTATTGTTGAAATAAGCTGTTCAGCTCTTCATTTGTCCGCAAATAACCTTCTTTGTTCAAAGCATCTTCAGTTAAATCCGAAATATTTATATTCTCTTTTATCGCCTGCAAGCATTTCCATGAAAAATAATCTTCTTTATCAAGAAAACAAACTTTATCAACAGCTGCGACCGGTATATTCATCTCCTCACTCATACTATAAATGGCTTTTCTTAACGTTTCATGATCCCGGGATGGTAATGACTGAATTGATAAATAGAAGGAATCTTTCTCAAATAATTGTTGATAGAAGCTGACTCTTTCCTTTGCACGTCCTTCTTGCCCTTGCAGAATATACGTTTCAATTTCCCCTTCAATGCCAGGAGAAATGGCGATCAAACCCGAACAATAATGTTTAAGCCATTTGATTGGAATACCTTTTGGCGACTTTGTCTGAATCGCGCTCGATATTTTCATTATGTTTTGATATCCTTGTAAATTTTTTGCATAAAAAAGCAGCGGATAGGATGCCGTTTCGTGTTCATCTTCAATTAAAATATCAGCTTCGAGTCCAATGATCGGTTGTATTCCATAAGTCCGGCATGCTTTATAAAAAGGGATGACACCGTAAAGAACATTTTGATCCGTAATTGCCAGTGCATGGAATCCTCTTTGTTTTGCTGCCATAACCATTTTTTCAGGTTGAATTGTACTTGATAATAGTGAATAGGCACTGTACATACGTAAAGGTACCATAGGCAACACATCTTCCTTCCGTTCATCCGATTTGTTCTAATTATAGCACACACGTTCCTATTTTACACTAAAGCTAGCAAAGAATTGTAAAATATTCATATTTATTCCATTGTACCAATAAATTATTAATAGGGGCAGTCCGATTTTGGCTGTTTATGTTAAACAGGGGGTTGATTAAATGACAGAAGCATTTGTACCAACTTTTATCCATAGTTATTTTATCGCACTTGGAGTTATTCTCGGCGGCTCCTTGATTGGAGGTTTATCAGCCTTTTTAATCGGTGAACCACCACTTACAGAAATCTATCGACTTTCCAATAGTTTACGAATATGGGCAATTGTTGCCGCAATCGGTGGAACGTTCGATGCCGTATACAATTTTGAACGAGGTTTAATGCACGGACAGACCGGCGATCTTGTCAAACAAATTTTTCTCATTTTATCCGCTTTAGGTGGTGCACAAACCGGAGCACTGATTATTAATTGGTTTACCCAGGGGCATTTGTCATGAGAATCCCTCCCTATTTTTATTCAAGAAGCTTTCAACGATTTTTTTCCGGTGTCATAATCGGTGCGATTATTAGTTGGTTGATTTTTCTGTACATGTTTGGGCGTATGCAGGAAGAACAGGTAAAAGTAATCCGTCAGCAAGAGGAACTTATTGCCGATTTAGAGAAAGAAAAAAATATTTGGCAGGAAGATTTCAAAAAACTGAACGAGAAAAATAAAGAGCTGCTGACCGTTCAAGATATATCGATTAAAATCACCAATGGTTCCAAATATAAAATTGATGCGTTAAGTATTTTCGAAGTTCAAGAGAAGGTAAAAGAAGATATCAGTAATGTACTAGCGAAAGATTTACATGTTGTTTATACAAGTAAAGATTTATTGGAAAAAGTCATTGAAAATAAGCCGGTTGTCATTAATGACCGTCGTTATCAACTGACCGTACGAAAAATGGTGATTTATACCACCTTGAATATCGAATTAGAATTAACATTAGCACAATAACAAAAATTAGATGGGCTTGTGGTTAACTAAGCCCATCACGACACCTAATTGATGCTGTTTTCTTCCTACGTTCCAAGTGCAGAAAACATCCCTTTCAACCCGGATCATCTTCTAACAGTTATTTTCCGTATAATCTTGAACAACTTTTTTCAGTTCTTCCATAACTTGGTCTACTTCATCCCAAGAGTAAATTGTTGCACCTGCCGCACGTGGATGACCGCCACCCCGGAATTTTTTTGCTATTTCATTGATCGTGGGACCATTAGAACGGAGTCGAACCCGAATCTGGTTCGGTTCTTCAACAAAAAATGCCCACGCCTTTATTCCTTGAATATTTCCTAACACACTAACCATTTGTGAAGCTTCTTGCGGTCGTAAGTTATATTTGGTCAGCAGTCGTTGATCAATAATAACTTTGGCAACACCGTCAAAATCAAATTCAAAGTTTTGTAAAATATAGCCTTGAAATTTAGCAAGATTTAGTGTTGTTTCATACATTTTTTCAAATAAATCGGTTCGGGAAAATGGATATTTTATTAGTTCACTTACGTATTGAAATGTTTTTTCTGTGGCACTTGGATACAAAAACCGTCCTGTATCACCGACAATACCGGCAAATAGAAGTCTTGCCCCTTCCGTTGATAATTTCAATCCATCCCCTTTTCCATATAAAAAAAACTCGTATATTAACTCACTGGTTGAACTGGCATTTGTATCAACCCAAACAATATCACCATATTTATCCTCATTCGGATGGTGATCGATTTTAATGAGAAATGCCCCTGTAAGATAACGTCCGTCAGATATTCGCTCTCGATTGGCCGTATCACAAACGATGACAAGCGCATTCTTGTAGCTTTCATCAGGTATTTGATCCATGGTATTTAAATATTTCAATGTTTTCTCATCTTCACCAACGACATACACACGCTTCTCAGGAAATGAAGTTTGAATGATTTCTGCCAATCCGCCTTGAGACCCGTAAGCATCCGGGTCGGGCCGGATATGTCTATGGATAATAATCGTATCAAACTCTTTTATTTTCTGTAAAATTTGTTCTTTCATATCTAATAGCCCCTTCTCACTTTTTCCATCTAAATTCACTGTATACGATATCGTCCTTTTTTATGGCAATTTTTTAAATTAGCAGGTAAAATATTATCAAAACAGAAAAGGGAGAGACGGATAAATGCCTGTATTTGTTGTAATCATCGTTTTTTCAGTTATCTTTTATTTGTATTATAAAGTAAAATCTTTTAAGACAAAAGCTCCGATAGAGAAAAAATGGTGGAATGCCAAATCTTCTATTGCACTCGGCTTGTTTGTCGCTGTTTTTGGATTCAATCGTTTATTCATCACCCAAACCACTGTATCCATTATCATCGGCATACTTTTTATCATCGTCGGAACGATTTCTATTTGGACAAACTTTAAAGCATATAAATATTATTTATCATATGTTGAATCAAAAAAAGAGAATATAGAAAAAGGTATGTAAAAAACCGATTGATAATCGATGGTATAAAATTAACGATCTAAAAATTGAACCATAATCAAAGCTTTTGCAGCGATCATTCCCTTTGAAACAACTTCCACATCGACCTTGCCGAACTTTCTCCCAATTTCAAGAATATTCGGCTGAATCGTTATATCATTGTCGATTTGAACCGGCTTTAAATAATATACTGACATGCTTTCAACAACAATCTCACCTTTTTTCTGTGTGCGAAATAATCGATGAACCGATTCGATAATTGTAGAAGTAAGTACACCATAAGAAATCGTACCATGTTGGTTCGTCATTTGAGGTGTCACATCAAATTCATAACTAACATCGACTCCATCTGTCGTTTCTTTTTTATGTAGGTGGTTAAAAATTAAGTTTTCTATCGTTTCGCCAACATGTGGCTGCCTTTGAATGGTTTGAAGTGATTTCAATACATCTTGACGACTAATAATTCCTAATAGCCGATTTTGGTCATCAACCACCGGCAAAAGTTCGATGCCTTCCCAAATCATAATATGGGAAGCAGATGCTACACTTGTTTTTAATGTGACGGTAATTGGTTGTTTCGTCATTACTTTTTCAAGCGGCCGCATACGATCTTCACTGATTACGTCTTTCGAGGTTACCATACCTTCTACTTTCAGATCGTCGGTAACTACCGGAAACCGTGTATGTCTGTATTTTTCGTTCAATTCATACCACTTTTGTATCGGTTCATTGACTTTTAAATAATACGTTTGTTCGATAGGAATCAAAATATCTTCAACAAGCAATATTTCTTTTTTAATGAGTTGATCGAAAATAGCACGGTTGATTAATGTTGCCACCGTAAACGTATCATAACTAGTAGAAATAATCGGCAGTTCCAGCTCATCAGCCAATTTTTTGACATCATCACCGGTATCAAATCCCCCGGTTATTAGGACGGCAGCCCCTCTTTGCAATGCAGACTTTTGCGCTTTCATCCGATTCCCGACAATGAGCAGGTTTCCCGCTTCGGTATAGCGCATCATTGCTTCAACTTCCATTGCACCAATAACGAATTTATTCAAGGTTTTGTGTAAGCCGCTTTTACCACCTAAAACTTGTCCATCTACAATATTGACAATTTCCGCAAACGTAAGTCGTTCAATATTTTCCTTTCGTTTTTGTTCTATCCGGATCGTACCTACCCGCTCAATGGTACTGACAAATCCTTTATTTTCCGCATCTTTTATCGCTCGATATGCTGTTCCTTCACTCACGCCTAATTCTTTTGCAATCTGTCTGACAGAAATTTTATCACCGATTGGTAAATTCTGTATATATTGTAATATTTGCTCGTGTTTCGTTGTCATTGTTTCACCTTCAGTCAACATATTTTCATGGATCGTCTCATATGTGCATTATACCAGTTTTTTCAATATCTTTTAAATGATTTCCATGAAAATTAGAAGTTGCCTGTTTCACGATCAACGTATAAGAATGTTCGCTGGTAATTTTGTTAGAGATAAATATTAACCACGCTGATAATACTTGATTTTTCCCTTGGATTTCTGATTGATTTTATGAAGAGCGTGCTTGCTTTTTTTCGGTGCAAATAAAACGGCTGCCAAATTACCGGCGAATGCCATGATTAGAAGACTTAACCATGTCCAAGAAAAATAAACAGATATAGAATTTCCGCGCAATTGCAGCTCAGGGAGTGCATAGTACAGAAGGAAACAACAAAGCAATAAAGATAAAATACAACGATTTTTCATTCTTTTCTCCTGCCTTCTATAAGTCTTTTTGTTTTCAATATATGCAAATCGAATAAATAAATGAACTGGAAATGGTTTTTATATGAAACTTCCATCAGTCCCACTGATGGTTAGTTGAACCAATCGGGCATGGTCGCTGATTATTTTTGTAAAAATGTTTGAGTAATCCTTTTTCTGCAACTAACCCACTATTTTCTATTCCTGTTAAAAAAGACGAGTAGACAGATAGACATTACTACCCACTTACTCGTCCAGGATTTCCTTTTTTATTGTCAATTCAACTCACTCTTCAATTCCAAAACCTCAGATTCCGTTAGTCCGGTAATCTTAATAATCAAATTAAGGTCTAAACCTTCCTTCAACATCATTTTCGCATCTTCCCGTTTGCCTTTTTTTATGCCCTCTTCTATGCCATCCCCGCGAATGGAATTTATATCCTTTAATGCTTTTTCACGGGCTTCCGCCAACATCCAAGCTTTCGGACTTAATTCAGCCATCCAATTCACCTCATTGGAATTACCTTTTTAACTCATCCTTCAATTCCATAACCTCAGATTCCGTTAGCTCTGTTATCTTAACGATAAAATTAATGTCTGCACCTTCCATTAACATCTTTTTTGCAATTTCCCTTTTGCCTTTTTTTATGCCTTCTTCTATGCCATCCCCGCGAATGGAATTTATATCCTTTAATGCTTTTTCACGGGCTTCCGCCAACATCCGGGCTTCCCTGTCCATACTGACTGTACGCAACATATCTACCGCCTCCTCCATTATC
>Ga0310827_100737_pt1 | contig 21923 bp, 25 predicted proteins | sample WT_ome_2_FD_201309 | JGI IMG/M metagenome (GOLD analysis project Ga0310827, IMG submission 201309) | Sorghum-adapted microbial communities enriched on wild type (WT) sorghum from Joint BioEnergy Institute, Emeryville, California, United... ... | reverse complement strand
CCAATCGTTTGACCGCCTGCGGAACCATAGCGGGAACTCTTTGGCACATCTGTTCCGGAGGCTGGGCTGGTCTCGCCTTTTCCGTCACCGGGCTGCTTGCCGGATTCCTGACAATGCTGATCTTATACGGGGTTGGAGCCGTAGGGGCAGGGGATGTCAAGCTTTTTGCAGCGATTGGCGCCATCGCGGGGACAGGTTTTACGCTGTATTGTCTGATTTATTCCCTTCTGTACGCCGCAGTCGCCGCTGTGATTGTACTCATCGTTTCCAGACCCTTTCTGTCCAGAGTAGGCGGAATTCTGATCCGGCTGGGGCTGTACGTATGGGCCGGCGGGCAGGAAGGGCTGGGCGGAATCAAGCGCCAGGGAAAACTGAAGTTTCCTTTTATGTACGCCGTGCTGCCGGCTGGTATCACCGTCTGGTTTTTCGTGGATTATTAATGGAAGGAGCGCGGCTATGGATCAGAAGCTTTACGGATTGTCCTACGAATTCACGAGGGGACAGGGCCACTATTTGGTGCTGTCCAGGGAAGAAGGGATCAGTGATCAGGATCTTTCCAGGCTGGCTTTGAAAATACTGACAACCCATTCCGTTCCCGGTCTGCTGCCCATGAAACGGGAAGAATGGAATTGGACCAGCCGGTTTGTCTACGACTTTTCCGGAAAACGCATGCTCAGTGCCGTACTGGCCGGATCCCGGACCGCGGTCAAGAACGTCCTCAGGCTGCTGCTTGAGATAGCCGCGATTGTTGAGGAAAGCCCGGCCTATATGCTTGCGGAAAAAGGTTATTTGCTTCATCAAGATTTCATTTTTTGCGGCAAGGAGGAGACCGACCTATACTTAGTCTATGTTCCCCTTAAGTGTGGGGCGATCCCGCCCCTGGGGGAACAGTTCGCCATGCTGGTCACGTATTTTATGGGAAAGCTGGGGGAGACATCCGTGCTTCACAAGCTTGCAGTTCAAGCAGAACAGGAAAATTGGGGCATGGAACAGTGGAGAATTCGCTTGAACGAGATGATTCTGACGGCTGGTATGGCCGGGTCGCAGCAGACCGATTTCGGAGAGGAGTTGCCCCTTCGTTCGCCTGAGGAAGCGGTTATCCGTGCCGGACAGGGTGATAGAGGGACGGAAGGCCCGCAATTCGATCGGGAGAAGGATTCCCGCTCCGGACTTGATCCCCTTGCGGAGCAACCGGGATCGGTTATGGCAAGCGACCTGTGCGAGGAAGGGATGCCTTTGCAAGAAGAGGAAGGGCAGGCTTTGTTTCCGCAGAACGGCCCCTCCGGGTTCCGACCCTTAAGCAGAAAGCAGAACCTGATTCTGGCGCTCCCGCTGACCGCGGGGGCCGCGTGGCTGTGGAGCCGGTTTGCCGAAGAACCAAGCGAGGCGTGGCTCTATATTAACAGCGGAATGACCCTGCTGATGGCGGATGCGGCATTCCTGCTATCAAGGGTATGGCGCCCTTCGCTTCTTACCGGTAATCGCCTATCGAAGGTTTCCGCGGCGGTTTTCGGAAGCGGACGGAGACGGAGTGAGGGAGCGGAGCGGAATCCCCGCCTCCCTGAAGTCCGGACAGCCCCCCGCCCTGAATCCGGGCTTCTGCCGCCGCCAGAGGTGTCGTGCGAGGACGCGGAACGATACTATCAAACGCTGGCGAACAAGACCACCCTTCTTTCCACGGCCCAGGCGACAGTTCCGCTAACTTCCCTGGATGGCAGCCAGGTTCAAATAAGGAAACGAACGGTTCTGGAAATCCACACTACATCCGGGAAGAAAGAAACCGTACCTCTCGGTACCGGGCGGTTTCTGATCGGAAGGGCGGACGGAGGCGGATATGTATGCGAGGAAGCAGGTGTCTCCCGGGCACATGCCGAAATATGGCTGGAAGCCGAAGGGTACTATGTGAAAGATTTGGGATCCCGCAATGGAAGTTTCTTGAACGGCGAGTTCATGGTCCCCTACAAACCGTATCCCTTTCGAAAGGATGACACGCTGGCGATTGTCAATACAAGGTTTTTATGCAGAGTGGAATGACGGATTGTCGAATCCGCCAGCCGCTCTTTTGATTATGCCGGAATTCCCCGTCCCTGCGGCAGGAAACTTTTGAGTCCCGCTGTATTCATGCTATAATAATAGCTTAAAATGAAAATCAACAACGGGGTGTCCGATCGGGAATCATGAGCCTTTTGACTGTAGAAGAATTATCACACGGCTTCGGTGACCGCATTCTGTTCCGGAATGTTTCGTTCCGTCTGCTGTCCGGGGAGCATGTCGGGCTGGTTGGGGCCAACGGGGCAGGGAAGTCGACTTTGATGAACATTTTGACCGGCCGGGTTTTGAAGGATTCGGGCAGGGTGGAGTGGATGCCCAGGATCCGCTTCGGCTATTTGGATCAGCACAGCAAGCTAACCCCGGGGAAAACGATCCGCGACGTGCTTCGGCTGTAATGGAGTCGGAAAATCGACCCTGCTCAAGACGATTTTGGGCCGGGTCAAGCCGTTCGGGGGTTCCGTCCACCTCGGAGATTACCTGTATCCCGCCTATTTTGAGCAGGAAACGAAAACCTCGCCGGCAACGCCGCTGGATGAAGTCTGGAACGCATTCCCGCAGATGACCCAGCCTGAAGTGCGGGCGGCTCTGGCCCGCTGCGGCCTGAAGAATGAGCGCATCACACGCCCGATGAACATGCTGAGCGGAGGAGAGCAGGCCAAGGTTCGCCTGTGCAGGCTGATGCTGCAGGAGAGCAACTGGATTTTGTTCGATGAACCGACCAATCATCTGGACGTTGTGGCGAAGGAGGAATTGAAGCGGGCCTTGCGAGCCTATAAGGGGGCGGTTCTGCTTGTCTGCCACGAACCGGATTTCTATCAGGACTGGGTAACCAAGGTCTGGAATGTGGAGGAATGGTCTAGCGGCAGACAACAGGTTCCTGATTGCCCGATTCCGGGAAAAACGAATCAAGGAAGGGGGAGACGTCGGCTTCGCGGAGGTTTATTGCCGAGCAGGTTATTTGTTTCCATACCCCATAAGCAAAGGAGAATGCATGATGATTACTCATGTCGTTTTTTTCAAACTTCCGGAAGAGCATAAAGATAAAGTGCAGGAGCTGCGGCAGACGTTGGCCGGTCTGGACGGCAAGATTCCGGAACTGAAATCGATCGAGGTCGGAGTTGATGTGCTTCATTCCGCACGGTCCTATGACGTGGCTTTGATCACCCGGTTTGATTCCATGGCCGATCTGGATGCCTACCAGATTCATCCGGAGCATCAAAAAGTCATTCAGTACATCCAATCGGTTCAGGCTGCATCCGCGGCTGTCGACTTTGAAGACTGATCCGGGCTTGGGCCGCGACGATCCTTGTCAGAGAACCGGACCGGCTATCCGGAACCGCTTCTTGGGCGCCATCGGAAACAAATCGTTGCAGGTGCAAGGGCCAGCCGAGCGGCCAGGCCGGAATCAGCCCGTCCGCTGCCGATACGTGGCCGGCATGCTTGGCGAGGTGGATGATGAATCGGAAGCCCCGGAGATGGGCTTGGCGGTCTCGATGCCTTTCAGAACCCTGCCCGCAACTTCAGAACGGGCGGCCAATTGTCGATGGTACAGGTTTTGGCGGCAACTGCCCGGACATATAGCGTTCCCGTCTGAAAACATTTCAGCTGGATCGGATCAAAGTACTCCCCTATTTTACAAAAAAAGACCGGAAGACCAAACTTTCCGGAGTTCCCGGGCGGAGGTGCGAATACGATGAAAAGAACCATTCGGCGCGATTATGTGCTTTCTTTTCTCAAGGAGCTTCTGGAAACGCCGAGTCCCAGCGGCTTTTGCCGCGAGGTGATGAAGAAAGTGGTGGCGGAGGCGGCCCGTCTCGGATATCCGATGACGTTTACCAACAAAGGCTGCGGAGTCATCGCGATTCCCGGCCAGGCAGATCGGACGGTGACGGGTTTGTCGGCGCATGTGGACACGCTCGGGGCCATGGTCCGTTCCATCCATCCCGGCGGAACGCTGCGTTTTACGCTGATCGGCGGATTTATGCTCGGTTCCGTGGAGAATGAGTATTGCCGGATCCATACCCGGGATGGCAAAGTGTATGAGGGAACAATCCTTACCGTGAAACCTTCCGTTCATGTGTATCCGGATGCCCGCGAGCTCAAGCGGGAGGAAGCGGCAATGGAAATCCGTATCGACGAGCGGGTCTCTTCCCGCGAGGACGTGCTTAGCCTGGGAATCGCTCCGGGGGATTTCATTTCCTTTGATCCGAGGGTGCGCATTCTGGATAACGGATACATCAAATCGCGGCATTTGGATGACAAAGCCGGGGTGACGGCGGTCTTCGGGCTGCTGGAGCTGCTTCGCCGGGAGAAGCTCACGCCGAAAAATTCCCTTCGGGTCTTCATCTCCACTTACGAGGAAGTCGGACACGGTTCTTCCTATATCCCGGAAGAAATCGATGAGCTGATCGCCGTCGACATGGGGGCAATGGGAGACGATCTTCATTGCAGGGAAACCGATGTTTCGATCTGCGCCAAGGATTCCACCGGGCCTTACGATTACGGGATGGTATCGCGTCTGATCGAACTGGCGAAGCACGAGGGCATTCCTTATGCCGTAGATATTTACCCCCAATACGGCTCGGACGCTTCCGCCGCCTTGCGGGCCGGCCGCGACATTCGGGCGGCGTTGCTCGGTCCGGGCGTCCACGCTTCCCACAGCATGGAGCGAACCCACATCGAGGCGGTGGAGAACACGGCTGCGCTGCTTGCCGCATATTTGCTGGATTGAAGGTGAATTGCAATGCACTTGGTTTCTCTGGAACATATCGTCAAGGGTTACGGCGACAAAACGCTGTTCGACGATCTGAACCTTTCCATCTCAGCCGGACAGCGTATCGGTTTGATCGGTGTCAACGGAACCGGCAAATCGACGCTGCTGCGCATTCTGGCCGGACTCGAGAAGCCTGACGAGGGCAGCGTGGTCCACGCAAATGATTTTCGCGCGGTGTATCTGCCGCAAAATCCGCAGTTTGTGCACGGCGGCACCGTACTCGAGCAAGTCTTCGCCGGTGACGCCCCGCTCATGCAGCTGCTGCGCGAATACGTGACGGCACTCGCCGGGCTTGAGCGCGATCCCGCGGATCCCGGCAGTCAGGCGCGTCTAATCGAGGTGCAGCAGCGCATGGACGCGGCAAACGCATGGGAAGCGGCCACCGCGGCGAAGACCGTGCTCACCCGCCTCGGCATCCGCGACTTCGCGCGGCCCGTAGGCGAGCTCTCCGGCGGCCAGCGCAAGCGCGTCGCCATGGCGCGGGCACTGCTCGAGCCGGCGCAGCTGCTAATCCTGGACGAGCCTACCAACCATATCGACAATGATACGGTCGAGTGGCTGGAGCAGTATTTGTCCAGGTATCGCGGCGCGCTGCTGCTCGTGACCCACGACCGCTACTTCCTTGAACGGGTCACAAGCCGCATTATCGAGCTTGACCGCGGCCGGCTCTACAGCTACGAGGGCAGCTACAGCGCCTTTCTCGAGCAGAAGGCCGCCCGCATCGAGCGCGAGGCCGCCTCGGAGAGCAAGCGGCAAAACCTCCTGCGCCGCGAGCTGGCCTGGCTGCGCCGCGGGGCAAAGGCGCGTTCGACGAAGCAGAAAGCCCGAGCGGAACGCGTCGAGGAGCTGCGTAGCCGGAAGGCGGACGGGCCCGCGCCGAAGCTGGAAATGGCGCTTGCCGCAAGCCGCCTGGGCCGTAAGGTGCTTGAGGTCGGGCACATTGGCAAGTCGGCCGGCGGGCGCCGGCTGATCCGCGACTTCAGCTTCCTGCTGCAGCCGAATGACCGCGTCGGCATGATCGGTCCGAACGGCAGCGGCAAATCGACGCTCCTCAATATCCTGGCCGGACGGCTGGAGCCGGATGAAGGCACGCTGGACATCGGCCCGACGGTAAAACTTGCTTATTACACCCAGGAAGGCGAGTGGATGGATGAGAGCCAGCGGGTGATCGACTATATCCGCGATGCGGCGGAGGTCATCCGTACGGCCGACGGGGAGACGCTGACCGCCGCGCAGATGCTGGAACGCTTCCTGTTTCCGCCCCAGCAGCAGTGGACGCCGATTGCCAAGCTGTCCGGCGGCGAACGCCGGCGGCTGTATCTGCTTCGCACCTTGATGGGAGAACCGAACGTACTGCTTCTGGACGAGCCGACGAACGACCTGGATATTGAGACTCTGTCGATTCTGGAGGATTACCTCGAGCAGTTTCCGGGCGCGGTGATCACGGTATCCCACGACCGGTACTTCCTCGACCGTACAGCGGACCGTCTGCTGGTCTTTGAGGGTGAGGGGCAGATCCGTACCTATTACGGCAGCTACTCGGAATATATGGATGCCCGGCGTCAGGAAAAGGAACAGGAAAAGGCCGGGGAAAGAAACCGGGTTTCTCCGCCTTCCCTCGATGGGCCGGCGCAGGACCGCCGCGCAAACCGCCAGAAGAAGCTTTCGTTCAAGGAACAAAAGGAATGGGAAGAGATCGAGGCCAAAATCGCCGCTCTGGAAGCGAGATGCGCCGGGCTGCAGAAGCAAATCCTGGAGGCCGGAAGTGATTCCGGGAAGGTCCAGAAGCTCTACGAGGAAGAACAGACGGCACAGGCGGAGCTGGAGGAGGCCATGGACCGCTGGGCCGAACTGTCGGAGAAAGTGGAAGAAATCGAGAACAGCCGCCGGATATGATATAATCAATGAAAGCGGAGCAGGGACGAACCCAGGTTGCTCTTCACCGGAATTATCGCGCATCATATCAATAGACATAGAGGCAGGTATCCAAATGATCAGTACATCCAACGTCACGCTTCGTTTCGGAAAACGAGCGCTTTTTGAAGACGTAACCATCAAGTTTACGCCAGGCAATTGCTATGGGTTGATCGGGGCGAACGGAGCGGGAAAGTCGACATTCCTGAAAATTCTTTCCGGTGAGATCGAACCGAACAAGGGCGAGGTCTTCGTCACTCCGGGCGAACGCCTGGCCGTACTGAAACAGAACCATTTTGAATTCGACGAGGTTGAAGTGCTGAAGACGGTCGTCATGGGCCATGCCCGCCTGTTTGAAATTATGGAGGAAAAGGATGCCCTTTACGCCAAGCCGGATTTCTCCGAGGAAGACGGAATGCGGGCGGCCGAGCTGGAAGGGGAATTCCAGGAGCTCAATGGCTGGGAGGCGGAATCGGAGGCTGCGGAGCTTCTGAACGGTCTCGGTATCTCCAAAGAGCTTCACGGCAAGAAGATGAAAGAGCTGGAGGGCAGTGAGAAGGTCCGCGTGCTCCTGGCGCAGGCGCTGTTCGGCAATCCGCAAATTTTGCTGCTGGACGAACCGACCAACCACCTGAATCTGGAGTCGATCCGCTGGCTGGAAAGCTTTTTGTCCCGGTTTGAGGGCACCGTTATCGTCGTCTCCCATGACCGGCATTTCCTCAACCAGGTCTGCACCCATATCGCGGATATTGATTTCGGCAAAATCCAGATTTATGTCGGGAACTACGACTTCTGGTACGAATCAAGCCAGCTGGCTTTGAAGATGGCCAGGGAAGCCAACAAAAAAATCGAGGAGAAGCGTAAGGAGCTGGAAACCTTTATCCAGCGCTTCAGTGCCAACGCCTCCAAGTCCAAACAGGCGACTTCCCGCAAAAAGCTGCTGGAGAAGCTTACGCTCGAGGATATCCGGCCCTCCAACCGCAAATATCCGTTCATCCAGTTCAAGCCCGAACGCGAAGCGGGCAAGCAGCTGCTGACGGTGCAGAATCTGTCCAAAACGGTCGACGGGGAAAAGGTTCTGAACCGCTTGACGTTCACCGTCAACAAAGGCGACAAGATCGCGTTCGTCGGACCGAACGGACTGGCCAAGACAACCCTGTTTCAGATCTTGATGGGAGAGCTTTCCCCGGATGAGGGCGAGTTTTCCTGGGGGGTGACTACCTCCCAAGGGTATTTTCCGAAGGACAATTCCGCCTATTTCGACGGGGTGGAGCTGAGCCTGGTGGACTGGATGCGGCAGTATTCCAAGGACCAGGACGAGAGCTTCGTACGGGGCTTCCTGGGACGCATGCTGTTTTCCGGGGAAGAGGCCCTGAAGAAGGCGAGTGTGTTGTCGGGAGGCGAGAAAGTCCGCTGCATGCTGGCGAAGATGATGCTCGGGGCTCCCAATGTGCTGCTGCTGGACGAACCGACCAACCACCTGGATCTGGAATCCATTACGGCGCTCAATAACGGGCTGATCGATTTTGAGGGGACGATTCTCTTCACCTCGCAGGACCATCAGTTTATCCAGACGATCGCAAACCGCATCATGGAGATTACTCCGAACGGATGGATCGATAAAATGATGACGTACGACGAATATCTGGAAAGCCCGGATGTGGCCAGACAGCGCGAGGAAATGTACGCCTGAACTGCCGGCGATGCGCGATAAGGGTCAGCGAGCGGCTTATCGCGTTCCTCCAATTTGCGGCAAAAGGAAGCGGGCTTGTCCGCTTTCTTGCCAATCTATCAACTGCCGCCGGTCCGCCGTCTCTGGTTGTTTACTTTCTTGGTCATCTGGCTTTTTAGCGTTTGATTGCCGGAACGCTGCCTTGGCAGTTGCCGCTCGTTCTGCCGGATCTCCTGTTTCTCGGCCAGCTTGCGGCGGACAGCTTCGGCCAGACTGATTTTTCGGGGCTCCTGCCGGCCGGAAGCATCGGGAATCTGTTCGCTCATGGGATAACCTCCTTGTAGAATTGCGGAACTCCTTCCCATCATACAAGAGGGGCCGCTCGGCGGCAATGTATTGTTTTGCAGAAAAGAGGTGCCCGCATTGAGAGAAATCGAGGCCCAGGAGATCCCCGCCGTAAGCGCCGCGCTGGAACTTGCGGTTTTTTTCATCCATACGCCTTTATGCGGTACCTGCAGGCTGGCAAGGCGCATGCTGGACATCGCACTGGCTGCAGGTCCGGAACTGCCGGTTTACGCAGTAAATGCCAATACGGCCCCGCAGTGGTGCCGGGAATGGAGGGTAGAAAGCGTACCCTGCCTGATTTTGCTATCCGGTGGAAAGCCTATTCGCAAGAGGTACCGGTTCGGATCAGTGCCTGAGCTGTACCATTGGCTGAAGCCGCTTCGCCTATGGAGTGAAGACCATGAATGAGAACTATTGCCCCGATCTGCTGAACCGGAAATAGGGTGATGGAGGGGTCCATATGCTGCGCTGGAATGATCGGATGCTGAAAACGAAAATGTTTCTGTCCTTTTCCATCGTCTCGCTGTTTATCGTCGGCATGACCTGCGGCTTCGGATAAATTCTTTTGTTGCTTGCCCGGGCACCGGCCGTTGCTCTATCATATAGAGGATAGGGGAGGAATGAAACGTGAATGAACCGTTCAAGGTTGGCGATCTCGTCCGCGCGTCCTACAAATCAGGCGAATATATCGGAGAAATTGCGGAAATCCGGCAAACCAAAGCCGCCGTCAAGGTGCTGGCCGTCCTGAAGCAGCCCGCACAAGGGGATCTTCATCATCCGATGGAAACGGAAGGGGTGTTTTTCCATCAGCGAAAAGCGCTGCATGCCCAGGAAATCGCCCTAATGCACTTTTCCACCATCCTGCCGTACCGTGGGGAAGTGCCGGATTACCGGACCTCATTAAGGGATGCTCTCCAGAAGGAAATGCGTCAGCTCCGCAAAATGGAGGAATGGGCCCGCCGCTCTATTCAGGAATTGGAGAGTTTACGGTCCGAGTATGAGTCTGAACGGCGGATCTGAGCTGTACCATCCGGCGTAAATCAAACAGCAGTCCGATGAGCGGATTTTCCGCGACGGACTGCTGTTTGATTTGAAAGGTCCCCTCTTGCTGGGTCGGACGCTTTACGGCTTCTTGTATAGACGGGCGGCATACTCCTGAACCATCGTTTCGGTAACGAGTGTCCGAATAGGAGTCAATCCACGCCTCGCCAGGCGGTTAATCTGTTCGGTCGCTTCATTGATCCTTCTGACGGGGAACGGTTCGCCCCTTCGGCATTTTGCCAACGCTTCATCGATTGCCTGCTTTCTTATTCATCCCGTTTCAGAAAACTTTTGACTTGTTCGTTTTGCCGGCGGACGTTTTCCGCAATCTCCTTATGTAAGCCCATTTTTCCGTGTCCATTCCTTGTGTCGTTCATCTTTTCTATCGTAACGGAAGATCGGCAAAAGTCAACCGGGCGGGCGTCATCCTCCGGAAAATCAGGAGGAGGCGGCCGCTTGCCGATGCCCCCGGGTTAAACATGCTGTGCAGATCCAACCGGCCGATGGCTTGCCCACGTTCATCCCATATCTCCGTCGTTCCGGAGGATAAGAAATTGTCGCGGATACAGGCCGTCTTCTGATGCATCCCATCACACGCTCCTGTTTTCCATTTACAACCTGCGAATGGTCGGAAAGAATTTCAACCGGTTCTTCCCATGAGGAATTCTCCGCCGCCCGCAACGATCAACGGCTAGCATTAGCGCGGAAACCGGGGGTTGAGGTATACTAAAGGAATGGGATAGTTTGAAACAGACACGCCTAGGAGGTCCTTATGGATATTTCGTTAAAACGAATGAAGCGGGTGCCCTCCGAGCTCCTGGAGGATCGCCTTGAAAGGGTCCGCGAACTCAGATCGGATGATCTGGAATCTTACAGCATTCAGAAGGACCGCTTAAGCGGGGAGCATTATCTCCATTATGCCTACCTGCATATGGATGTGGCCGGCGGCGGAACAAAAGAATATTTTCACCACCTGTTGCCAATAGACAACGACGATGTATTGGGAATCATGTTTGGGGATCAGGCCTTTGATTATCCCGCCCATTGGCGGCATGCTTACCTTCGCAACGGTCCGGAAGGGCAATACGTATGGTTCGATCCGCAAGACTTCGGGGAAGAAGAAGAGAATGAAGCCGTTGCCAATGAGATGAAGAAAATCCTACTTTCCTATAAGGAGCAGGGAAAGACGGACCCGGAATCGATGCGGCGGATGTTTGAAGAGCTGGAACAACTGGGGAAGGGGAAGGAACGAAATGGAAGCTAAGCCGATGAAAGAATCTTATACGGTTTTGAACGAAATTGTGTTTCCGGCCGACACGAATTATCATCATACGATTTTCGGCGGCAGAGTCATGTATTATATTGACAAAGTGGCCACAATCGCCAGCATGCGTCATTCCCGCCGCCCCGTTGTGACGGCTTCCACGGACAGTATCGATTTTCTGGCGCCCGTTCGATTGGGAGAAGCCATCATTCTGGAGGCGTTCGTCTGCTGGACGCACCATACTTCCATGGAAATTTTCGTCAAAATCCATTCGGAAAATTTGCTGACGGGCGAGAAGAAGCTTACGGCAACTTGCTTTACAACGTTTATCGCCTTGGACGAAGCCGGACGTCCCGTTCCCGTACCGCCGGTCATTCCTGAAACCGAGGAAGAAATCCGATTGTTCAACGGCGGGCAGGGCCGATATGTAGCAAGGAAGGCAAGAAAACGGCAGCCATTGGCGGAAAGCGGAAAACCGGTTTGAAAAAGCCTCAATTCACATAAAAAAGAGACCAGAAGGAGCTGCCGCGACAGCTCCTTCTTTGATCTATGAATTTGTCTGTCATTAAAGAAATCAGGCGGGGTTGGCCAGACGATCCTTATGCCTGGCTTCATAGGCGGCGATTTCGGCTTCATGCTGGAGCGTCAGTCCGATGTCGTCAAGTCCCTGCAGCAGGAACTGTCGGCGGTGTTCATCCAGATCGAAATCGATGCTCAGGCCGAGATGATCGGTGATTTTTTTGTTTTCCAGATCGACGGACAATTGATAGCCTTCGTTGCGGTAAGTCCGCTGGAACAGTTCTTCCACCTGCTCTTCCGACAGCTTGATCGGCAGAATCCCGTTCTTGAAGCAGTTGTTGTAGAAAATATCCGCGAAAGACGGAGCGATGATGACTTTGAAGCCGTAGTCCATAATTGCCCACGGCGCATGTTCACGAGAGGAGCCGCAGCCGAAGTTGGCGCGCGAAATCAGGATCGAGGCGCCGCTGTAGCGCGGCTTGTTCAGGTCGAAATCCGGATTCACATTGCCGGCTTCGTCAAATCTCCATTCGTAGAACAGGAACTGGCCGAACCCGGTTCGTTCAATGCGCTTCAAAAATTGCTTCGGAATGATGGCATCCGTATCGACGTTTACACGGTCAACGGGGGCGACGATCCCGCTATGCTGTTTGAATGCTTCCATGTTTATCTTCTCCTCACTTAATCGTTAATTAGCCCGTCACTTCGGATTCCACACGAAACTTCCAATCTCTTACATCGACGAAATGTCCGGCGATGGCAGCGGCAGCGGCCATCGCCGGGGACACGAGATGGGTCCGTCCGCCGCGTCCTTGACGGCCTTCAAAATTGCGGTTGGAAGTGGAGGCACAGCGTTCGCCGGGGCTGAGCACATCCGGATTCATGGCCAGACACATGCTGCAGCCGGCATCGCGCCATTCGAACCCGGCCTCGATAAAGATCTTGTCGAGGCCTTCCTTCTCGGCCTGGAGCTTGACACGCCCGGATCCGGGAACAACCATCGCGTTCACATGGGGTGCCACTTTATAGCCCTTGGCAACGGCGGCGGCGGCGCGCAGGTCTTCGATCCGTCCGTTGGTGCAGGAACCGATAAAGACGCGGTCGATCCTGATCTCGCTCATCGGAGTGCCCGGGGTTAAGCCCATATATTCCAGCGCCTTCTCGGCGGCCTTGCGTTCGTTCTCGGTCGCGAAGCTCTGCGGATCGGGTACAACGGACGTAATATCCGTGCCCATGCCCGGGCTCGTTCCCCAGGTAACCTGCGGAATCAGCGAATCGGCGTCAAATTCGACGGTTCGGTCGTAAACGGCCCCTTCGTCAGTGACGAGCTTCTTCCATTCTTCCACGGCGGCGTCGAAGGCAGCGCCTTTCGGCACGTAGTCTCTCCCGCGGAGGTATTCGAACGTCTTCTCGTCAGGCGCGATCATACCGGCGCGCGCACCGGCTTCAATGGACATATTGCAGACGGTCATACGCTCTTCCATCGACAGGTTCCGGATGGCTTCTCCGGTATATTCGATGACATAACCGGTGGCAAAATCGGTGCCGTATTTGGCGATAATTCCGAGAATCAGGTCTTTGGCGGTGATGCCCGGCTTCAATTTGCCGTTCACGCGCACTTCCATCGTTTTCGGTTTGGCCTGCTGCAGGCATTGGGTGGCGAGCACATGCTCGACCTCGCTGGTCCCGATCCCGAAAGCCAATGCGCCGAACGCGCCGTGGGTGGACGTGTGGCTGTCGCCGCAGACGATCGTCTTTCCGGGATGGGTCAGACCGACTTCCGGCCCCATTACGTGGACAACGCCTTGATCCACATGCTCAAGATCAAAGAGGGTTACACCAAAATCTTTGCAGTTTTTGGACAAGGTGTCGATTTGCTGTTTGGAGATCGGATCGCTGATGTTGAAGCGGTCCTTGGTCGGCACGTTGTGATCCATGGTGGCAAAAGTCAGGTCCGGACGGCGCACCTTGCGGCCGGCCAGGCGCAGGCCTTCGAATGCCTGCGGGGACGTTACCTCATGCACCAGATGCAGGTCGATATAGATAATGCTCGGTTTGCCCGGCTCCTGATAGATGACATGATTGTCCCAAATTTTTTCGAACATGGTTTTCTTGGACATGGTTTTTTCTCACCTCATCGTAAACTCGCACATCCGGCGGCATTCCGGATGCCGGTTCGCTGTCGTGACTCTATTATAGCATCAGGAGCTTGATTGTTGTAAGATATAAAAACTATAAACATGATAGGAGAAAAGAATAAGGATACCCGACTTTTTCCCGGGATGTCCCGATTTTTCCGAACGCAGTTTTTCTGCTACAATCAGGAAAGTACGGAAAAACCCGAGAAAATCGCTGAAAGAACGGAGTGGTCCGGGAGTGAAAATTCTCATTGTCGAGGACGATGCTTCTCTCTTGCAAGTCATCAGCGAATGGTTCCGGAGCGAAGGATTTGAAACGGATACGGCCGCATCCGGTGATGACGGTTTTTTTCTGGCCGAGACTGGCATCTACGATCTGATTATCCTCGATCTCATGCTGCCGGGAATGGATGGCCTGGAGGTGCTGCGGCAGCTGCGGCGGAAGGGAGTTTCCGCACCGGTTATTCTGCTGACGGCCAGGGACAGCGTGCGGGACCGGGTGGCCGGACTCGATGCCGGCGCGGACGATTACGTAACCAAGCCGTTCGCGGCATCTGAACTTTTGGCCCGCGCCCGGGCGGTACTCCGCAGAAACGGGACGGTCGATGCCGGCGGAGAGATGATTTACGGGGTCATCCGGCTGCAACCGGGAAGCCGGGAGGCGTATGCCGGGGAGCAACTGCTGAAATTAACCGGCAAAGAATATGAACTGCTTGAATTTTTTCTCGGCAATAAAGAGCAGATTGTAACCCGCGAGCAGATCTTCGACCGGATCTGGGGCTTCAATTCGGGCTCCGCTTCCTCGGCCGTGGACGTCTATGTTCACCATCTGCGCAAAAAATTGTCGCAGGCGGACTGCGGACATTACCTTCAGACCGTGCGCGGAATCGGCTACATTTTCAAGGGAGAAGACAATGTTTAAACGAACCCGAAGACAACTGGCCATGCTGAATGCGCTTGTTTTTTTCATTTTTCTGGTCGGTTTTAGCGCGATTCTCTATTCCCATATCCATTACCGGCTGCTCAGCGGAGCGGACAACATGCTGCTGAGGCTGGAGAAGCGGCTGGAAAGCCGCTCGCTGGATGAACTGTACCGTTCGGGCCGGCGCGATCCCGCGGGCGACAGGCAGATTGTCTATCTGTTTTGGGGACGGCAGGGGGAATTGCTTGAGCAGATTCCCAAGCCGTTCTTTCCCCCCGACGAACTTGATCCGCTGCGCTCCAAGCTGGATTCGCGTTCCCTGCATACGGTTAATGTGGGAGGCTTCCGCTATCGCGTACTGACACTGCCCAATCCGGTGAAAATGACGCCGGAAGGAGATGAGGCCGTTGTCGCTTCCGTCCAGCTGGTGCGCAGCCTGGAGGCCGAGGACAAAGTGCTCGGCAGCCTGAAGCTGGATATTGCCGCCGGCTGTCTGGCGGGCGCGCTGATTGCCGTTGTCGCCGGTTTTTTTCTCGCCGGCAGGGCGCTTGTCCCGATTCGCCGTTCCTGGGAACGGCAGAGACAGTTTGCGGCGAATGCTTCCCATGAGCTGCGAACGCCGACCGCCGTAATCCAGGCCCGGGCCGAGCTTTTGTTCCGTCATCCGGGCCGGACCATACAGGAGGAGAGCGAGAATATTGCCGTGATCCTGAATGAAAGCCGGCGGATGGGGAAGCTGATTGGCGATCTGTTGACGCTGGCCCGTTCCGATTCCGACCAGATCCAGCTGAGGACGGCCCCCGCGCGGCTCGACCGGATCATAGAGGACACCGTCCGGGCATTCGCCGATCTCGCGGAGATGAAGAATGTCCGCGTCACCACCGTAATCAGCGGTCCGCTTTCGTTTCTGGGAGATGAGGAAAGGATCCGCCAGCTGCTGGTCATTCTGCTTGACAACGCCGTAAAATTTACGCCTCCGCAAGGTTCGGTCCAGGTGATCGGCACCAGACAGGGGAACACGCTTCGTCTGATCGTGAAAGACTCCGGATGCGGCATTCCCGCCGGGGACATCCCGGGAATTTTCGAACGGTTCTACCGCGGGGACAAAACGAGATCGCGCGGGGACGGGGGTACGGGTCTCGGGCTTTCGATCGCCAAATGGATTGTAGAAGCCCATGGAGGGAAAATTGAGGTGCACTCGGAGCCTTCCAAAGGAACGGAAATGCGCGTCACGTTCCCCGTCCGGAAAATGTAGCCGCCGTCCGGGACAGGCGCCCGCTGCATTTCCGCCTTTTTCCGCCATGGCCGCTGTGCTACAATGGATAAGACAGGAATAAATCAGGAGGTCTGCATGAGGATCGGCATCATTTCGGATACGCACATGCCAGCCAGGGGCAGGAAACTCCCGGATGCGCTGGCGCAAGGTCTCCAGGGCGTAGACCTGATTCTGCATGCCGGGGATTGGACGGACCCCCGCGTGGCGGACGAGCTGGAAAAGATTGCGCCGGTGGACGGAATCGCCGGCAATAACGACGGCGCAGAGATCCGGATCCGGTTCGGAACCTTGAAGCTGCTTCACCTGAAAGGGAAAAAGATCGGCATGATTCACGGGGACGGCTTCCGGATGTCCGCGGAACGGCGGGCACGGGAAGCGTTCCGAAACGTCAATCCCGATCTGATCATTTTCGGACATTCGCATGTTCCCTACAAGGAAGTCCTGGACGGTGTCCTGATGTTCAATCCGGGATCGCCGACGGACAAACGAAGGCAGCCCCGTTATTCTTACGGAATCCTGGAGTTGAACGATGTAGGACTGTCCGTCCGCCATCATTTTTATACTGACAAATCTTGATGCCGGGGAAAGGAAGGAGACTGAACATGTCCTGGAGGGAAATTACCACACTGAATGAATGGAAGGAAGTATTGGAACGCTCAAGCGAGCGGCCGGCGGTAATTTTGAAACACAGCACCGCCTGCCCGGTAAGCGCAAGCGCCCTCGAAGAATACGAGGAATATTTGCGGAAGGACCCTAACCGTGATGTGGATTATCTGCTGGTCAAAGTCATCGAGTCCCGCCCGGTCTCGAATCAGATTGCCGAAGACCTGGGGGTCAAGCACGCATCTCCGCAGATCATATTTTTCAAAAACGGGGAAGCTGTGTGGAACGCTTCCCACTGGGCGGTAACCGCCAAACATATGACCGCTGTCCTGAATTAAACCGAATGGGTTTGGAGGGAGTGCCATGGCATGGATTGATTGTCATTTTTATTCGGACATTCTTGGTTTGTCTACTTCGATGTATGTCATTCTGCCCCAGCAAACCGGGACGCAGATCGGTATGGCTTCCCGGGCGGCGGCGGACCGTAAACATCCCGTGCTCTTTTTGCTGCACGGTTTATCGGATGATCATACGATCTGGCTCCGCCGGACTTCCATAGAGCGATATGCCGCTTCCATGGGCATTGCCGTCGTCATGCCCAACGTACATCGAAGCTTTTATACGGATATGGCGGCCGGCGGCCGATACTGGACCTTTCTCAGCGAAGAGCTTCCCGCATTGGCCCGCTCCTTCTTTCCGTTGTCCGCCGAGCGGAAGGACAATTTCGCCGCCGGTTTGTCCATGGGCGGCTATGGAGCGCTGAAGCTCGGCCTGCGCTGTCCGGACCGGTTTGCCGCCGCGGCCAGCTTGTCCGGTGCCGTGGATGTGGCCGAATCCGCCCGGCGCTGGCCGGAAGAGGGAGTCCGGATCTTCGGGGATCAAATCGCCGGAACGGATAACGATTTGTTCGGGCTGGCCTCCCGACTTGCCGGCTCCGAAGGACCGAAGCCGCTGCTTTTTCAATGCTGCGGCACCGAGGATTTCCTTTATGAAAGCAATATCCGTTTTCGCGATCATTGCCGGAGCCTGGGGTTGCCTTTGACTTACGAGGAGGGGCCGGGCTCCCACGATTGGAGCTACTGGGATGCCAACATCCAGCGGGTTTTGAAATGGCTCCCGGTTTCTTCAGACTAACAGCGTAGCCATACTTACGAACGTTTTGAACCGCCACGCCCAAAGCTTGGCGGTTTTTCCGATGCAAGCGGTTGCATGGGGAAGGCAATAAAAACATGATGAGAAATTTCTCATCGTTTTCTCATAATTCTGCAAAATCCTTTAAGCCATCGGCTTTTCTCCGATTTGCGCCAATTTGTGCCAGTTTTTCTTGTGTTATACTAGCTCTCGTAATCGCAAGGCGGCGGACGCCTGGACTGATTCAATCACACTTATTCGCAGAAGGAGGACAAACATGAACAACATCAAGAAGAAACTTTCTAAAGGATGGGTTGCGGCAGGTCTGAGTCTCGCCCTTGTCTTTACGGGTTCGATCGGAATGGGAGCGGCTTCCGCACACGCGGCAACCGCTACGAGTGCGCAGGTTAAGGCGGATCGAATTATCTCGATGGGCAATCATTACCTGGGAACTCCTTATCTATACGGCGCACGCAGCGGCAGAACAGACCGGTTCGACTGCAGCTCCTTTGTCCAATATTTGTTCAAAAAACAGGGAATTTCTCTTCCCCGGACTTCGGCCCAGCAATCCAAAGTCGGCAAATACGTGCCGAAATCCCAGCTGAAAAAAGGAGACCTCGTCTTCTTTTCGACCAGACATTCGCATGGAAGGGTAGCCCACGTCGCCATTTATGCAGGCAACGGAAAAATTCTGCACACGTATGGCGCGCCGGGCGTCACTTATTCCAGCCTGAATTCGAAATGGTGGAGTTCCCATTATATTACGGCGCGCCGGGTCTTGAACTAATCAACAAAATGGTCTGCGCGAAACCGGGACAGGGTGTCCCGGTTTTTTTGCATTCTCCGCTTGCCGCCTTGCCCATGTTTGAAAACTGCGCTTTCGATCCATCCTAAGAAAAGATGGCTGGAAAGGAGCGGCTCCATGGCACTGCGGATTCTGATCGTCGAGGACGAAAGCAAAATTTCCCGGGTTCTGGCGCTGGAGCTGACGCACGAGGGCTATGAAACGGATACCGCCGAAACCGGGCGCGACGGCCTGGAAAAGGCGTTGACAGGACGATACGATTTGATCTTGCTGGACATCATGCTTCCGGAGTTGAACGGGCTTGAAGTTCTCCGGCGGCTCAAGTCGGCCGATGTTCAGACCCCGGTTATTTTTCTTACAGCTCGCGGTGCGACACCGGATATTGTGAGCGGCTTGGACATGGGTGCGGATGATTATGTGGCCAAACCTTTTGAAATCGAGGAACTGCTTGCGCGGATCCGCTCGGTAATCCGCAAGCATGAAGGCGCGGCCAGGCAGGCGGAAAAACCGGTTCAACTGGCCATTGACCGCTTGACGGTCAATGCGCGCACGCGGGAAGTAGTCCGGGAAGGCCGGAAAATTGATTTAACTCCGAAGGAATACGATTTGCTTGTCTATCTGCTGGAGCACAAGAACGAAGTGCTCTCCCGGGAACAAATCATTCAGAACGTCTGGGGCTACGATTTTGTCGGGGATACGAATACCGTAGACGTCTACATCAGGTATTTGCGCAGAAAGATCGATTACAAGTTCAAGAAGCAGCTGATCCAGACCGTGCGGGGAGTCGGCTACTGCATAAGGGAGACCGGGGATGAAGATCCGGTATAAAATTATTTTGTTCTCGACTCTGTGGCTGATCTGCATTTTACTGTGCGTTAATTTTCTGGTTTATTTCATGTTCATCAAAATCGCCACCGACAACGAATCCGAAAGCATGCGCCATAAGGCGGAAAATATGCTGGTCAAGCTGGGATGGGGAATCTTTCTGACCCCGAACCGCGAAGAAGAACTGCAGAACTATTTGCCCGAGGATGGCATGCTCCGGGTCGTCAATGCCGACAAGCAGGTCGTCAATTTGCTTTACAATCACCCGGACATGGAGAAGATCCCTCCGGAGCTTGCCGCCGGATATGCGGCGAGCTTGTATCGCCAGTCCGGTCACCGCATTCTGATGGTACGGCTTCCCATCTATGAACAGAATCAATTGGCCGGGACCCTGGAAATGGCGGAAATGATGACCTCCCTGGAAGATAACGTAAGCATACTGATATCGATCCTGATTACCTCCGATGTGGCGGCTATCCTGCTTTCCCTGCTCGGGGGAGTGACGCTGTCCCGGATCATCCTCGGGCCCATCGCCCGGCTGATTTTCACCATGGAAGAAATCGAAAGCAGCCTCTCCTTCAAAAAAATTCCGCTTCCCGGGGAACCGAAGGATGAGTTATACAAAATGACCGCGACCTTTAACCGGATGATGACGCGAATCGAGGAAAGCTTTGCCAAACAGCAGCAGTTTATTTCGGATGCCAGCCACGAGCTGAAGACGACCTTGACGATCATTGAAAGTTATGTCAATATGCTTCGGCGGTGGGGCAACAGCGATATGGCCCTGCAGAAGGAAGCGCTGGAAACGATCCACAGCGAAACGATCCGCATGCGGAAAATGACCCAGCAGCTGCTTGACCTTGCGGCTTCCGAGAAAGGCCGGAATTTTTCTCCGGAACGGTTCGATCTGATCGAATTCTGCGCGCGCATGGCCCGGATGCTTGGAAAAATGCACCGGAGACAGGTGAAAATCGTGACCGGGCAAAAAGAGCTTCCGATTACGGCCGACAAGATGAAAATGAAGCAGCTGATGCTGATTCTGATGGATAATGCGCTCAAGTACAGTAAAGATGAAATTGAAATTCATCTGCAATCCAGCCGGACGGCCGTTCACATCCGCATCAAGGATTACGGGATCGGAATTCCGGAGGATGAAATCGGCCAGGTATTTGAGCGATTTTACCGCGTAGATAAAGCGAGGACCCGCAAATCGGGAGGAACCGGACTGGGGCTGCCCATCGCCAAGGCGATCGTTCTGGAGCACAAAGGGAACATCGAAATCGAAAGCCGGGAAGGCGAGGGAACCGAGGTGATCGTGACGCTGCCTCTTTCGGGTCCGCCCGCCGCATGAAAGGTTTGCCAGAAACAGCCCGGAGATGCTACCATGGAAACTGACCGGGAACGCTTGCAAGTGGTGCCGGCCAAGCCGACCAATATAGCGGGAGGGAATGCGGATGACAGGGGAATTGGAATTACTGGTTGATGCCAAGGCGACGCTGGGAGAGGGACCAAGCTGGGACGAATCCTCCGGGGTACTGTACTGGGTCGATATCCTGGAGAAAAAAGTACATATTTACGACCCTTTGCGGGGACATGACCGATCAATTGAGGTTCCGGACCTGGTGGGGGCAGTTGTGCCGCGGGCCGCGGGGGGCCTGATCATGGCCATGAAGGACGGCTTTTACAGTCTGGATCCGTCCAGCGGAAAAACGGATCCGCTGGCTCTTCCCGGCGAGGTGGGGGAGACGATCCGCTTCAACGACGGAAAATGCGACCCCAGAGGACGTTTTCTTGCCGGAACGATGTCCATGCGTGATGCCTGCGGACAAGGAAAGCTGTACAGCCTGCACGCGGACCGCAGCATTGAAACGCTCGTTTCGCCTGTGACGACTTCCAACGGGCTGACCTGGAGTCCGGACCACCGGACGTTCTATTATATTGATTCGCCGACCAGACAAATTGTCGCCTATGATTATGATCTGGAAGCCGGTACGATTGCCAACCCCCGAACGGTTATCCGGATTCCCGAAGGGGAAGGACAGCCGGATGGAATGACGTCGGATACGGAAGGCATGCTCTGGGTCGCCCAGTGGGGAGGGTATTGTATTTCCAGATGGAATCCGCGGACCGGGGAGCGCCTGGAGAAAATCGCCGTCCCCGTAAACCGTGTCACTTCGTGCGTATTCGGCGGCAAGAACCGCAGTGAGCTTTATATTACTACAGCGAGACAAGGGATGGACGAAGAAAAGGAAGGCAAGCAGCCCCACGCCGGAGGCTTGTTCCGCGTGAAGACGAATGCGGAGGGACTTCCCACGTTTTCTTTTGCCGGATAGGAGAAGATCGTCATGAGGAAAAAAGTATTCATCGCAAGACCAGTGCCATTTCAGGTAGAGCAGTATATTGGTAGGCATTGCGACTACGAGATCTGGAGGTCGCAGGATCCGATTCCCCGGGATGAATTGCTGGCCGGAATTAAGGATGCCGAGGGGCTGATTACCCACGGCACGAAGATTAACGAAGAGTTACTGTCCCAAGCTCCCGGATTGCGGATCGTATGCAATATCTCGGTAGGGTATGACAATTTGGATATCGGAGCGTTAAGAAAACATGGGGTGTGGGCGACCCATACGCCATATGTTCTTG
>Ga0310827_100735_pt1 | contig 21945 bp, 14 predicted proteins | sample WT_ome_2_FD_201309 | JGI IMG/M metagenome (GOLD analysis project Ga0310827, IMG submission 201309) | Sorghum-adapted microbial communities enriched on wild type (WT) sorghum from Joint BioEnergy Institute, Emeryville, California, United... ... | reverse complement strand
TGCGGCAATATATGGATAATGGCATGTTGGATGTCGTTACCATGAATATGACCGGTTTCGGGGAATTTCGCGAAAAGGGTTGTCTGGATTACCTTTTGCCCCAGGAGCCCGAACCGGATATTTACCCGTTCCTGCAGGAAGGATTCACTGAACAGGGCTCTCTTCTTGTCAAGCCGTTTGTTTTCTCTCCGGTAATCCTGTGCTATAATCGAAATCATTTTATGGAGAGGCGGTTGGCGCCACCCGACAGCAGCTGGGATTGGGGGCAATTGTTCGATGCCGCGGATCGGCTGCAAATTCCCAATGAACGGATGGGGCTTTACATTCACATGGCTTCTCCGAACCGCTGGCCCGTTTTTTTGCTGCAGAGCGGGGCCTCTTTCGCGGAAGTCGCAACGGGCGCAAGCTTGCGGGAATCCCCCATGATGGAGGCGATCCGCATGACGCGGGAGCTCGTCTCCCGCAGACTGCCGCCGATGCCGGTAGGCGTTGGCCAGGGAGATACGGAGAGGCTGCTTCTTCAGGGCAAAGCCTCCATGATCGTCACCAGTTATTTCAATCTGAATTATTTGAAGGACGGGGATGTTCCATATGAAGTGGCGCCGCTTCCCCGGTTTAAAAACGCCAGCACACTGCTGCTGAATATCGGGCTTGCCGTTAACCGAAGGGCCGGCCATCCGGAAGCGGCCGGGGAGCTGGTCCGGTTTCTGACATCCTTCCGGGCGCAGCAGCTGATCCGCCGGAATACCCTGTCCATACCCGCACGGAAGGCGGCGGCGGAATGGACGGACAGGGAGACGATGTACCGTCCGGCCCGCTTCCAAATTTTTCGGGAGATGATCCCCGATTACCGCCGGATAGACGACCTGCATCTTCGGCAAGGGGAATTGTCCATTCTCTACGAGGAGCTGCAGCTGTACTGGTCGGGCCTGGAAAACGACGATACTTTCTGCTCCCGGCTTCTTCAACGGCTTAACCAGAGCCGGGAACACCGTTCTCCGGCGACGGCGAGGTTGCCTTGAGTCCAATACAGAACAGAAAGGCGGGAAATCACGATGCGATTTCGCGGATGGATGATCACGTCCAGGCAAGACGGATCCGCAGCCGAGTGGAAGGAGCTTGCGCTTGCCGAGCTGCCGGAAGGAGACGTTCTGGTCCGTGTGCAGGCAACGGGGCTGAACTACAAGGATGCCCTGGCGATGACCGGCCGCGGTAAGGTTGTCCGCGCATTTCCGATGGTGCCGGGCATCGATCTGGCCGGCATTGTCGCCGAGAGCCGCAGTCCGCGCTGGCGCCCCGGCGACCGCGTGCTGCTTACGGGCTGGGGCGCGGGCGAAGCGCATTGGGGCGGCTTCGCCGAATACGCGCGTGTGCGGGCCGAGTGGCTCACGCCGCTCCCCGCCGGGTTTACACCGGAGCGGGCCATGACGGCCGGCACTGCGGGTTTCACCGCAATGCTGGCCGTCATGGCGCTGGAAGACGCCGGCGTAACTCCGGAGCGCGGGGAGATCGCCGTCACCGGGGCGGGCGGCGGCGTTGGCGGCTTTGCCATCGCCCTGCTGGCCGCCCTGGGCTACGCGGTGACGGCGGTGACGCGGCGCGAGGCGCTCGCGCCCTACCTGCGGAGCCTGGGGGCCCGCGCGGTCATCCCGCCGGCCGCCCTGGGCGACCCGCAGAAGCCGCTGCAAAGCGAGCGCTGGGCCGGCGCCGTGGACGCCGTCGGCGGCGGGACGTTGGCCGCCCTGCTCGCGGCCACCGCCTACCGCGGCTGTGTGGCCGCCTGCGGCCTGGCCGGCTCAGCCGGTCTGCCGGGCACGGTCTTCCCCTTCATCCTGCGCGGCGTCCGGCTGACGGGGATTGACTCCGTCTACTGTCCGCAGCCGCTTCGCGAGAAAGCCTGGCCGCGTCTTGCCGCTCTCGTTCCGGCGACGGCATGGGAGGAAATCGGCGAAGCCGCCCCGCTGGAAGAGGCGCTGACCCGGAGTGAAGCGCTGCTTCGCGGGGAGGCGCGGGGCCGGACCGTGTTTCGGATCGGCTCCGCAAATCCGTGAAACGGTCAGGGGCGGACCCTGTCCGCCGGGTTTCGGCCCGGGCAGACAGAGAGAGCCGATCCCGCCTGGGCGGGAAGTTGCCGGATGGGCAAATCGCAATTTCCACTGCCGGAAGAATACGGCGCGCACGTCCCCGGGGATGTATGCGCTCTTCGAATGCTTCTGGCGGCAACCGCTGAAACGGCAACAGCAGCCGGCAGTCGCGTTCTTATCCGGGACAGCGGGACGGCAGCAGGACCGCTCCTGCGCTTCCCCGCGTACGCTGCTCCCGGGCAAGAAAGTGCAAAGCGGACAAAAGACTGCAATCCGCTTCACCCGGGCCCCGCTTTTCGGGGCAAAAAAGTGTTCTTGATCGAGCGGCTGTTCTAGGAATAGCATAAAGAAGAATAGAGGGAGTATCGGGTCCATCGTCCGGCGGCCAGGGGCAAATTCGGGTACGGACTGGACCGGTTTTTGCCGTCCCGGGGGCTTCCGCGGCCAGCAGGAATATTGCGGCAGCGGGGAACGCGGGAAGGGGCGGGGAAGCAGCATGCAAATATGATAAACAGGTGAAAAGGAAACAATGCCGAACAAAATCGGATCGATCCTTCGGGTCTGGAAAGGCTCCCTGGGGCCCAGACGCAGCTATTACCGGAAAAGCTTCGTCCTGATCCTGCTCCTGGCCAGTCTGCCGGGACTGATCATCAGCGGGGGAATTTACTGGACAGCGGGAAAACAAATCGAAAAGGTGCTGGACAAGCTGCATCAGCGGCAAATTTTGCAGCGCGCCCAAAATATTGACGAACAGTTCTCGTATCTGGAACTGTCGTTTACGCATTGGGCGTTCGAGCCGAAATTTGACGAAAGTTTGCGGAAGCTCAATTTCACCTACGATTTTCTGACCACCCGCGACTTGACCAAGACATTGCTGGTCATGCAGGGGGCCCATCCGCTGCTTAAGCGGGTGGAACTGTTCGTGGACGGAAACGAGCCGGTGCTGCTGAACCCGGAATATCTTTCACTTGCGGAAGATCCCGCTGCATTGGCCGCTTACCGCAAACTGGTGCAGAGCGGGGAAACCATCTATTGGACCGATCAGGTTCAAGGGATAACATCGGCCAGAAACAAAGGGCAGCCGCAAAAGCAAGGGCGCCCGGACGAACAGACCTTGCCGGAAACGCAGATCCAGCCGGAGACTCCGGCTGCCCCGCCAGGCTCGCCCCCAAATCCGGTGCTGACGCTGGTCCATAAAATTCCCGGCGGCGCTTCGCAGCCGTTCGGGGCATTGATCGGCTATCTGGACCAGGAGAAACTGATCCGCCTGCTGAAAACCTTGACGCCGTACAACGAGGGGGCAACCTTTCTGATCAAGAACGGCGGGGAGATCATGCTGTCCGCCGACAGCGGGAATCTGTCTTCCTCCTTTGACCAGGCCCTGGTGGAAGAGGTGCTGAAGCATGAAGGCCCCGAGGGTTCATTTTCCTTCCGCTGGAACCGGACGCAATATTCGGTTTCCTATGGACAATTCGTCAGAATCGGCCAGACGTGGACCTACGTTTCCGCGGCCCCGGTCTCGGAAATAACCGAGCCGCTGATCTTTATTTCCAAGCTGATTCTCTGGATTAGCGCCGCCGGTCTGCTGCTGGCGCTGCTCGTCTCCTGGCTGGCCTCCAAACGGATGTACTCCCCCATCAACCGGCTGGTGCAGATGTTGGCCGGAAGCCGGGAAGAGGCGTGGGGCGGGGAGCGGGATGAGTTTGAGCTGATCGAAAAACAGTGGCAGCAGATGTCCCGGGAAAGCAAGACGCTGCAAAACCGATTGGAGCAGCAACTCCCTCATTTGCAGCAAGGTTTTTTGCTCCAGCTGGTGCAAGGCTATTTGTACGCTTTCTCTGAACAGGACATTTTGGAACGGATGCGGCAATTCGGCTGGAAAGTAGACAATTGCCGCTTTATCGTCGTTCATTTGCAGCTAACCGGCTTCTTTGGGCCGAACGGCCGGTTTTCCCCGGGAGACGAAGAGCTGGCCACCTTCGCCGCCGCGAATATCGTCAGCGAGCTGGCCTCGCAGAAGCTGGATCAGGTGGAAATTCTGAACTTCCACGATTTGTCGGTCGGGCTTTTGGTGATTCTGGACGACTCCCGCTCCCTGGAAGAACACAAAAAGCGGTTGTATGAATTGAGCGCCGAAGTGTCCGATGCCATTACGCGCATTTTGAAGCTGAAGGTCACTTTGACCCTGACCCGGGCCACCTCCTCGATCGCCAGGGTTCCCACGCTGTTTCAGGAGGCCAGACAGGCGATCGGTTACCGGAGTTTCATCGACCAAAACCAAATCATCGACATGGACCGAATGAACGCTTCGAATCAAGAGGATGTCATGAACTATCCATTTGCTCTGGAAAGAGAAATCGTGCAGGCCGTCCGGATGGGCGAGAAGGATACGGCGGAGAAGCTGGTAGCCGTGTTCCTCGAGGAGCTGTCCGCCGGCGGAAGCAAGGAATTTGTCGTTCAGCAGGGCATGCTCCAGCTTCTGGGAAGCTTGCTTCACGCCATGCTGCAATCCGGTATCAACCCCTATCAGTTATTTGAAGGGATCAACCTGTTTGACCAGTTATCGCAAATCCGCGAGCCGGAGAATATGAAAATCTGGTTTAACCGGAAGCTGATCGGACCGTTTTTGCAGAAGATGGAAGAGCGTTCCGATTTGCATATGAAACGGATGGTTGAGCAGGTGATCCGGTATATCGAGGAGAACTATATGAATGACATCTCCCTGGAAAACTGCTCCGACCTGTGCGGAACCAACGCGTATACGCTGAGCAAAGGGTTCAAACAGGTGACAGGGAAAAACTTCATCGATTTCATCACGGAAATGCGCCTGGACAAAGCCCGGGAAATGCTGCGCGAAACCGACCTCAAGATCAACGAAATTGCGGAGCGGGTCGGCTATCAGCACAGCTACTTCAACCGCATTTTCAAGAGACAGGAAGGGGTTACCCCAAGCCAGTACCGGGAGATGAACCACAAATAGGTTGTCTGCATTCGACAAAGCCGCTCTCGGAAGAGGCGGCGAAGACCATCGACAGGAAGAGGCGAAGCAGTTGGAACAAATCAGAGAGCAGTTTCTCAATCCTCCCGACGAATTTACGCCCGTTCCGTTCTGGTTCTGGAACGATCGTCTGGAGAAAGACGAAATTCTGCGGCAAATCCGGGATTTCCACGAGAAAGGCGTGATGGGATTCGTCCTTCACCCGCGGATGGGAATTCCTGACGATATCCCCTATATGTCGGATATTTATCTGGATCTTGTGGAAGCCGCTGTTACGGAAGCCGAGCGGCTTGGCATGATCGTCTTCCTCTATGACGAGGCCATGTATCCTTCCGGCTCCGCCAACGGGCAGGTTGTGAAGGGAAATCCCGAGTTTGCGAGCCGGGGCCTGCTGATGAAGGAATATCCCGTCTCCGGGCACACAGAGATAAAGCTTGAACTGGCGGAAGGCGAGACGGCGGTATCGGTGCAGGCTGTCAGAAAGACCGGCGAGGGGCAATACCTCCCGGGCAGTGCCGTTGTACTGCCGGTTGAGGACGGACGGATCCTTTTCAATGCTCCCGACAACGGGGAGTGGGTCGTTTTGGCGTTTGTCGAAGGCTTCTCCGGCGGCCACATCCGCGGCATTCATTTCGGCGAGGATGATGGGGAGCCCAATGCTCCCGCTTCCGCTGATTTGCTCAATCCCGCAGCGGTCCGGAAATTCATCCGGCTGACGCATGACAAATATTACGGGCGGCTTTCCCGCTTTTTCGGCAGGACGATCCAGGCCGTCTTTACCGACGAACCGGATATTTTGGGCCGCGGACGGAAGAAAGGGATGAAGCCGTGGACCGGAGGATTTCTGGCGCGCTTCACCGAAGCGGGATGTGCGGAGACGGATCTGCCGGGCCTCTGGTGGGAGGCCGGCCCGGAGACGGAACGGATCCGGCGCACGTACCGCAAGGCTGTAAACCGTCTGCTGTCCGAAAGCTATTACCGCCCGCTGTATCAGTGGTGCGAGGACCACGGGGTCGCGCTGACCGGCCATCCGGCGGCCAGCGACGACATCGGATTGCTTGACGATCTGCAGATCCCCGGCCAGGACGTCGTCTGGCGCTGGGTGGCTCCGGAGGACGATAAAGGGCTGACCGGGGTACACAGCACCATGGCCAAATGCTCGTCCGATGCGGCTCGTCACCGCGGACGCCGGCGAAATCTGAACGAGTGCTTCGGCGTCTGCGGAAGAACCAACCGCTGGGATTTTACCGCGGATGACATGAAGTGGTATATGGATTGGCTGTTCGTTCGGGGCGTCAATCTGCTCTCGCCCCATGCCTTCTATTATTCCATCGAAGGGGAGCGCCGGCGCGGCGAGAGGCCTCCGGATGTGGGGCCGAACAATATCTGGTGGCCGCATTACCGGATCATCGCCCAATATATCAAACGGATGAGCTGGCTTATGACCGATGTCCGCAATACGACGCCTGTGGCCGTGTTGTGCGAGGAGGATTATCTTCCCTGGGCCTTGGTGCGGCCGCTGTTTGAATCGCAGGTGGAATTCAATTATTTGGAGGAAGAGCTGCTTCTCCGCGACGCTGTTATCAAGGAAGGCGCCGTCCGGATCCGGGAACAGGCCTACCGGGCGGTATTGGTCGAGGACTGGAACCGTCTGGAAGGCCCTGTGCAGAAGCTGCTGCAGGAGTTCGCATGTCAAGGCGGGGTTGTCATTTCCGGCGGAGCGGCGGACGGAAAGCCCGCGGAAGGCATTTGCCGCATTGCCGCTCCCGATGAAGTGACGGGGGCGCTCGACCGGGTGCTGCCGAGGGAGCTCCGTCTGGAACCGGCGGGCCGCGGGATCCGGGCAAGTCATGTCGTCAAGGGGGATGTTCATCTCTACGTACTGGTGAATGAAAGCGAGGAGCCGTATGCGGGCAGGCTGAAGATTCCGGTGATCGGCCGTGCCGAGAAGTGGGATCCGTGGCATGGAACGGCGGAAGAACAGGCGGTAAAAGTGGAGGCAGGGAATGTCAGCTTCCCCGTTACCCTGATGCGTCGGGAGAGCGTCGTTTATTGCATTGACCCGTCCGGAAAACCCTTGGCGGAAGAGACAGAGGTCCAGCCGGTGAAAACGGTCAGCCTGACCATTGACGGCTGGCGCGTCGCGGAGGCCGATGTTCCGGCGGAAAATGTGGCACCGCTGCGTTCCTGGACGGAACGGGACGACATGAAGGGATATTCCGGAACGGTCGTCTACGAAGCCGAGCTGAACCTGGATGAGGCGAACCCTCCGCGAACCGTAACGCTCGACCTGGGTGCCGTCGGCGAAATTGCCGAGCTGCGGATCAACGGCCAGTATGCCGGGACGGCCATGTGGAGTCCTTACGTGTTCGATATTTCGGCAGCGGTCAAACCGGGAATCAACCGTTTGTCCGTCCGCATCAGCAACAGCCTCTCCAACTCGTATGGCGGCGTAACCTTCCCTTCCGGGCTGATCGGTCCCGTCACCGTAACCCTGACGCCGGCATAATGCCGGATGACTGTGAAAAAGGAACGGAGCAACCCGCCTTCCGAAACCGCCGGATCCGGGGGAGCGGGACATCCGCCGCCAATTCTGCGAATTTTTGCAGGATTGGCGGTTTTTTTGATATCATACGATTCTATGGGAAATCATGGGCGAGGAGCGGTTATATGGACGTCTCGGTGCAATATCTTTCATTCTACGTGATTCAGACCGAAGGTCCGGAAGCCCAGGGGGGCAAACGGTACAAGCATTATCAGACCCTGGATGCCGAAGATTACGAGGACAGCGAAATCAGGCAGTTTCTGGAGGGGGAATTCGCCCGGATTTGCAGGCGCAAGGCCGACAGGAACCCGGCAACGGAAGCGGCTCCGACCAAAATTGGACGATTTGTGACAGAACCCGGTTACGGCCTGGACAGCAATCCGAATTATAATCAGTTTGAGCGTCTCCGGCTGGCGGAAACGGCGGGTCAGTTTCAGGCGGAAGGGGAGGTACTGGCGGAGATGTACACGGCAACCAGTTCCGTGCGGGGCGGAGCTTTGATCCTGGCCAGCGCCAAACTGCCGCAATATCTCAACGAACCGCTGCTGTTTATCCTCAAATGCGACTTCGAACCGAAAATCGCCCGGATCTCCGACGAACGGAACCTGATCTCGCAGGTGGAAATGGCGATCAGCGCGAGAAACATGAAGTCGATCCAGTATCCCCACATGCCTGAGCCGGGTATACTGGAACCCTGGGAAATCAAAGTGCATCAGGCTTCCCATGCCCGGTATTTCGAAGATTTTCTCAAATTCGTTGAATATGGAAAGACGAAACCGGAAATCGTGGGCGAGCAGGTGATGGGCCTGGTTCGTCGGTTCATGGAGGAGAAATGGCGAAGCAGCGAAGAGGAGGAACGGCAGCAGGAAGAAGAGAAGTTTGAAATCTGGGCGGCCTCCGACAAGCGGGAGCTGCAGGAAACGTGGACCCACGAGCAGGTTGTGGAAGCGACCCGGCAACTTGCGGACCGGCAGCCGGATCTGGAATTTCAGGTGAAAGTAGACGGTATTTCCGTGAGGGGGGCGATGGCCGATTACGGAAGCAAGATCCACATTGCCCGTTCCGGAGACCGTTATGTTCTGCTGATCGAGGGAACGTCGCTGCATTTCGGAAAGATGGTCTCCCCGATCGAGCTTTTGCAGCCGGCTGGCCTGGAAGAGGTCGTCCGGTATCTTCTGTCCCGGGCGGAAGCGGATAACGACAACGTACCTTGGGACTAGTTTTGGGCGGGGATCAAGAACGAGGAGGAGCGAATGTGAAGTCCGAATTGGAAATCGTGGTCCGTTCCACAGAAATCGATGTGAACGGGCATGTCAACAACGCCAAATATTTGGAATATCTTGAATGGGGCAGGGAACAGTGGTACGAGGATGCGGGCCTTCCCTATTCGCGTTTTCTCGCCCTGGGCATACAGACGGTTACCGTCAACATCAATATCAATTACCGCAAGGAATGCGTACAGGGCGACCTTCTGACGGTTTCCACCCTGCCGGAGAAGGCAGGGCGTTCCAGCTACGTCCTGCGGCAGGAAATCCGCAACCGGCCGGGGCAACTATGCGCCGATGCGCTGGTGACCAGTGTGACCATGGATGCGCTCACGCGCAAGAGCCGGGAGATTCCTCCGGAGCTGCGAAAATGGTTTGATCCCGCGAAACGGGATTGAAAGCCGGCCGAATCTGTAAAGAAACGAACGCCGAATGTTTCCGGCGTTTTTTGTCTTTTTTGCCTGATTTTTCATTCCCAAGCCATTCATTGCATAACATGAGGATAAGTTCGGCATTCCGGTATGCCGCTATATTCCGACAGGAGGAGGAAAGACTCATGAGGGTTTGGGCCAGAAGATGGAAATGGTGGACATGGGGGACCGCGCTTTTGCTGGTGCTCGCAGGCTGCTCCGGAGGAGGTGGAACGACCGCGGAAGGAAGTTCTCCGTCCGGAGATGGGGCAAAAAGCGGGGGAGAGAAGCCGTCCAATCTGATTCTCGCGACAGGCGGTACAGCCGGTACATATTACCCGCTGGGGGGCGGAATGGCCAATCTGCTCAAGGATAAGGCCAACCTGAACACGACGGCTCAGGTTACCGGGGCTTCTGTGGAGAATATGCGTCTGATCAAAAACAAAGAAGCCGATCTGGCCATCACCCAAAGCGACATTGCCGATTATGCCGCGAAGGGCTCCGAGATGTTCACGGAAGGACCGGTCGGCAACCTGCGGGCCATCGGAGGCTTGTACAATGAGACAATCCAGATTGTCGTTCCCGCCAAAAGCAGCATAAAGACGGTGGCCGACTTGAAGGGCAAGCGGGTTTCTGTCGGGGCCCCGGGCAGCGGTACGGAAGCGAACGCCAGACAAATTCTCGAAATCTACGGTCTAACCTTCAAGGATATGGATGCGCAGCGCTTGTCCTTCGGCGATTCCGCGAAGAAGATCCAGGACGGTGGTCTGGATGCGGCTTTTATTACCGCAGGCGCGCCAACCGCGGCGGTAAACGAGCTGGCCGCCACCACAGGGGTCAACATTATCAGCATGGAGAAAGACAAAGTCGGCGCCCTGATCAAGAAATATCCTTTTTACGCCGGGCAGACGATTCCGGCGGCTACCTATCCCGGGCAAAGCGGCGAGATTCAGACCGTAGCCGTCAAGGCCGTGCTAACGGCAAGGGCGGAACTCGATCCGGATATGGTGTACCGGATAACAAAGACACTGTTCGAAAATACGAAGTCGTTGGAAGCAATCAACGCGAAGGCGAAGGAAATGAAGGCGGATACGGCGCTGGACGGCCTCAGCATCAAGCTTCACCCGGGAGCGGAGAAATATTTTAAGGAGAAGGGAATTCTGAAGTAGCGATGGGAGAACCGATCATTCCGTTATCCGGATTGTGGAGGGTTCTCCGGCGGCTGGGGCGGGGTCTCGGTGTTGCGGTATTGGCGGCCCTCCTTACGGTATGTTCCGGTTGGCAAAGGGCTCCGGTTCTGACTGTCACCGAAAGCCGCACCGGCCGGGTCGTCCTGAGCGAGCCCGTCTCGGCCGGCGATGTTCTGAAGATCCGCTATATCCACTCCATTCACCGGACTCCGGTTGAAGAGCGTTACCATATCGACAGGCGGGGGCGGATCGTCCTTGATTCCGTCCGCTACGAATCTTACGGCGTAGGCATGCTGTCGGAGCTTGAACCCGGAGAGACCTTCCACTGGGAGGACGGGGCCATGGTCGTGGCGAACCTGAACCGGGTAATCGGCAGCATCCCTCTGAGAATCGGCCAAGTGATCGCCGACCATCATCTTCTCCTGCATGGGATGGATGTTCCTCTGGCCAAGATCAGCCATCCCGGCGCTTTCGTCGTCATCGCTGTCCGGATCGCTTCCGCATGAATTTACAGGAAAGGAGCGCTGCCGGATGAATGAATCGCAGAATCCGCAGACGCTGGTCAGCAAATACGACAACGAGTCGCCTTCCCGCAATGTGAAAGGGCTGCCCGGCAGGGCGGTTTCGGTCTTTGCCGTCTTGTTTTCCGTGTATCAGCTGTATGCGTCGTTTGTTACACCGTTTCCGGACCAGGTCCATCGGGCCGTTCATCTTTCATTCGGTCTGGGATTAATCTTTATCCTGTTTCCCGCCTGGAAGAAAAGCGAGCGGCTCAAGGAAAAAGTCCCCTGGTATGATTTGCTTCTATCCCTCGCGGGGATCGGGGTCGGCCTTTACTGGCTATTGAATTACGATGCCCTGTTCACCCGGATCGGAAATTTCAGTACGGCTGACCTGATCATCGGCGGCGCCGCTATGGTGCTGGTTCTGCTTGCGGCTTACCGGGTGGCGGGCATTCCGATCGTGGTCATCGCCATCGTGTTTCTTTTTTACGCATACCTGGGCCCGTACATGCCCGGTTTTTTGGAGCATCGGGGCGTATCCCTGGAACGGCTGGTCAGCCAGATGTATTTCACCACGGAAGGCATTCTCGGCACCCCGATTTCCGTCTCCGCGACCTATATTTTTCTGTTTATCCTGTTCGGAGCCTTCCTGGAGAAAACCGGGGTCGGCGATTATTTCAATGACCTGGCTATGGTGGTCGCGGGCCGGCGCATCGGGGGGCCGGCAAAGGTGACGATCTTTTCCAGCGCGCTGCAGGGAACGATCAGCGGCAGCTCCGTCGCCAACGTCGTGACTTCCGGCTCGTTCACGATTCCGCTGATGAAGCGTCTGGGGTACCGGCCGGCCTTTGCCGGCGCGGTCGAAGCCTCGTCCTCCACGGGAGGGCAGATCATGCCCCCGATCATGGGGGCGGCCGCGTTCCTGATGGCGGAGTTTACCGGAATTCCCTATGCGAAGGTAGCCCTGGGCGCCCTGATTCCCGCGCTCCTGTTCTTTGCGGGAATCTGGATCATGGTGCATTTTGAAGCCAAGCGGCTGGGTCTGCGCGGCTTGTCCAGAGAAGAGCTGCCCGCGGTGAAGGACGTGCTGAAGAAGCTGTATCTCCTGCTGCCGATTGTCGCCATCATCACGTTCCTGATGATGGGAATGACGCCGATCCGCTCAGCTATCTACGGAATTGTCTCGGTCGTTCTCGTCGGGGCGGTCCGCAAGGAAACGCGGATGTCGCTGAAGGATATCTGGAAGGCGCTGGAGGAGGGGGCCCGGACTGCGCTTGGAGTCATTGCCGCCACAGCCACCGCCGGTATGATTGTCGGAGTCGTGACGTTGACCGGACTCGGGCTGAAATTCGCCAATGGGCTTATTGATTTGTCAGGGGGCATTTTGATCCTGACCCTGATCTTTACCATGCTGGCCAGCCTTGTTCTGGGGATGGGATCGCCGACGACCGCCAATTACATTATCACCTCGACCATCGCCGCTCCGGCGATCGTGTCGCTCGGTGTTCCCGTCCCGGTGCTGGCTGCGCACATGTTCGTCTTTTATTTCGGCATTGTGGCGGACATCACTCCGCCGGTGGCGCTGGCTTCCTTCGCAGCGGCCGGGATCGCGAAGGCGAGTCCGCTGAAGACCGGGGCGGAGTCGACGCGGCTGTCGATCGCGGCCTTTATCATTCCGTACATGTTTATTTTCTCTCCGCAGATGCTGCTGATCGATACGAACATCTGGGAAGCGATCGGCATTCTGATCACCTCGCTGGTCGGGATGATCGGCGTATCCGTCGGCTTGATCGGGTATTGGATGCGCTCCATGAAGGTGTGGGAACGCATTGCCGCCGGAGCCGCCGGCCTGTTGCTGATCGATCCCGGCTGGGTGACGGACCTGATCGGCTTTGGCCTTATGGCTGTCTTGTTCGGACTGCAATCCAAGGCAGCGGGAATCGGCCGTCTCCGCACCCGCAAAAGGACAAAGGCTGTGAGCCGCGAACGGAATTTTGACTAACGTTTGCCCAATCGGCATAGAGGCTTGTCCGGTTCAGTTCATGATATGATAGGGGCATAAAGTGAAAGTCACTGCCCGATTTCCGGCAATGAAAATCGGGCAGCGGGCATTCACGCAGACAGGACGGCAATCGCCGGGCCAACGGCGTGACTTTTTATCGCCGGTCTTCGCGAAAGCGAAAGGGCGCTCCGCCGATGATCTGATCACTTGTGATGGTCGGGCACCAGTATTTTTCGATATGCTCCAGGACGAGTTCGGTTCCACGGAAATGATCAACATAGGGCGGCATTCGCGGATTATACATGGTGTCCGTCAAATCACGCACCAAGACAACCTGAAACCCTTGAGCGACCAATTGCCGAATGCCGAACGGCCGACCCAGCACGCACATATTGGTGTGCACGCCCATCAGCATCACATTCCGGATCCGGCGCTGTTTCAGCAGGTAAACGGCTTCAAAGTGATCTGCTATCGCATCTTCATCCCGGATGATGATTCCTTGATGCTGGCGCGACCAGGGTCTTCCCTCCTTGCATTTGGGTTCACAACCGCAACCGCCGTCCGAATCATCAATGGGAAAGACTCCCTCCCGCCGGCGATCATGTTTGACCCAGTTCAGCAGGGGAATGTCCGTTTCCAGACGGGGAGCGTTGACAGCGGTTAACCTCGCGGGGTGCCGCTGGTAAAATTTCATGGTATCGCTGGGCGCATGGATAATCAGCGCCCCCTTGTTCCGAAGGCGGCTGACGACCTCGTTCATGCGTGGAGCCATTTCCTCTACACGCCGGGAGGCCCCTCTGCACCAATGCCGATCCCACATGTCGCATAGAATCGCCGCCGTCTGCGCCGGATCCCAAATTACTTCCTTCGTGGCGCTGGTGAACGTTCCGTCCCGAAGTTCTCTCTGCCGGCGCAAGGTAAGCGTCAGCAGCCGGCCCTTTTCTTCAAGTTCCACGGAAAAACCTCCTATTCAAACGGGAATCGGATCTTAGCACGTTTCAGTAACGGGTAGAGCTGGTCAGCGGAAGTGCCGTCGGTCACAAAAAAATCGACCGGTTCGAAGAGTTCCGGTCGCGGAATATTGATCAGGCCGCCCTTTTCGGCCAAAATGGCGGAATGGTTGACGGTGTACCGGAGGGTTCCTCTTGCGACAAGCACGAGAATGCGTTGGCCGAGGACAACCGGGGCCGTCCTCCAGTTCGGGATCATGTTGTCAAAAAATGCGGAATCAAGCGTAATGACGGAAAAAACCTTCTTTCCCGCAGTACGGACAGTTTCATCTTATCATGATTTCCGCGAATTTTCGATGTGATTTTGCACATCGAATCGGTAGATTGTATATTGCGGAGTGACCACCTCTTTCGTTAGGATAAACAGTGAGCGGTAGCAGGAGAACAATCATCGTTCGAGTAAAGGAGGATTGGGGGAAATGGACAGTCATACCGCGAACCGTCCCAATATTTTGTTTATCATGAGCGACGATCACGCCGCCCATGCCATGAGCTGCTACGGCAGCCGAATCAACCGAACCCCGAATATTGACCGGATCGCCAATGAAGGTATGCGGCTGGACAACTGCTTCTGCACCAATTCCATCTGCGCGCCCAGCCGGGCGGCGATCCTGACGGGGCTGTACAATCACCTGAACGGAGTCCGGACCCTGTCCGACCGGTTCGACGGAAGACAGCAGACCCTGCCGAAGCTGCTGCGGCAGCACGGATACCAGACGGCCATTGTCGGAAAGTGGCATCTGGGGCACGGCGGGGAAAGTGATCCGACCGGTTTTGATTACTGGGATATATTGCCAGGGCAAGGGAATTATCATGATCCGGTCTTTATCCGGGATGGAGTACGCCGGCAGGTAAGCGGGTACGCCACGGACATCATCACCGACCTGTCGCTCGAATGGCTTCGGAGCAGGGAGCCGGACCGTCCTTTCTTCCTGATGTGCCATCACAAGGCGCCGCATCGTCCATGGATTCCCGACGAGAAGCATGCTCACCTGTACGAGGATATCGAGATTCCCGAACCGGAAACGTTCAATGACGATTATTCGGGTAGGGCCGGCGCCGCGGCCGCGGCCAAAATGCGGATTGACCGGGACCTGACGAAGCGGGATCTGAAGATTGATCCGCCGGAGCATCTGAGCGGTCCGGCGCTCAAAAGCTGGAAATACCAAAGATATATCAAGGATTACTTGAGATGCATCGCTTCCGTTGACGATAACGTAGGGCGGCTGCTGGATTATCTGGACGATGAGGGATTGGCCGGGAATACGATCGTGGTCTACACCTCCGATCAGGGCTTCTTTCTCGGCGACCACGGTTGGTATGACAAGCGTTTCATGTATGAAGAATCGCTGCGCATGCCGTTTGTGATCCGTTATCCCGAAGAGATCAGGCCCGGCAAGGTCGACCGCCATATGATTCTGAATATCGACTTTGCTCCGACGTTTCTGGACTACGCCGGCGTTCCCGTGCCGGAGGACATGCAGGGAAAAAGCTTCCGCATGATTCTGCGGGGCGAACATCCCGAAGGATGGCGCACCTCCATGTACTACCGGTATTGGGAGCATATGTCGGAACATGGGGTCTACGCACATTACGGCATTCGCACGGAGCAATACAAGCTGATCTACTATTACGCGGATGCGCTCGGTACGAACGGCTCCGTCGACGACCCAAAGCCTCCGGAATGGGAGCTGTTCGATCTCAAGAAAGATCCTTGCGAAATGATCAACGTCTACAACGATCCCGATTACGCGCGCGTTGCGGAAATTTTGGAGAACGAGCTGCACCGCCTTCAGGAGGAAGTAAAGGACGAGAAATTCGAATACCGTCCCCAATAAGTATCGGGACAGAGAAGCCGGTGACGGGGCTGCACGGTGCCGTCATTTTTGTCTACCAATATAATGTTTTTAAATGTATGTACCCGCTTACATTAACTTTGAGACGAATTGGTTTTTTCCATTCCAAATGAAAGACCGGGGGATGAGCCATGAAGGACTGGAAAAGATTATTGGCGGGACGCTGATTTTGAGCTTGTCCGGCTGCGGTACATACAGGACATCGATTCTGAAGGAACCGGAAATCACATTATGCGGAGCATGCGCAGGTCTATGCGGGCAAAAACCTGCCCGGATGTCCGGATTGGAAAAAAACAACTGAATTTTCGCCATGTTGGTTTCGGCGTCTATCCTCTACCATAAAGATGCTCAAGCCGAGACCGGATTGCGCCGGCATCGGGCCGTCCTGACGGACACCGGCTGCAAGAAGTCTCAAAATTCAGGGCAGGGGGTAACTTTTATGCAAACCGAAAAACCGCCGCAAACCAGAAGGAGGGACAGGGTGGTTCCGCTGGAAGAGATTCGGGTGATCAGCCCGGACGGCCGGGTCCGGTTCACCGTCGGATCGAATCCGGAGCGATTGACCTTCTCGGCTGCGTTGGATCAGACAACATTCATTGAGCCGTCCGCGCTTCACATGATGCTGGGTGGCTGCCATCTTTCCTCCGGCGTTGTTTTGGACCGGCTGGAACGATACGAGGTCGACGAAACCTATCCCTGGCATGGCGTCCATAGTGTGGCGGTCAACCAATGCAATGGCGCCAGACTGTTTTTCACACACGATCTCAGCATGACTTCCTATATTTTGGAAATTCGTGCCTATAATGATGGTATCGCTTACCGGCATGTGATTCCGGGCGGGGAGGACGAGGTACGGGTGCCGGACGAGCTGTCCGAATTTTTTCTGCCTTCCGGTACAGAGTGCTGGTACCATGGCCTTGACGGTCATTATGAAGGAGAGTATTCCAGACAGGATGCCTCCTTCATCCGTGCGGGACAATGGGGGGCCCCGCCGCTGACCTTCCAGCTGCCGGACAATGCGGGATATGGTTCGATCACCGAAGCGAATCTGGTCGGTTACAGCGGGATGGCCCTGGAAAGCAACGGACGCGGCGGCTGGGTCATCGGCCTTGCCCACCGGCATCCGGTCAACTACCCATATGAGCTCCGATATGGGCGGGAAGAAGCCAAACGACTCGCCAAACCGGCCGCAATTTCGGGGACGGTCATAACACCGTGGCGGGTCGTGATCCTCAGCCGCGACCTGCATACGCTGGTCAACAGCGATATCGTACACAATCTGTGTCCTGCGCCGGATCCGAGACGGTTTCCGCAAGGAATCAAGACGCCCTGGGTAGAGCCGGGCCTCGCGGTTTGGGATTATGTGGACCGCGGCTATGAGCCGGAGGATGGGGCCAGCCTATTCGACCGGATGAAAAGGTTTTCCCGCATGGGCGGCGAGCTCGGTGCCCGTTACCACATTCTGGAGGGCTTCGCCTACCAATGGACGGACGAACAAATCCGCGAGTTTGTGGAATACTCGAGGGCGCTGGGAGTGCGGGTGCTGTTCTGGCGGCACAGCAAGCAATTGCGGACGGCGGAGAGCAGGGAAGCGTTTTTCTCGCGTCTCCATCGTCTCGGGGCAGCGGGAGCCAAGATCGACTTTTTCGATCATGAGGCCAAAGAAAACATCGATTTATACGAGGAGCTGCTTCGCAAAGCGGCAGAGTACCGGTTGGTGGTTAATTTTCACGGATCGAACAAGCCTACCGGCCGGACCCGTACCTGGCCCAACGCGATGATTTATGAAGGAGTCCGCGGGATGGAATCCAGCAGCTTGAAGGAGCGCGCCCGACATGAGACGATTCTGCCTTTCACCCGTTATCTGGCGGGACCGGCCGATTATACGACGATGATCTTCACAGAACGCCGCCGCGATTCGACCTGGGCACACCAGATCGCGTGCCTGGCAACCTTTCAAAGCCCAATTCTGACAATCGCCGCGCATCCGCAAAGCGTACTGGACAATCCGGCAGCAGAAGTCATCAAGCGGATCCCCGCGGTATGGGACGAAACGATCGTGCTTCCGGAATCCCGTATTGGGGAACTCTCCCTGTTTGCAAGGCGAAGCGGCTCCACGTGGGTCCTCGCGGTGATGGGGGCCGGTCCGGCCCGAAGCCTTCGGGTACCGCTTTCCTTTCTTGGGGAAGGCTCCTATGCGGCGGAATTTGTGAAGGATGATATGGAAAATGCCGGTGCTGTTGTTCTTGAACATCGTATGATCAAGCGGGACGAGACACTCGGGATTGCGCTGCACAGCGGCGGGGGATTTGTCGGACTTTTCAGGAAATAAAGATATTCTGAAAACAAGGGGTTCCTGGATATCACCGAAGATGACGGAGGGCCCCTTCTTTTCATTCTTTCGGCCTATTTCATCGGACCGGTACGGAATGAAAGTCCCATATTCCTGCGAATGGTATAGGCAGGGAGGTTGGGATGCCCATGGAACAAAATAGCCGGGAACTCTTGAAAATGATTAAGCGGTTCAAACAATATAAAGGAAAAAAAGAAGGATTACTGAGGAGAAGCGACGCCGACAGCGATGCCTACCATAGTGCGCGCGGCTGGGTAACTGCTCTGGCATACGGAATTCAGGAACTGGAATCCCTCTATAATTCGACCGGTCGCAAAGGAAGACTTTAAACCTTTCTTCCATATTTGGGATCGGAATCACCCACGATATGTTATAATGAAATCGTCTATTGTTTGCGGTTTCATGGATCCTTGCAGGATCTGACAACCGGGTACATAACGCCGATTGAAGAATATGATTTTGGAAACGCCGGACCGGCTGAATGCAATCTTCCAGCGCGCAATCCGTTCCGGCAACGATTGTAGGGAGGGATTAGCGTGAATTTACCAGAACTTTTCCGAACGGCCCCCGCCGTATTTGCTGTAGAGGACGAATATCAGATTTTTGTCCCGGTTTCTGCGGAGTGCCTGATGTGGGTTGAAATCAACGGGGAATGCTATTATGACGATTCCAACGGGATCCTCCGTTCCCATACTACACTGCATCGCATGGCTGTACCGTGCCGGGTCTTGGACGATGCCGGAGAATACACCCTATGCTATCGGAAAGTGATAGAACGCAAGCCCTATTTTCCGGAAACCGAGGAGGTTGTCCGCCATCGGTTTTGTTTCCGTCCCGTTCAGGGGGACCGAATCCGCATTTTTCATATTGCCGATGCCCATAGTCGTGTAGAATCTCCGATTCTGGCTGCACAGACTATGGAAGGGAATATTGATTTGCTGGTGCTGAATGGGGATATTCCGGACCACAGCGGAAAACTTGAAAACTTTGACGCCATTTACCGCCTCTGCGCTGAAATCACACAGGGACGCATTCCATGTGTTTTTTCCAGAGGCAACCACGACACCCGTGGAACCTATGCCGAAAACATTGCCGAATATACTCCCACTCGGCATGGTAAACCTTACTTTACATTCCATGTGGGCAAGCTTTGGGGCTTGGTGCTGGACTGCGGCGAGGACAAGGACGATTCCCATGCGGAATACGGCCACACCGTCTGTTGTCATGCGTTCCGAAAGCGGGAAACGGAATATTTGAAACAGGTGGCGCAGACGCGGGAATACCGCCGCTATCCATATAAAATTGTCATTGTCCACAAACCGTTTACCTATGTACAGAAGCCTCCTTTTGATATTGAACAGGATATTTACAAGGAATGGTGCGACATTCTTAGAAATGAGATTCATCCGGATCTCATGCTGAGCGGTCATTTGCATCGAACCGCGGTCTGGATGCCGGGATGCCCGGAGGATCATTTGGGTCAACCCTGTCCGGTAATCGTGGGCGCAAAGCCCCTTCCGAAGGGGGAAGATGGAAGGGCGGGCTTTATCGGTGCGGCAATTACGCTGGAAGCAGGCCGGACGACCGTACAGTTTGTTGACGACAAAAAAAATATTCTGGAAGAAATTCAATTCTAGAAACAAACACTGGAACCGACCTGGAAACAATTATAGAGAAAATGAATGATGTAGAAAGCAGCGTCTATACTCGGGCGCGCTTTTTTTGTGCGGAAAATGGATGTACATCCAAGGATCAACGATATTTATTTTTACTTTGTGATCATTTTATTTATACATCAAACATTCACAGGTTAAAATGCCGAATTTGTATTGACCTGAGAAACATTCTCAAGTAACCTTAAAACATAAAAATGATAATCATTATCATTGAAACGTGTGGAATGAGGGGGAACACATGCGCAAATTGGCAATAACGATAGTTTTGATCCCGCTGTTACTCATTATGTTTCTCCAGCCTAATCCCGCTGATGCTGCGTCCCGGGGCGTCGAGAACATGATTCAAGCCCAAAGTATAATTGCCAAGGCACTAGGGTTTGCAAAACAGGATTTGGGAAAAGCGAGGGAAACTTACGACCAGTTCCATGATCAGTGGATGGATGTAGAAGATACCGTAAAAACGGACTCAAAAGTTGCCTACAAAGATATTGAAACACAAATGGGCCAGGTCGAATATGCGTTTATGGTGAATAATCAACAAGATGTATTGTCCGCTTTGGAAAGTCTGCAACAGGTGCTGCAGAAATACATCGACGGCCAATATGCCGCCATACCTGAGAATACCGAGGAGGAACTGTCTCTTGCCGGATTCATTTCCCTTCTGGAGCAAACCAAAGGCGCTGTACTGAAGCATGATCAAGAAGCCGCGAAAAGCGGGATTTCCAAGGTTCGCGAAAGCTGGTTAACGGTTGAAGGGAATGTGGTTGCTCAATCGGCCTCTGTTTACAGCGATTCTGAGCGGGATATGGTTATAGTCAACGCCATGATTTCAGACCAAAAGTATGATGAAGCAGAACAGCTGCTGAACCGGATGATCAATTATCTTACACCTCTAGCACAAAAATCCGCCTATACATTTTGGGACGCGGCAATGATTCCAATTCGCGAAGGGCTGGAAGCTTTATTAGTCGTCGGTGCTTTGCTCGCGTTCGTCAAAAAATCAAAGCAGGAAAAAGGAAGGATTTGGATTTGGTCCGGAGTTATTGTCGGATTACTCGTTAGCGCTGCTTTGGCGGTTATTGTAAAATTTGTATTTTCTTCCGGGGCTTTCGGAAATAACAATTTCCTGATAAACGGTTGGACGGGGCTATTTGCGGCGGCCATGCTCCTATACATGGGCTACTGGCTGCACAGCAAATCCAATATCCGGCAGTGGAATCAGTACATCCAGGCAAAAACCCAGGCAGCATTAAGCACGGGCAATCTTCTTTCCCTAGGTATCTTGACCTTTTTGGCTGTATTTCGGGAAGGAACGGAAACAATCTTGTTCATCATCGGTATGGTCAATCAAATCGCGGTAAAGCAGCTTTTGCTCGGCATCTTATTAGGGTTTGCCGTGCTGACAATAATCGCTTTCATAATGCTTTATATTGGAACAAAGCTTCCAATTCGGCCATTCTTTCTGGTATCAAGCTTGATCGTTCTCTATCTGTGCATCAAATTTACCGGGCTGGGAATAAACAGCTTGCAGCTTGCCGGGGCTCTTCCGAATACGCATAGCGCGCATTTGCCGAGTATTCCATTCCTTGGGTTTTTCCCTTCCTGGCCAAGCGCACTTCCGCAGATTTTAATTGTTGGCGCTGCTGTTGCCGTGGTCATCGCAGGAAAAGTGAAAAATCAAGCAGCAAAAACATTGACTCATTAAAAAAGACAGAACCAGGAGGTTATACAGATGAAAACGAAACTGTCGGTTTTTACGATCGCACTTATTCTTGCGGCAACAATGCTTTCCGCTTGCGGCAATAAGCCGGAAGGAAACGCCGTAGCTCCGGAAACAAGGGAAACCGCCAAAGTGCCCGAAAGAACGTTGAAAGAAGGAACGGCAACACTGCTTTCTACCGCAAAGCAGATGCGAAAAGCTGCGAACGCCGGCGACGAGGCGAAAATAAAAGAATTAGGACCCCAGCTTGAAAAAGCATGGTCTGCTTACGAAGATGAGGTTAAACCCAAATATCCGGATGTCTATGAACAAGTGGAGAAAGCGCTGGATCCG